>JAEEGI010002039.1_pt1 | contig 50074 bp, 46 predicted proteins | sample 8958751 | NCBI WGS metagenome assembly JAEEGI01 (sample SAMN16246545, study PRJNA631951) | gut metagenome | biome: gut microbiome; feature: rumen; material: KS-attached | host: Bos | place: Iran: Karaj | collected 2018-10
CCCTTACAAGAGCCTGCGCTGGAGTGAGTTCCGCAACTATACCCCCGATCAGATGTTCAACACAGTGCGCTTCGATGTGTTTACGTTCATCAAGACGCTCAACGATGCGAAGACCTCAGCCTACAGTCGTTTTATGAATGATGCCGTCTTCCTTATCCAGCAGCCTCGTACCCTCGTCAAGGTCGTGGAGGGTATCAACGCCCTCGACATGAACGACCGCGACACGATGGGCGATGTCTACGAGTATGTGTTGGGCAAGATGGCCGCCTCGGGCACCAATGGCCAGTTCCGTTCTCCGCGTCATATCATCCGGATGATGGTCGAACTGATGCAGCCCCGTCTCGACGATCGCATCTGCGACCCCGCCATGGGAACGGCAGGTTTCGACGTGGCCAGTGCGCAGTATGTCAAGGCACATTATCCGCAGGAACTCCTGAAGAAACAGAACAGTCAGCACTTCCGCACGAAGATGTTCAGTGGCTTCGATACTGACCCCAAGATGTTGCGTATCGGTTCGATGAACCTGATGCTCAACGGTGTCGACGATCCTGATGTCCGCGCGCAGGACAGTCTTTCAAATCAGAACGCCATCGAGGGTTATTACTCCCTCATCATGGCCAATCCGCCCTTCTCGGGCACACTCGACTACGAGGTGGTCAACGACTCGCTGCTGGCCATGACCCGCACGAAGAAGACCGAACTGCTCTTCATGAGCCTCTTCATCCGCATGTTGGAGTTGGGTGGCCGCTGTGCCAGCATCGTCCCCGACGGTGTGCTCTTTGGCACCAGCACCGCCCATATCGCCCTGCGCAAGGAGCTCGTCGATCATCAGCGTCTGCAGGCCATCATCTCGATGCCCTCAGGCGTGTTCAAGCCTTATGCAGGTGTCAGCACCGCCATCGTCATCTTCACCAAGACCAACGCCCAGAGTACAGACCGCGTTTGGTTCTACGACATGAAGGCCGATGGTTTCAGCCTCGACGACAAGCGCAATGAAATCTCAGACAACGATATCCCTGACATCATCGCGCGTTTCCACAATCTCGATGCAGAGGCAGAGCGTACCCGCAAGGACCAGAGTTTCTTCGTACCTGCACAGGAGATTCGCGACAACGATTACTCCCTCGCCATCAATAAATATAAAGAGGTAGAGCGCGAGAAAGTGGTCTACGATGCCCCCGAGGTCATCCTTGGACGCATTGAAAAGCTCCAGAGCGAGATTAATGACGCCATGCAGGAGTTCAAGACCAAATACATGAAATAGGAATTATGGCAAAAATCGTACCTATAAATCAAGAATTAATTGATTCGATTAAGGATACCCTGGCTCTTTTGGATGAATCCTTCCTTGGAATGAGTTTTGAAGAGAGAGCTGAAAAGTATCAGAGCTTTATGAAAGTAAAGCAAATGACTGAGGAGATGCTGAAAAGTGCTCAAGAGAGATACGCCCACGCTCAGCATGAAGATATAAATGAGCAAAAGGTATGAAAGAAGGCTGGGAATATAAGAAATTTGACGAACTGATGACACCTGCAAAGGTTGAGCGTTGTGGGGGTAGGGAAGATCTCCCAGTACTCTCTATTACCATGCATGGTGGTATCGTCAAACAGAAAGAACGCTTTAATAAAACAATTGCATCTACTGACACCAGCAACTATAAAGTTGTGAAAGATGGTCAGTTGGTTATTGCTTTCCCCATAGATGAAGGTTTGCTCTATACTCAGGATGTGGCCAAAGAGGGAATTATGAGTCCTGCATATAATATTTGGGATGTTGACTATTCTAAGATAGATAGGAAATTCTTAGTTTCTTATTTCCATAGCAGATTTGCTTTTTCCTATTATAAAGCAAAACTGAGAGGCTCTACACAAAGAAGGAGATCAATGGATAAAGCAGATCTACTTTCTATGCCTATTCCTGTACCATCGCTGGATGTTCAGAAGCATATCGTTTCTGAATTGGATTTGCTAAATGGAACCATAGAGAAACAAAAGGCTCAATTAGAGGAACTGGATAAACTCGCACAGTCCATCTTCTACGATATGTTTGGTGATAAAGAATGGGAATATCGGTCATTAAAGGATATTACATTTAAAATGGGCTCAGGAGCCACACCTAGGGGTGGGAATCAAAGCTACAAGTTATCTGGTGTTAGTCTTATAAGAAGCTTAAATGTACATAATAATTGTTTTATATATGACGATCTAGCATATATAGATGATGATCAAGCAAAACAACTTAACAATGTCGTTGTCGAAAAAGGAGATGTGTTACTAAATATTACCGGAGCGTCTGTCGCTAGATGTTGTTTGACTCCTGACGATGTTCTACCAGCAAGGGTAAATCAGCATGTTTGTATTATTAGGCCTATATCTCAAGTAAACAATGTATTCCTCTGTCATTTCTTAATATCTAAAGATACTCAAATTGATTTGTTGAATCTAAGTAGAAATAACGCAGCCACAAGAGAGGCACTACCCAAAGGATTATTAGAAAAATTCCTTGTTCCAATCCCCCCTCTCTCCCTCCAGCAAGAATTTGCTGCGAAAATTGAGGCGATAGAATCGATGAAGGCGAAGGTGCGCCAATCTCTCACAGAAGCGGAAACGCTGTTTAACTCACGAATGGATTATTTTTTCAATTAAAATATGGATAAAGAAACCGATAACAATGAAACCGTTGCCATCTCCATCCATGTGGATGAAGAGGTAATCGAGCAGGTACGAACTGGCGAAGTCACAAAGATTTGCCTTGACCTCGACGATGATAATTATCGCGAGATTCTGGAGAATGTGGATGGCCATCTGCTGCTCGTCGTCGACGAGATGCCCGACACGTTCCATAGCTGCTACCTTTATAATAATGGTGAGTTCCCATACGCCATCAAGGATTCGCTTGACTTTCTGATTCTCGACGGTGGTGAAGACCATTGCCTCGCCAAGATCATTGGCATCGAAACTGTGCCTGCTATGCGCTTCCGCTACCAAGGCCCCGATAAACCCATCAAGGAAGATCCCGAGGGCGACAGTTGCATCTGGGAGGTGCGGTTCGAGGTGGTGCCCATTCCCGAAGAGCCCCGTTATTACCTGATGCGCTGGAATCCCTCAATCAGTTCTTTTACGGAAAAAGATTACAAAGATTGCGTGAAGAACTTGGTGCACGACATGTTCCGCATGAATTGGAGCATCTACGATTGGCAGGAGGCCCGTCGTGGCGATTTCTTCTTCATGATGCGCACAGGCGACGACAAGCCTGGCATAGTCTTCACAGGCCAGTTTATCTCCGATCCTTACCCCAGTGACGATTGGGCTGGTACCAACCGTCGCAGGATGTATGTCGATATGTTCTGCCTGCACCCCTCAAAGCCAGGAGGCAAGCCTCGCATCCCCCTCAAAAAGCTGCAAGCAGCCATCCCCTCCATCAATTGGGCCGAAGGCCACTCAGGCGAACCCCTTCCCCCGGAGGTGATACAAGAGATCGAAAAGCTCTGGGATAAAGAAGAAAAAAAGATCAAATAATATAAAGCATGCAATATGACTAAAGAAATAGATCCGAAACTTAAGTTGATAAGCGAATATCTTAAGATAGGTGTTGATGAGTTATTTGTCATTCCTGAATATCAGCGTGGATATTCATGGACTAATACGGAGTGTGATAAACTCTGGCAAGATATTGAGACTTTTATTTCATCAGGCGAGGTTAGTACAAGTGGAGAGAAAGAGCCTTATTTCTTTGGTACCATTATTGCTGACTGCTCAGAAAGAAACTATATTAGTCTCATTGATGGACAGCAGCGTACCACAACATTCATCCTTCTTCTTAAAGCCATGCTGATAAGAATAGAGGAGATCTTGGCAGATATACAGCAGGATGAAGAAAACGAAACTCTTATATACGGTCTGAAAGACAGAAGAAATAAGATTATAGATATCCTTTATAAGAGAAATGCTGATAATAGACATGAGGTAATAAAGAACTGGGAAGTTGCTAAAGGTGTCTCCCTTCTTGAGAACAGGTCTATAAATGAACAAAAGGAGTTTAAGAATGAACTTAAGGTGATCCTGGAAGCAAAGACCTATAGAGAAGCTGAGCAGAATTGTTATAAGATTCCACGTCGTAAATATGATAACAAATACACCAACTTCTTCAAGAACTTCAAATTCTTCCATGAGCAGCTAAATGGGTATAAGGAGAGCAAGGTAAACTCTTTTGCCAAGGCTGTTTTGATGGAATGTCATATTATTGAGATACGTAGTTGGAATACAGATCAAGCTATCACGATGTTCAATTCTCTGAACTCTACTGGTATGCCTCTATCTGATGCGGATATCATTTCAGCACAGATGTATTCACATGCAGGTGAGGAGAAGAAAGCGTTTATGACCAAATGGGAGTTTATTACAAAACTTGCATACAATCTTAATTCCAGGCGCATTGTCAGCATTGATTCTATATTACAACAATATATGTATATCTGGAGAGCTGATAAAAAGGTTTATATCATTGATGGTAATCAGCCTGATGTTACAACTCCTGGACTACGCAGATTCTATACAAGCGATGTGATTTCTAAAGAGCTGCTCCGAAATCCTATTGAACTCTGCACTAACTTTGAAAAGATCGTGAAGATATGGGATAGAATCAAAGACTTCCCATTTGTGAAACTCATGCTAAAATTCAATGAGAACATAAAGATTTATCTTATTATGTATCTCTATAGGTTTGATGAGTCTGATATTTCTGAAGGCATTGTCCTTGAAGTAGGAGAGAGTCTCTTGAAACTATTCACAATTCTGGAGCTTGTCGATGCTGGATTCTCCAGCTCAAAGTTTAAAACATTCTTATTTGGTGAAGCCACGAAACTTGTTGATGCCACAATTACAATTGATGAAATAAGGAAGGACATCAGTGAACATATTGCAAAGAGCTGGGATCGTTCGTTTATCGAGAATCAAGTTTTAGATTATGAGAAAAATATTCTTGTATATTTGAATGAATACCTTTACGCAAAGGCTCATCATTTTGATTTTAACTTTGCAGAAACCGTTAATATTGAACATATTATGCCTGCAAGTGGTCATAATATAGAAATGATCAGACAAGATGCTGGCATTGAGAGCAAAGAGGAGTTTCAGGGCTTGGCTAACAAACTTGGAAATAAGATCCTACTAGAAGAAGATATTAACAAGTCTATTGGTAACGAATGGTTCAAGACCAAAAAACAAAAATCTATCATCGATAAGTCTGGCTATAAAGATAGTAGATATCATATAGCCCGGGCCATTACCAATTACCCCAAGGATTTCTGGACGAAAGATGATATTGAAACGGCTACCATCAAGGTGGCGGAAAGAATAAGTAGCTTCATATTTGATGAATAGGTAATAGACTATTGGGTTTTGAAAAATAAGTTTTAAAGAAATGACAGATTATAGTAAATATTCATACTCTAGGCTTCTGGAATTCCTTGAAGAGAGATATATGCATGATACAGATTCAGTGAATTATGCAAACTATCTTCTTAACATGGAATCTCAGACTACAATTAAAGCCTTGATAACTATTTACGATAAACTGATGTTGAAGCTGAGAATATATGTCTATGGTGAAAAATATGTGCCAGATTATTGGTTTCTGTTTGAAGTATGGGCAGGACAAAAATCTTACCTAGCCTTTGATCTTCATAAATGCCTGAATGAGAATATTCTTCGTCTTTACATGAATGAGCAGAATCCATCTGAGCAGTTTTGCTATAATTGCCTTGCCAATCTAAGATATTGTGACAACATGGATAACATTCACAATATGATTATTGAAAAGCAAGGAGGATTAGATGATACTGTATTAAGCAACATAAAGAATACGAGAGAAGGAGTCTATAATTTGCGAAATGAAGCTTTCGAATATGGCCCTGGCACTAATGGGATGAAGTTAATTGAAGAAAGGTACAGGAATTGCAGAGATTTTCTTGACAAATATGGATATTTGGAAAGTATAATAGAGAAAACTTTTGAAATAAACAAACAAATATTTATTGGTAAACCGATACAATTTACTTGGAAAACGATTACCTTCATAATTATTGTTTGTGTCGTCATTGGGGCTTTGGCATATATTGATTTTGATCCATTGAAAATAGTAATATTCATTGGAGCTTGTCTGGCTTCGCTAAGTTTTTTGAAAGGAAAGATATGATGAAAGAAGGCTGGGAATATAAAAAGTTAGGAGAGGTTGCTATAATCACAATGGGGCAATCCCCATCGTCAGATTCATACAATAAAGAAGAAAATGGTCTACCTTTTTTTCAGGGCTGTTCAGACTTTGGAGTTCTTCATCCAACAATTAAAACTTATTGTAGTGCTCCCAATAAAATAGCTGAGCCATTAGATGTGCTTATGTCTGTGAGAGCACCTGTAGGAACGTTAAATATTGCAGATGTAAGATGTTGTATTGGGCGCGGGTTAGCCTCTATACGCCAGATACAAAATACATCTATATATAAGTTTTTATATTATTTCCTTCAATCTTCTCAAGATGATTTACAAGCAAAGAGTACAGGAGCTACATTTAAAGCTATAGGAAAAGAACTTATTTTTAATTATCCCATAGAGTTACCATCTATTTCAGAGCAACAACAAATTGTTTCAGAATTAGATTTACTGAGTGAGGCTATAGAAAAACTGAAGGCTCAATTAGAGGAACTGGATATACTCGCCCAGTCTATCTTTTTCGATATGTTTGGAGGTAAAGAGTGGGAAAAGAAAAGAATTAAAGATATCGCAACTGTCAAAATCGGACCTTTTGGAAGTGCACTACACCAGCATGACTATGTAAGTGGAGGAACACCATTGGTAAATCCGATTCATATGGCAAATGGCAAAATAATTGCAGATAATGATTTTACCATAGACGACAATAAAAAGAAAGAGTTATCTGCATATCTCCTGAAGGAGAACGATATTATATTTGGAAGAAGGGGAGATATAGGAAGATGTGCGTTAGTTACAAATAAAGAAGATGGATATTTATGTGGCACCGGAAGCTTATTTGTAAGATTTAATATCGAAATATCTCCAATATATTCATTGATACAGTTAAGTTCAAATGAAACAAAACAGTATCTAATTGATAATGCAAGAGGAGCTACGATGCTCAATCTTAACAGTGGTGTTGTTGAAGGGATATCAATCCCTCTCCCTCCTTTATCCCTCCAACGAGAATTTGCTGCAAAGGTTGAGGCGATAGAATCAATGAAGGCGAAGGTGCGCCAATCTCTCTCAGAAGCGGAAACGCTGTTTAACTCTCGAATGGATTATTACTTTAATTAAATTAAGATAAAATGATTAGATTATGAAAAAACTATTAACAAAAATTGATAAAGCATTAAAAGCGGTATTGCCATATACCGCACTTTTAGCAGTATTATTAGGTGTCGTTAATCTCATTTACTTGAAAGATATCCAAAATGATGTGGAATATACCTACAGCAGAGTAGATGATGTTGAGACCGCTATAAATAATATTTCTACGGATTATGATAACTCTGACGTGATTAATATGATAAAAAGATCTCATAATAGTATTGTAAATGAAATAAATGAAGCAGAAAGAAAGTTGAGCAGCGATATTATAATATTTGGTAATTAACACATCGTTACCAGTCGGGGGCAGCGTCTCCTTGGTCAATATCAAATACATCGTTAGATATGGATAGAAATACGGATGATCTCTAATCATTATTGTATGATTACTTTAATTAAAACAATTTATGAAAAAAAAGAAAGATGATAATATTGATGCTTTGATAAAGCCATATCTTCCATTAGATAGTAGAAGGAAGATAGATGATCTTATTCGTTATATTCAAATACAACAGATCCCGATGTCTCCGAAATTAGACAAAATGATATGTAGTAAAATAGCGGATGACGATCTAAGATTTTATTATGATTGTATTAGTCCTGATAAACCACATAATCGTTCATTTAACAGTCTTAAGAAAAAGAAAAAAAGATCGTTCTTTGGCGGAATAACTAATACTGTGACGAAGGTAAAGAAAAAAGGCAAGAGAATTATTAATAGTATTAAAAAGAATGATAGTAATCAAAAAATTACTGTCAATCCAAATAGTTCGGAATATGATAGTCAAATGATGAAAGCGAATCTTAAGAGCAAATACGATGGATATGACTATGGTCTAAGTGATTGGTAATAATGAATAGCAGCTCTAAGTTATAAGAAATATGGCAAAGTTTCAGGCAGGCACTAGAGTAATAAGAGTCGATACACAAAAGAAAGGTGTAATCTCTAGCGTATCAGATTATATACGTGGGAGGCAACTATATCTTGTCAATTGGGGTGATTACGAGAGTGAAGAATTGGAAACCGAGTTAATTGAGGATTGCGATATAACTAATGTTTTTGAACGATGTAAAAGAGGCTTGTTTGGTTCTTACGCTGAATTCGCACAGAAAAATACTTCTTCAAAGATAAAGAGTTCCAATAATAGCACCATCTCTTCTTTGAAGGCATCAAAAACGCTTTTCAGGGCGTACCAGTTTAAACCCTTGCTGAAATACATTAATTCACCTTCGCGAAGATTGTTAGTGGCTGACGAAGTAGGTCTTGGTAAAACCATAGAAGCTGGTCATATTATGCTTGAAATGAAGGCCAGACGTGAATTGCGAAATGCTCTGATTATTTGCCCGAAGTCATTGCAGGAAAAGTGGAGAGGCGAACTGATAGAAAAGTTCGGCATGTTCTTTAAGATTTATGACACAGCCAAAGAGTTTATAAAGGATTTCGAAGATAACGATGGTAAGATTCGTGGAATTCTGAATTATGAAAAGATAAGATACTCTAACTCAAAACAGAAGAAAGACAGCCCCAAGAACAAATATAATGGAATCATTGACTATCTGAGCGATTCGGACAAAAAGTTCAGTTTTATTCTTTGTGACGAGGCTCACAAGATGAGAAACGATGAAACACAAACATATAAAGGTGCAGAGATACTTATGAGTCTGGCTGATTCTGTTGTGTTTCTGACAGCTACACCTATCATGATCAGCACTGAAAATCTCTATAATCTTTTGCACCTGCTTGACAACTCCAGATACTTCAATTATCAAATTTTCAATGCTCGCCTTCAAGAGAATGCCCCATTTATTAGGGCAATTACTTCCTTAAACCACAATGTGCCATTAAAAGATATCTATAATGATCTCTTGAGTGAGCAGATACGCACATCATTCTTTAATTCGGATGATGAGGAGATCTACACACGTACAAGAACAGTCGATGAGGTATATGAGAAAGACCCCATATTCCAGGAAATAAAAGAGCGCCTCAATTCAAAAGATAATCTGGAAAACAGAGCAAGACTACAATATTTGCTCAACTCAATGAGTGTTATGAACAACATCTTCTCAAGAACCAGAAAAAGGGATGTTACAACTGACATGTCGCAGGCAGAAAGAAAGCCGAAGCCTATAAAGGTCGTACTGACAGATGAAGAACAGGTTGTTTATGACAAGGTTATAGAAGAATACATAGAGGATAATTCATATACAGATTATTGGGGTGAAGAGAGATTAACCCAAGGAGGTGCATTAGGTCTGGTTCAGAAAAAGAGACAGGTTGCCAGTAGTGTTTATGCATATCTGAATAAGGAGGAAGATTTGGATGATGGATATGATGCTTACTCAGAATGTGAAGATGCTAAGTTTGAACAGCTTATTACAATAATCGAAGAGGTATTCAAACATGGAACGAAGAAGTTAGTTGTGTTTGCTTTGTTCCGCAGAACACTTAAATACTTAAGCATACGTTTAAAGAAACGTGGATATAATAGTTTGATAATCCATGGCCAAATAGAAAATAGAGCAGAAATATTAACGAGTTTCAAGAAGAATCCAGAAAACCAAATACTCTTATCATCTGAGGTGGGTAGTGAAGGTCTTGATATGCAGTTCTGTAACTCAATGGTAAATTATGACCTTCCATGGAATCCAATGGTGGTGGAGCAGCGTATTGGTCGTATAGACCGATTTGGGCAGAAATCTCCGGTAGTTAATATCTATAATCTGATAGTTGCAGGCTCCATTCAGGAGGATATTTACATGAGGTTGCTTGATAGAATCGGAATCTTCAGAGGTACTATTGGAGACATGGAGGCAATACTGGATTCGCCTATAGCTGAAGGCACAAATAAATCCATCCAGGATGTATATAACAAACTGGAACACGATCTTTATACCAGCAAGTTAACAGAGGAAGAGATTCATCGAAAGATAGATGAGATAAGCCTGGCTTATGAAAAGGAAAGACAAAGTATCGAGCAACTTGAAGAAGGACTGACAAATACGTTGACTAATGATGCTTATTTCAAAAACGAGATTGAGCGCATTCTGCATAACAATGCCTATGTCACTGAAGAAGAATTAAAGAACTATCTGGAATCTCTTATTGATAAGCATTTGACTACATGTAATCTGGTTAGTTGCGGTGATGAAGTATATGAGATAAAATTACCCTTAAGTGAGAAAAGAGTATTCTCGAACTTTCTAACGACCAACCAAACAGATGGCGAAGAGAATGCCTTGGCTTTCAGGAAATTCAAGCGTTCGCTGGATGATATGAGTAGAATCTTAGTGACTTTTAATCAGCAGAAAGCTTATGATGATAGTTCTTTGATTTTCCTGAATATATATCATCCCATTATTCAGGCATGTCTAAAGTATTTCACGACACATCAGGAAGAAACGAATAAATCATTCTGTTATTCGATGAATTCTGATGATGTCTTAAAAGCTGGAAAAAAATACTATTTGGGAATATATCAGTACATAACTTTGAGGGTATTCCAAGGTGTAGAAAAGAAAAGCGAAACGCTTCAGCCTTTTGTGTTTGATATTGATAAACGCCAATTGGTAACTGATGAGGAAATTGTTAATAGACTTTTTAGTATAAGCCAGGTTGGTGGTAAAGAGTATAATCCAGCTGAGTCATTGTATGCATCAGATATTATTGGTGAAATGAAACTTTCTTTCGTCGAAGCTTCAACCAATGAAAGGAACAAGCGAAAGGGTGAGCTTGCTCGTCAGGCTGAAAGTGAGCGGCTTCATAATGAAATTCAGACAAAAGAATTCTATAGTATTAGGATAAATAATGAAAGAAAGAGATTAAAGGATAAGGAAGATCTTGTAGAATTTCTGCCAATCGATAGTCCTGAGCGTAGGCTCTTAGAAAGAGATATAAAGAGAGACAGGGGTCTTATGGATAGCCATATAAAGGAACTTCAGGAAAAATTAGACATTATCAATGCAGATACAAATATCAGTGTTGATTGCGAGCCTCTCTCAATAGCTTTAATAAAAATCTTATAGGTATGATTACGGTAGGTTTAGATTTTGGTACGCATCAGACAAAGATATGTGTTGAAAGTAAGAGCGGTACTGAAACACATTACAAATTCCATATGTTTAAGGATGTTCGTGGGGATGAGCATTACACCATTCCTTCTATTCTCTGCCTAAATCCAGATAATACAATCAGCTATGGCTATACTGCTGCAATATCGGAGGGGCGGATTAAACGATATTTCAAACAGGCTGTTTTCAGGGATCATGACTCTGGTGTTATGAAGCTTTGGGAGGCTGCCTGTTATTCCATTTGGTTTATTGCCTATATTCTGTTTGACCTCGAGAAATTGTATGGCCAAGAATTCACCATTCAGATGGGGGCTCCCACAGACAGTAGTCGATTGGATGACAGAAGAGCTATCGCAGTCACCATACTAGCAAGTGCCTACCACTTGGTGGAAGATATATTCAAGAACGATAAAAAAGCATTCCTGAAAACAAACTATAAAAAACTTATAGAGTTGACGGAGATAGATTATTATACAGATAAGATAAAAAGGAAATATGGAATCCTAGTGTTTCCAGAAGCCTACGCATGTTTAATGCCCTTGATAGCCCGAGGGAAAATTGCACATGGTATGAACTTGGTAATAGACATCGGGGGAGGTACGACAGATATCTCTTTCTTTACCATTGAAGAAACAGAGAAGAATTCAAAGGTTTACAGGCCTCAATTGTATGATTACTTCTCTATAAATAAAGGTTTGAACTATCTGACTGGCGAGGACCAAGTGGAAGATGAAGCTTATTACAAGGAATTCCATATAATAAAGGGGAATGAAATCGACAATAAACGGTTCAATGTCCTAAGCCAAGAGATACACAATCTAAGTGACGATCTGGTAGCAAGGTTAAAACATGAATGGACCACGCAGACAGTTCACAGTTGGGACATGTTAAGAGCTAAACTAAAAAACCGTCCCCTTGTTTATACAGGAGGAGGAAGTACAATCAGTTCTTTACGAAAGACTTATGATGGATTTTCTGAGATTCATCAAATAACATATGACAGTTGGCAGAGCAAGCTTTTCGACAACAAAGACCTTTTCCAAGAACTGAGCATGTGTCCAGTACTATCCACTGCCTACGGTCTCTCAATAAGTGTGAATAATGACAATATTGTCAAAAAGCCCTTCAGGGATATCTTTAAGGACAGAAGAGGCGATACCAAAGACACAATTCCTGAATATAGGAAAAAGAATCCCTACATGAAGGAATTCGATTATGGATTGGATGACGACTCGTGGAAATAAGAAAGTAGTCATGGCAAAGAAAAAGAAAGCAAAAAAAGCAAAGCCGCTGCCTGCTCCTAAGAAGAAGCAGCAGGTCAGTATGAGGCCAGAAGAACGGAAAAGGCATTGGCTGGAAATAAAAGAAATCTTGCTCAACGCCAAAAGGGAAGCTGAGAACCGAATACTGAAAACTAAGTTGACTAAAGAGCGGTCGTTCACTAATGAGGATATCAATTCGTTCATTAGTGACTTGAAATTCAAATCTGCAGATGAAAATAAAAAGCCAGGGCCTCTTCCTAAAGCAGCTAGAGTTACAAAAAATGATAGTAAGACTGGGCAGGGCGAAGTGGCTTCAGCGGACAGTAATACTAATACATATTACGAAAGGTGGTTCCGACTCGTTTCACAAAAGCCAACTTTATATGAGGAGGCCCATATCGGAGAGATGACTAAAATAGAGCATAAGTCATTGCCAAAGGGAGTAAGCCCTACTGTAAGAGCCACATTTAATCTATATAAAGAGGATTTGACAGTAGAAGAAATTGCAAAAAGAAGAAAGCTATCAGTAGGTACTATATATGGGCATTTCTGTCAACTTGTGGGAATGGGTGCCGTTAGTATATATGAGTTGTTAAGCAATAGTAAAATAAAATATATTGCATCAGCAATCAAGAAAGTCGGAAAGGAGAAAATGAGTGAAATAAAATCTCAATGCCCATCCTCAATAACTTATGATGACATAAAACTTATGTTGTCGCATTTTAAAAAAAAGAAAGATAAGTTATGAGGCCTATATATATAATTATATGTGTTTTGTTTCTGATGGCTTGTAATGAGGGTCGGAAACCATCTACTGTTGATGATAATAGAGTGGAGATCTCGTATAATCGTGAGAAGGCCGATTCTGCTCGCGAAGAAATAATGCAGAATGCAAAGGAGGATGGACCCTCTGGCACTTATTCGCCTTCATCAAGGGATGATGCTGAGCCAGAATATGACAACATGCGAGGCTTTGATCCTGCATCTGAGGATGATATGGATGATAATGGCATGAGTCGCTATATGGAGAATGATGATGAGGAGGGTTGGGATTAATAAAATCGGTGTAATTAATAATGGATCCTCTTGATTATAATATTCAGAATAACACAGCGGGGCACATGCCCCGCTGTGCGGTTCTTGCCAGGTTCCTTTTTGTGGGGTGGGGAAATCTTCGTGGTACCCTTTTTTATGTCCTTTTTCAAAAAACTCTCAAATAACTTGGAAGTTTCAAGAATAATCTCTATCTTTGCAACATAATAACTAAAAACAATATTTTTATGAAGAAATTGCTATTACTTATTCTGATGTTATTGCCGTTAGTGGCAAATGCTCAGGAACCCAAAAGCTTTTTAGTCGTGTGGGCAAAGGATGGTGCTAAGGTGGCGTATGCTTTAGCGGAGAAACCAAAGATTACTTTTACAGAGACAGATTTGGTCATAACAGCGCATGACGTAGACGTTAATTATTCCTTGGACAATCTATTGCGCTTCACCTACGAAGCAAGCGATGACACGGCAATCCGGGACCTTAAGACTGACAAGGTTTCAATTAAATTAGAAGGTGAGTCGCTGCTATTTATGGATCTGAGTCCTAATAGCAAAGTCTCTCTTCATGATCTCAATGGCAAACTTGTTTTCAGCAAGACCGTCCAATTATCAGGAGAATACTCTTTCCCACTCTCGAACCTGAATTCAGGCGTTTATTTGGTGACAGTCAATGGTTTAACCTATAAAATCACGAAAAAATGAAATCATTAATATATAAGTTCTTACTATTTATTGTATTTATCTTTTACGCACAATCAATAGTAGCTCAGAATTATATTACTGTACATTATAATGATGGTACCCCAGATATAAGATTCTATCAAATGGATGTTGACAGTTTAGTCTATTCTAAAAAGGGAATAGACAACCTGGAATATAATGATTGGCAAGTTCAGGAAATCTGGATGAATGATAGTGTCTGTAGGATTCCTTTAAATGTTATAGACAATATTAGTTTTACTCAGCCAAACATTGAATCTGTTGCAGAAAGCTGTGCGCAAATAACGATAAAAATGGAAGATCTTATAAATCAATATCATAATATTGGAGATTTAAGTATTCATCTTGATGAAATAAGAAATACCAATGGTGTTGAGGATATATGGTCTGATGGAACATGCATATATATTAAAATTCAAGATAGTGGTGTCTTAGAGTATCAATTCCCTCTAATTGATGAAAGCTATGCATCTCAATCTAGAGCTCAAACAATATTTAAGGCTATTGATAACACTAAAGATCATCAGCACTTTGAGGGGAAAAAAGTGTGTATTGCAAATCAGCTCTTATTTGATAATCGTTTAAACTATTTTTTTAACAATCGTTTCAAATTAAAAGATTATTTTGAAAGATGTGGCTTTACTGTTACAGATGAGAATCCTGATCTTAATTTTTATAAGAATCGAATATTTAATTATGATATTGTTTTCCTTATTACCCATGGAGGATATACTGATGGAAAACATTGGCTGATGACCAACGAACCATTGGATTTTTCAAATAATGAAAAATCAAGAAAGGAATTATTTGAAAAATATCTAAAAGATAAATATAACACCAAATACTCGGACAATGAGGTTTTTTGGGGCGGAGTATCAGATGAAAGTGGAATTAAATATTTTGTAAAAGTGTCTGAGGACTATATAAACTCCACTTCAAACAGATTTAAGAATAATACTATTATCTATAATACAGCATGCAAATCGATGGAAGGAGGAGAGCAGCGTGAGACCTTAAATGGCGAAAATGTGAATAATGTTGGTTATGGTCTATCTCATTCTTTTTTAAGAAAAGGTGCAGGTGTTTATTTTGGCTACACTGATGTTCAATATATAACTAAAGCATGTAATGATGGCCAAATCCTTTTCTGTTCCCTATTAGAAGGAAAATCAATAGGTGATTCTTTTTATCCTATGAATAAAGAAAATCATATTGATCTTATTAAAAATGAGGAAACTTACCATTATTATCCAGTACTGGTCGGTGCAATAAATAGTGGTACTGGCAAAGCAATAGAAAGCTTATGTATTTTGAGTCCCCAGACAGAAGGATTTGAGGATCTTTCTGAAGGTATGAATCTTGAAGTAAAACTCTCTGCAAGTATGAAAAAATACGATTTGAACACAAAAGGTCTTGAACTAGGTTTTTGTGTATCAACGATACAGGGAGAATACGGAGAGCCTCAAAAAGCAGAGTTGACTAAAGATGAACAGAATCATATGCTTTTAATTAGTTTGACATTACCTGATGAAGAGCTGAAATCAGAAACAAATTATTATTATTGTGTTTATCTTTATGATGGTAATAGATATTGTTATGGGGAACAAAAGAGTTTCACAACACATAAAAGAACGGGAATAGCTGTTACAACTTATGACGCTACAGAGGCAATCGGTGATTATGTCGTATTAAATGGAGAGATTACCTCTCCTGATGGAGCTCGGTTTGCAGGCTTTGTAGTTAGCCCCACTCCAGATTTTAAAGAGTATTACACTGTTGAATGTGATGAGCTCTCGTTTAATAATAATAGTTTATCAATCAGTAGTGAATTATATGGCACTTTTCCTGGTTATACGTATTATTATAAAGCGTTTGTTTATGCACACAACGAATTTTTCTTTGGTAATACAAAGACATTCAAAACAACTAACGGTGTAGCAGGTGATATTAAGGGATTTCATCAAATTGACAATGCTTACGTAGTGGAAGAAAATGGTGAAGAATATGTTTACTTCATACTTGATATGGATGTGTCTATTAAAACTAATCATTCATTAGATCAATGGGGCGTATATGTCGAGAATTATAATAATATTGATTTATATTATTGGACTATTTCAGATACGGAAAAAAAGAAAATCAATGATTTTAGAATATTGTGCAAGGTAAAAAGAAACTGGTTTGATAATATATCATATAGTGATAGAGAAGCTAAGAAAGTACTTAAAATTGGTATATATAAGGTTGTAAATTACAACACTGGCAAATATACTCTTTTTGGTGAAACAAAAGACTTTATTATCGAATACAAACAGAGACCCAGTGCAATGTTTTCATCAGCTACTATTGGCGAAACAGTTGAAACTGGAATAAAAGACGGATTAATGAATTACTCTACAGAAATCTATTTTGAATATGATGTAAAAGGAGGCTTTTGGATTAAAGAATTATTTCTAAATGAATTGACAGATGATATCAATAATAAAACCAATCCCTGGACTATTGGTAGTGACGGCCATTATTATGGAGGTTTTAAAATGGAATACGATGAGAAATCTTACTTATCTGCTAGAATGCGTATTTCTATGAAAATGTATGATGGTAGTATAGAATCCAGTTCTCCTATGTTACACTTTGGAGGTAATAATATTATTGATTATGTTTATATATCTTCAAATTGGAGTCGTTTGAAAAATGAAAAGAAAGATCATTCTGATAAGAAAAGGCCTATGATATCTATTGAAAATAAAAACCGCTACGGAAACTTGCTATTAAAACAAAATTATGTTTCTGGTAATATGGGGCTCTCTAGATATAATTTTAATCAGGAAATAAAAGAAGAGGATCTCTTACAGAATTTGTTTATTTCAAAATAGCAATCGCTTTAAATCACAGCGGGGCGCAATGCCCCGCTGTGCGGTTCTTGCCAGTTCCTTTATTGGGGAGTTGTCGTAGACTCAGGCGGCTGCGAGAATTATGCTAGATTCTTGTGGGTCTTCACCAAGGGCGTGGGCAATGTAGGATTCCAAAGCGAGGAGGGCTGGTTTGACATCACGCTTGTGAGAACTATTACCTCGACGGGCACCGAGATGAGCTGCACTGCGGAGATCGGCAATGACCTGCTTGCCCTCGGTGAGCATGAGATAATTGAAATCGTGGAAACAGGCTGAGAGCAGCTGAAGATGATGGAGCCTACCAAGGTGATCGGATACAGTGATGGCCATCTGACGACCATGATCATCAGCGGTCACTGGCAACGACAACATGAGGCACTCTATGCGAAGCAATACCTCGAGGGAGGCATCATCGACAACACTACCGCCAACGCGCATCTCATCGCTAAACTGTGACAGCGAATGGAGCGCCTTCATCTCTAAAATAGCAACATTCTTTTCCATGTGATTATACTGTTTGATGTTTCACTTTCTACCCTTCTAGTATAGAATAATGGATAATGTTACATCATTGCAATATTAAAAAATGTTAAGTCCACGTTCATTGGACGATTTTTTTCTAAATTTGCAACAGAATGAAGAATTTCGACTACCTAAAGCAGATAGCAGCATTACAAGACTTGTATCAGTTCTGTAACGCAGCGGAAGAGGTTCAGCAATCTGACTACGACAGTTGCGGATGGAACTGTCGAAAAGCGCTGGAGTGGATCGTCAGGGCTATCTACAAGTTGAAACACGTGCCTGTGGGCGAGCGCGACAATCTTTATACGCTCTCAACAGGAAAACCCTTCACAGAACTGATTGACGATGATGACAAGCTAATGATGGCCTGCCATTATATCAGGAAGGTGGGCAACGTGGCTGTGCATACGGGTGGTATCAAAGAGCGCGAGGCCTATTACACACTGTTGAATACATACAACCTTGTAGGTGCTGTGCTACTGCGTTTAGGGGTGTTGAAATCGTTGGCACCATTCAATAAGGATCTCATTCCCAAGAAACCATCTCCTTTTGTCTCTCCTACAAACGTCCCCGAGGCATCGAAGGCCTTTGTGGCATCCGTGCCCGAAGCCAACATCAAGAATCCGGTCAAGGCTGAGATGCCTAAGGATTATACGGAGGCTGAGACGCGCAGGATGTTTATCGACTTGCTGCTGCGTGAAGCTGGGTGGGAAGTGCTGGCAGTGGAGAATGCGCCTATGGCCTGTAAAGCGGGTATAGAGATCTATGTGGAGGGAATGCCCAACACCAAGGAAGAAGGTTACTGCGACTATGTGCTCTATGGCAAGGACTGTAAACCACTGGCAGTGGTTGAGGCCAAGCGTACAAGTAAGGAGCCAGAGAAAGGCAAGCACCAGGCAGAACTCTATGCAGACTGTCTGGAAAAGAAATACGGGCAGCGTCCTGTGATCTATTATACTAACGGATTCCGCACGATGATCATTGACGGTCTGGGCTATCCGCCTCGTCAGGTAATGGGCTTCCATACACTGGAAGACCTGGAACTGATGATGTCGCGAAAGGGCAGGCAGAAGATGACAGACCTCGCTATCCGTGAAGACATCACCAACCGCGACTATCAGAAGATGGCCATCCGTAGCGTGTGCGACCATCTGAACCAGATGCACCGCCATGGCCTTATCGTGATGGCAACGGGTACGGGAAAGACGCGCGTGGCGATCTCGCTCAGTGAAGTGCTGTTGCGAAATAAATGGGTGAAGAATATCCTATTCCTTGCAGACAGAACGGCTCTGGTGCGTCAGGCCTGTGACGCCTTTACTGAACTTCTGCCAGACTATACCACCTGTATCCTGACAGGTGCAACGGACGAAGAGAAAGGCGCAAGGCTCATGTTCAGTACCTATCAGACGATGATCAATTATATCGATGCAGAGGAAAAGGATTTCTCTATCGGTAGGTTTGATCTGATTATCCTCGATGAGGCCCATCGTAGCATCTTTGGCAAATATACCGCGATTTTCGACTACTTCGACAGTTTCTTGGTCGGTCTGACAGCGACGCCACGCGATGAAGTGGAGAAGAGTACCTTTGAGCTCTTCCATCTGGACGGTGCGCCCAATTTTGAGTATTCCATGAAGGAGGCTGTTGACGAGGGGCATCTTGTGGACTATGTACCTCTATCGCGCACCACAAGACGTATGCGAGAGGGTATCAAATACGACTCGCTGACAGAAGAGGAGAAGGAAGAGCTGGATAAGGCCTGGGAATATGAGCAGGCGAGAAAACTACTGGTGGATGGTGTGGATGCACCGAAAACCCCGAGAGACATCGAGAAAAGTGAGCTCTTTAAATATATCTATAATGTGTCCACGGTGGATATCGTCATCCAGTCACTGATGAACGAAGGTCTGAAAATTCAGAGTGGCAACAAAATCGGTAAGAGCATCATCTTTGCCTACGACCACGACCATGCGCAGATGATCGTCGACAGATTCTATGAGTTGTATCCGCAGTTTGATGCAGACTTCTGTCAGCTGGTGGACTACTCCGTGAAGTATGCACAGGACCTGATCCTGAAATTCAAGAAACGCGACAAACTGCCACAGATCGCAGTGTCTGTAGATATGTTGGATACGGGTGTCGACGTGCCTGACATCCTGAATCTCGTTTTCTTCAAGCCCGTCTATTCGAGCATCAAATACACGCAAATGGTAGGTCGTGGTACGCGTCTCTGTCCGGGTATCTTTGAAGATGGCAGTGACAAGAAGGAGTTTTATATCTTCGACTGGTGTGAGAATTTTGAATTCTTCAAGGAGAACAAAAAGGGAAAGGTGACGACACCAGGCATAACGCTCGCACAACGCCTGTTTGAACTGAAGACAGACATCGCTGTCATTCTGCAACATCAGAAATACCAGCAGGAGGAGTTTACAAAGAACCTCTGTCAGCAGTTGAAGGATGATCTTTACGAACAGGTCAGCCAGCTGAATGAGCAACAGATTGCTGTGCGTAAGGTGTGGGCGTGCGTGGACAAATGGAAGAAAAAGGAACGCTGGACATACATCTCTGAACTGGATGCGCTGGAGATGAAGCAGAAGCTGGCTCCGCTGATGATGGTTGAAGATGATAATGGCGGTAAGATGCGCTTTGATGCGCTGATGCTGAATATCGAGCTCTCGACATTGGAGCCAGAGGTGAAAGCCACGAATAGTAAGAACAAGGTAACGAAGATAGCCCAGCGACTGCAGGCAAAGGCCACGATACCCGCTGTGAAGGTGAGGATGCCTTTGTTGGAGGAGGTGGGGAATCCGAAATTCTGGGCTTCGACAAGCATCGACAGACTGGAACTGGTGAGAGAGGCCCTGCGAGAGTTGATTTATATCCTTCTGGAAACTCATTTCCCGAAAGAGCGTTTCTACATCGATGTCTCGGATACAGTCGAGCAGAAAGATGAGGAGAAACCGGATATGTACACCGACTACCGTACACGTATCCTGGATTACCTCAATGAACATCGAGACCACGATGTCATCAAGAAAATCTATAATCTAGAGCAGCTTACCATCGATGATATCAAACAGCTGGAGGAAATCTGTTGGAAGGAACTGGGATCAAAAGAGGAGTATGAGGCCTACGTCAATAAGGGTAATATGCTCTGTGGGGACAAGGTGGCAATATTTATTCGCTCCATCATAGGCATAGACAGGAAGATTGCTAAGGAACGTTTCTCGAAATTCCTCAGTGATAATGTGTTGAATGCGACACAAGAGGAATATATCAATCAGATCATCGGTTATGTTTGCGAGAATGGAGATATAGAGCCAATGGTTATCGTCACCAATGATTCTTTCAATGGTATTGTCGAGTCATTTGGCGCAAACATGGTTAGTATCAAGAACTACGTTGAAGAACTCCACATATTGATTGCTTAATAAATAAAAATATAATAATGAAAAATAACGGAAACAACAAATTGGGCTTAAGTCCATAAGAAAAGAGCCCATTTATTTGGAGGTGTCAGAGATTTACTATATCTTTGCACACAGATTGTTCTGAGATAAAGAGAACAGAGTTTCGAGTTTTCGATTACCCACAAGCTAGCAACTATAAGTATCCTCGAAAACGAAAACTACCAGCTCGCACTCTACAGGGGCGTGGGCATGGGTGGTTTTCTGCAATTCGAGGAGGATGCTAGCTTCTGTGGGGTTGTGGGCCATTTTTTGCCACGTCTCTGTATCTTTAAGAGCAATCAAACATCCTAATCAGTATAATAACTCATGCGCAGGGCATATGTATGCTTTGTGTAGATGTATTAATACCTAAAAAAATAACTATTATGCAAACAAAACAAACAAAAGAAGAATTGGGCGCGCTAAAGCCGCAGTCGCCTAAAAGGAAAAAGAAGCGGCTGCGGGAGATGAAAGCGATCAAGGGCGTCGCGACGTTCATTGAGGAATTGAAGAATTACGGACTTGAATGTGTGGAATGGAAAGATGCCAAACCTTTCACCACCGTACTGGAGTTTTTGGCATTACGAGGGGGACATCAGGCTGCGTGGGAGGCCAGCAACTGTATCAAAAAACACTTTAAGAAACGAATGTACGGGCCAAAGATCATTAACCAGGGCGATAGGATCATGGGAGACAAAAATACATTCAGAAAAGGATCTGTTCAACAACAACTTAAAAACTTTAACCATGAAAAAGGACCATGTAAGAGGAGACCACAACGTGTTTCAGGCAGGAAGTATGCAGGTGAAATTTATTCAGAATAACTTCCCTCATCTGCGGGGCGATTGGCACCAGTTCGACGATGATGACGACTTCACGGAGTTCGAGGAAATCAAAGAATCCTTTAAGAAGCGCAAAGAGGAGCCTAACTATTTCCAGACGGGGAGATTCCTGAAACGGATCCTGAATGAGGAATGGTTTGACGAGCTGCGCACGCACCAGCGCTTTACGCATAAATGGCGCGAGGCGATGGTGGATGCGCTCATGGAGTCGGAATGGAAGGACACTGTAGCTGAAGCTTGGGAAGACAAGGGAAAACGGGAAACGCTGAAATGTTACATCGTAGGAGCTCTGAAAGATGCGGGTGTCATCAAAGGGAAATATGACGCCATCGCCAAAAAGATGGGGTATGAAGAAGACTACCGTACCTATTCGCGCTATCTTGGCAGAGGGAAACAGCAGCCATATTATGACTGGATCTATGAGTATGTGAACGGTCAGGAATGACCAAAAGGCAATGGCTCGGATAGCCATTTGCGACAGAGAAGGCTTGCGACAATGCATTTTGGTGCTGTCGCAAGTTTTTTAATGAAAAAATTATTTGCTCTTTGTTTATAGGGGTTTCAGGCCTGTTTTGTTTGCGACAGCAAGGCTGGCCATTTTTCTTTTTCGTCAGTCGCAAAATCGCATTCTAATTTTGCACTCGGAAATCAGAAATGATTCCATTACAGTTCACATTATTAATTATTTAAACAAACAACAAATGAAAGACAAAGAAAAGACGACCGTCATGATCCAGGCCAAGGTGCTGAAGGAGATGAAGGAGGAGGAAGAGCTGATGAAACTGAGCATGAGTAACCTCACTGACCAGTTGGAGGCAGCGCAGGAAGAACTGAAGACAACCAAGGAAGCGCTGAAGACGGTATCGAAGGATCTGCGCGACACCAAGAACCTGCTCCATGCTGCTGTGGAACTGAAGTGCAAGGCTGAGGAAACGACTGCGCTGTGCGAGAAGACGATGAAGAGTTTCGTGAACCGCTGGCTGACGCAAGAAAACCAGGCTCGAATGACCCAGATGCTGACCTACTATCATCCCGCTGACCGCATCAAGATGATGAACGCGCTGCTGCTTTACCTGATGTTCGGGAAGAAGAAGCACTTGGACCGCGAAATGGAGAAGACGCACTTCAACATCATCTGCGAGAAGATCGACGAGGACAGCGTTACCCTGCCCGTACACTCGATGATGGTGAAACTGATGGAAAAGTATGGACTCTTAAAACCCGTGCCTGAACAATGATCGCAATTTTCTATGACAACTACTGTGGCGATCTGATTCGCTGCAAGTTCGCAGGCCTTGACCATTTTGGCCGTGCGCAATGGGTAATCATCACCCCGGGTTATGAGCCGATGACACTTTCAGACTATGTGGAGCAGGAGTTTAACGGTGACATGAAATACCACTTCCTGGGCATGGAGGGTGAGACCGTGGCCTCGCGCGACATTGCAAAGGTGCTGGGCAGAGCGATTAAGAATCCGTTTGACAGTATTGAGACGGAGATGAAGAACAGGCTCGACCTGATGAAAGAAATGGGCGTGAAATGGAACAGTAACGCGCTCAATCTGGAGATCAGGGTGTTCAAGAATGAAGGCACCCAGCGCCATGGGCTATACTCGTTCTGGGTGAAAGGTCTGGAGGAATGTGACCTATGGCTGACAGACGTTGACGGCTTTGACGAACTGGAGGAGCTGTTCGGATGGATACAGGCTTACCTGTATGCGCTGGAGGAACAGGCTGGCATCTTAGTGGTGAGAAAATGCCTGGTGGTGGATATAGGGCTTATCGCTAATCTGGACAAGAAATATCTCAGGCTATTCAATGAAATCAAAAGGGATAATATTCAATAACAAATGGAAGAAAGACAATTAAACTTGGCAGAGAAGCCAGTACAGGTACTGACGCTCGAAGAGCTCGAAAGGAGCTATCATGAGAATCTGCCTACGGGCGATCCCGTAGGAGGCATCTATCACTTCGCCCTGATTCAGCAGGTGTTGGAGTTGTTTGAACAGCGTGGTCTGAAGCCTGTGGTGCAGGAGATTTTCGCTGCTGCCAACCGCGACTCGAAACGGCCTGGTGTGACGCTGCTGCCCCAGTTGGAGGAGAAGTTTGGTGAAAGAGCCATCGAAGCGCATCTCTTAAGACGTGTGTATGCGAACATCGAGATCCGCGCTGACGAGACGGACGAGGTGGTGACGTGTCTCGCAGTGGCCTATCATCAGAAGGGTATCCAGCTGGGTATCGGCCCGATGGTGAAGGTGTGTCATAACCAGACGATACTGGGGGCGCAGGACGTAGTGTCGAACTATACCTGCTTTGGCGGGCAGAACCGGAAGGACAGGCTGTCATTGGAGATGGTGCTGGCTCGTGCTGAGCAATGGGCGGGGGATTATGAACCTTATCAGAAGATCCGGGCGGAGCGTATCAGTATGATGAAAAGTAAGCAGATGGATCGTGACGGGATGCTGAAACTCATCGGGACGCTCGTGGAGAAACGGATTCTGCATGATACGCAGAACGAGGCGCTGCATGTGGCGACGCCTTATCCGCTGAACTCGGGGCAGATCAACGAAACGGCGGAGCAGCTGATGGCGCAGTTTGCTCAAAGTCCCCATGTGCTCAGCTACTGGGAGGCGTATCAGGAACTGAATACGGTGCTGAAGCCAGCAAGGATGGATATCCCGCAGGTGCTGCCACAGAGCCTGGCACTCTTTGAAGCTCTACAAGAACAGATAAACAAGGGCTAATGAAACATAAAAAAAGGAGGAAATATGAAAAAAGTAGTATTATTTTTGAATGAACTCGCAGTCATGGCCAGACTGGAGAATGGATTGAGTGTGGAAGGTAGCCTCTTCAAGGACAAGGAAACTGGACTGCTGTCGTTCAGACCGTACAAGCGACTGTCGAGGGAACCTGGGTATGTTCCGCCAACGGTGGTGCTCTATGAGACGGCCAACGGATCGCTGCGCCAGACGGCCAAGCGGAACAAGATCATGGTGAGCGTGAAGCGTAGCCTGGGGAAGATCAGGGGGGCTGCGGAACTCTTGGCGCAGGCGAGGGAACTCACGGACTACCTGAAGACAATAAACAATAACCAATAAACAATAAACAAAACCCATAACAACAATCAAACAAACACAAAAAGATGGAAGTATTAGTAACAATTATTGAAGTGGGCGCATATAACGAGCGTCAGTATCAACGACAGGACGGCACGACAGAGTACTTCAAAAGCCGTGGCATCACCATGAAGCGAGGTGGCGATACCTTCTATGGCGAACTCACGGGCGAGGCTGCCAGCAAGAACCGCGACACGCAGTATCAACAGGGTCTGCCCTATATCGTGAAGGGCTTCTGGAAACACCGCACATGGGAAGACCAGAACCATCAGGTGCGCCATGAGAATTCGTTCTATATCACGGACATTCAGACGCTTTAAACAACCACGGATTTCACGGATTAAACGGATTTTTTGAATGATAACATTTCAAGAGAATACACATTTCTCCCAGGCTCTTCCTTGCACAAAGGAAGAGTTCTGGGCGCAGGTGAGGAAGCCGAATACAGCATGGCGCATTGATGCACGACGGGCCATCATCGCAGCGGTGGAGGCTTCGAAGACGCAGGGCGTCAGCGCGATCCAGACGTGGTTGGACAATTCGGACTATCAGAAGTTCCTGCTGAAAAAGCAGAATCTGAAGAAAAAAGCTGCTATCGATGCCTGGAATGCCAAGTCGGATGCAGAGAAACTGCTGGCATTTGCACAGGAGATCAAAGACAACTCCGTGGCCTTTATCTACAGCTGCTACAGGTTTGACGAGACGCCAACGGATAAGGGGAAACCCTTCTGTCACCGAAGACTCGCTGACTGTCACCTGAACGGACTGGTGATGCTCGACATCGACCATGTGGAGAACCCGATGCAAGTTTGGTATAAGCTAAGAGACGATGAAGAGCTGATGAAGAAGATTGCGCTGGTGCATATTACCAGTAGTGGCTATGGTGTCCGTATTGTCTCAGGGGCTGATATCAATGTCGGTAATCTCGCTGATAACCAGATCGTACTGGCTGAGAAGTTGGGATTCAAAGCCGATGAGAGCTGTATCGATGCCACCCGTAACTCTTTCGCTCCCAAAGAGGAGGATATACTTTACATTAATGAAGATTTACTATTTGATTACTACGATGAAGCATTTGACAAACGCTACACACAGCTTTACCGTGAGAAGAAGACTCAACCACTACATCATGAGTTTCCTTCTGATGACAAAACGACAAGCACCAATTATAAAACGACAACTAAGACAACTAAAACAACAGAGACAACAACTAAAGGCGACAGTTTGTCGCCTGATGAAAAAGAGTTGTCTAAGTTGTCAAAGTTGTCGTCAAATAAAAAATCAGAGTTGTCTTTAAAATGGCGGGGGTATGATGTACAGGGTATTATTGATGCTAGGTATGCTGACAAGCTGCCATGTGAGGCTGACAGCAACAGACATACAGAGAGTCTTAAACTCGCCACAGACTTGCTTATCATGCTCGACAGCGATAAGTCAAGGGTGCAGCAGATCGTCGAAGCCCAAAGCTGGGTGCAGGAGATTATCGCAGAGCGCGATGAGAACGTGGCGCAGACGGTGGAGTCAGCTGCGCAATGTGTCGCGGAGAAAGAAAAGAAGTATGCGGGATCGCTGCCATCCAAGGCCATGCTCGAAGCGGTGAAGGCTGCGACGGGGCGCACGTATCAGGAGATCACGAAGATTGTTGGATCGAGGAGTGAGGAGGGGGGAGTGAGGAGTGAGATTACTCAAGCCGCAATCATGAACTCTCAACTCGAAAACTGGGGTGAGCAGATAGAGGGGCTGATGGAGGAATTCTCATTGCTCAAGGATATCTGCAAGGGATTGAAGAAGAACCAGTATCCTGCTGCGATGTTCGTGGGCGGTGGTCTGTTGATGACGCTGATGACAAGATGTACCTACCGCTTCTATCATCGCCCGGAAGAGTTGAGAAGGTTGAATAACTCGACGCTGATTATCGGTGATCCTGCCTCAGGAAAGTCGTTTGCCACCAGGCTCTTTAAGTTGCTGGCTGCGCCTATCGTGGCTGCTGACAAGGTGGGTAAGGAGGCTATCAACGCCTATCGTGAACAGATGCGCACCAAAGGCGCGAACAAGGAGAAGCCTAAGAAGCCCAAGGTGATTGTGCGCGTGCATCCTGCCCGTACATCGAATGCCCAGTTCATCCAGGACATGGTGAACTCCGTAGAAGAGGTGGACGGAGAGATGATGCAGCTGCACATGCTGACCTTCGATACAGAGCTGGACAATACCGTGACCGTCCAGAAGGGTGGTTCGTGGATTGACAAGCAATCACTGGAATTGAAGGCCTTCCACAACGAGGAGGACGGTCAGGCGTATTCGAACAACGACTCGATCCTGCAGGACTTCTACGTGACCTGGAACTTCATCTATACAGGTACGCCTATTGCACTGAAGAAGAAGGTGAATGAGCAGAATTTCGGAAGCGGTCTGGCTACGCGATTGACCTGCATTCCCCTGCCAGCCACCAATTTCGAGATGATGGATCGTGAGTCGCGCATCGACTTCGAGAGTGACGGCCGTCTGAAGGCCTGGGCGTTTAAACTCGACAGGACGAAAGGATTGTTGCCCATGGACAAGATTGTGGATGAGCTCTACGACTGGACGGCCAGACGCATGGCGGATGCTGCTGAGAACGACTCGAAGGCTGACGAGATGCTGTTGAAGCGCTGTGCCTATCATGGGCTGAATTTCTCTGCACCGTTTATCGTGATGCGCCACTGGGATCAGTTGAAGAAGGATGGTGACTTCTGGTGTGGGGAGTTTGAGACGGACGACGTGGATTGGCGACTGGCTGAGCTGATTACCAACATTCAGTACGCCTGCCAGCGCCACTTCTTCGGGACTCTGGCTGAGACCTATTTCGACAACAAGGATCGCGATGCCTCTGTCAATGTTCAGCGCAGGCCTAAAACCATCGAGGCGTTTAACCGCCTGCCAGAGGAGTTTACGGTGGAGGATATTATGCGCTGCTTTGGGGTAAGTGTCGAAACAGCATGGGTCAAAGTGTCGCGCTTGATGAAGGATCACCTGATCATGAAGATGGAAAGCTCAAAGAAAAGCAAAGCCAAGTACATGAAGACTTCCATGATCATGCTTTGACCTTACAACCTAACAACCTAACATTTGATGATAAAAAAAAGAATTTAAAACAATGAAAGAAATAGAAATTAATAAGCAAGCTATGCTCTCCCAGCACTTTTCGCTGGGGGAGCTCACCAAGACCAGTTATCACACGGCGGACGGGAATATCCCGCCGCGCACGGCAGTCGAGAACCTCATCAATCTCTGCGAGAATTGGCTGGAAGAGCTGCGATTCAGCTATAATACGCTGTATTGTCTGAATCCGGGCGAGGACTACGAGACCTCGGAGGATGTGCAGGGCATCAGGATCAACTCGGGTTACCGCTCGCCGGAGGTGAATCAGAAATGCGGAGGTGCCAAGAACTCGAACCATCTGACGGGCTGTGCAGTGGATATCCACTGTGCGGGTAAAGAACAGGCGATACGCTATGCCTGCATCCTGCTGGACATCGCGGACGGGAAGAAGCTGGACTTCGACGAACTGATTTTGGAGAAGCGCGGCACGACCATCTGGGTGCATTTCGCGGTGCGACCCAAGGGCAACCGCCGCTACGTGGACTTCTAAATTTAAGTAGGGTGTGTCAGATTAGACACACCCTCAACACTAAACATGGAAAAGAAATAGATTTTAACGAAAAGGATTTATATATTCAGATTGATACAAGACGAAGGAACATCTCTTTAAAGAATAAAAACAAATAGAACACAAGGGGCCTGGAACCCTGTGTCCATGCTCTGAATCATCCTCCCACAGATTCGCCGCCTTAGCCCATTGTTCTATGAGCTTCTCCTGCTGCTCATCTATTTCCCAGTTTGCTGGGCTTCCTTGCCCTGTCGAGCGAGCACAGGCTGCGTCTCGGCATAAGTTAAGCGAGCTTACTTCTGCTCTCGACTGGCTCTGTCCTTGGCGGCCTTCAGCATCGCAACTTGCTCTAAGGCTTGCTGTCGCGTAGCATGCGACGATGGACGCCCCAATGAGAGGCGAGCCTCCCTTGCAGAGTCCTGCATGCTCTGATAGATTGAATCTAGAAAAATCTTCTCTCCCATTTTGTATGTCTTTTGCGTAGTTATCAATCATTTGCAGCGTTCTGGCCGTAAAACCTTCGGCTGCGATGGCGGCGTATATGTCGTTCAATACATCCATAACCTGATTATTCTCTTTATGATTGCAAAGATACGAATAATCTTTGAGAATAATTATAATCAACCACTATTTTACACATTATTTAATAATGTTGCGGTTGTTGCCAAAAAATCACAAAATTCCTTCGCCGATTAAAATATAATATGTATATTTGCAGCGTCCTGAGGATAGTAATTAGAGTTTAAATACAACGCAATGATGACAGAAAAAGAAGAGAAATACAGCCTGCTAACTGAGCAGGTCAAGAGCCTGACAGAGGGTGAGACGGATGCCATTGCTGTGATGGCCAATGTGTGTGCAGCCATTCAACAGGAGATGGGATTCTTCTGGACAGGATTCTATCGGGTGGTAGGCAATGAACTGCTGCTGGGACCGTTTCAGGGGCCTGTGGCCTGTATGCATATCCCATACGGAAAAGGAGTATGCGGTTCGGCCTGGAAGCAGCGCGAGACCATCGTGGTGCCTGACGTGGAGCAGTTTCCTGGACATATCGCCTGCAGCAGTCTCTCACGCTCGGAGATTGTCGTGCCGCTGTTTTCTGACAGCGGTGAGGTGACAGCAGTCCTCGATATTGACAGTAAGGAACTGGCTACATTCGACGATACAGACTGCAAATATTTAGAGGCTATCTGTGGATTGATAGCCTCTATATTTCAGTAAGTTACGGAATTACAATAAACCTTTGGTGCTGGGGAGTTCGTAATGATAGATGTCGCGACGGACTGCCATCTTCAGCGAACGGGCTAGGGCCTTGAAGATGCCTTCGATCTTGTGGTGCTCATTCTGACCTTCGGCCTTGATGTTCAGATTCATCTTGGCTGCATCAGAGAGACTCTTGAAGAAGTGGAGGAACATCTCTGTGGGCATCTCGCCAATCTTCTCGCGATGGAACTCAGCATCCCAAACCAGCCAAGGACGACCGCCGAAGTCGAGGGCGACGGAACACAGACAGTCATCCATAGGCAGACAGTAGCCATAGCGTTCTATGCCGCGCTTGTTGCCAAGTGCAGTGAGAATACACTCTCCAAGGGCGATGGCCGTATCCTCAATAGTATGATGTTCATCCACCTCAAGGTCGCCTTTGGTGTGAATCAGGAGGTCGATGCTGCCGTGCTTGCCGATCTGCTCAAGCATGTGGTCGAAGAAACCCAGTCCTGTGCTGATGTCACACTGGCCTGTGCCATCGAGATTCACCTTCACATGGATATCGGTTTCTTTCGTTGTCCGTTTCACCTCAGCCGTCCGTTCGCCTGCAAACAACAGTTCGCTGATCTTGTCCCAAGACATACCTTCATCACTTAATATCAGCGACTTACAACCGATATTCTCAGCGAATTTCCGATCCGTCTCGCGATCACCGATGACATAGGAATTGGCGATGTCGTAATCCGGATCTTTCATGTATTTCTCCACAAGGCCGGTATTGGGCTTGCGAGTAGGGGCATTGTCCTCTGGGAAGTGCGGGTCGATGAGGGTCTCATCGAAAGTGATGCCTTCGCCTTCGAGAGTCTGGAGAATAAAGTTGTGGACTGGCCAGAAGGTGTCTTCTGGGAAAGCATCGGTTCCAAGACCATCCTGGTTACTCACCATCACAAACTCGAAGTCAGTATGTTGACGGATGAAATTGAGATTGCGGAAGACGCCTTTCGTAAACTTGAGTTTTGCGAAATCGTCAATCTGTTCGTCGGCGGGTTCCTCAATGAGCGTCCCATCACGGTCGATAAAGAGAAGTCGTTTCATTTATTCTGTGTTTTTGGTGTTGATTCCTTGATTTTACTGAATACAGGCTGGTAGGATAGGAGAGAGGCTGTTGCCTGAATGCATCCTGAGAAGAACAGGACCAGCAGCGTCATCACCAGCATATATGAGGGGAGTCCTATCTTGTCGCCCATGAACTCACCGATATGAGCCTGGATATTTGCCAGCGAGAGAATCACTGCCGGCAGTATGGTCACGACGGTGGTGAGCAGGGCAATACCTGTGCATTCCGTGAGGTTCTGAGCAAGTTTTTTGGTTAAGACATGCTTCCGAAGTCCCATCCAAAGCAAAGCACCTATATAGAACAATGGTACGAGCAATAATGGCAGTATGGCAATGATTACTGGCAACATGGGCACCAACGTGAAACGATAGATGATCAGTGTCGTCAATCCACTATAACATAAGGCATAAATCAATATCCAATACCATTTCCGGCGCAGGAATAACTTCAGATTTTCCATAAAACATGTTATTATTTTGAATAATATGTGCAAAGGTACATAGTTTTTTTGTAACTTTGCACCATTATTAGAAGAAATTAAAACATTTTATGAAGATATTAAAGTGGGGATTCATCGGATGCGGTGATGTGACAGAGCGGAAAAGCGGTCCGGCTTTTAGCGAAGTCGAAGGCTCTTCAGTTGAAGCCGTGATGAGTCGCACTGAGAAGCATGCCCGGAGCTATGCCGTGTTGCACGGCATACGAAAATGGTATACCGATGCTCAGGAACTCATCGACGATCCCGATGTGAATGCCATCTATGTGGCTACACCGCCGTCGAGTCATGCCACTTATGCCATTATGGCGATGAAGGCCGGCAAGCCTGTTTATGTGGAAAAGCCATTGGCTTCATCCTATGAGGACTGTGCCCGTATCAATCGCATCTCCGAACAAACGGGAGTACCCTGTTTTGTGGCCTATTACAGGCGCTATCTTCCTTATTTCCAGAAGGTGAAGGACATTGTGAAAAGCGGTAGGATAGGGAAGGTGCTGAACGTACAGATCCGCTATACAGAACCCTTACGTGAAGCCGATGCCGAGGCCATCAGGAATCATGCGCCTCTGCCTTGGCGACTTCAGCCCGAGATTGCAGGTGGTGGTTATTTCTATGATATGGCACCTCATCAGCTCGATCTCTTGCAGGACATGTTCGGGGTGATTCTGGAGGCGCGAGGAATCTGTGCCAATCGGGGCGGATTCTATGAGGCTGAAGACTCTGTAAGCGCCAGTTTTCTTTTCGAGAACGGTCTGCCTGGCAGTGGATCGTGGTGCTATGTCGCTCATGAGAGTGCCCGAGAAGACTGTATCGAGATTATCGGTACTGAGGGATTGGTCAGCTTTTCTATCTTCGACTATACACCTATCCGTCTTCAGACGAGTCATGGCGATGAGAATATCGAAGTTCCTAATCCTCCTTACGTGCAGTATCCGTTGATTAAAAACGTGATAGAGCATCTGCAAGGTCTCTCTGTATGTACTTGTACCAGTTTTTCGGCTACACCTGTTAACTGGGCGATGGACCGTATTCTTGGTAAAATCTGATTACAGATGTTGAGATATTGTATCATACTCATATTTGTCATGCAAGTAGTCACCATGATGGCCCAAGAGAAAGCTGATACCCTCAGAACCGTTTCGGAGGGTACTAATCCATCTGAACTGGGTATGATACGACGTACTATCCGAGGTTTTGACCGATTGGAGGATGAATATATCGAACCTCAGCACTATGAATTCACCGTCATGGGACAGGTTACACGTACCTATGAGAGTTTCAGTCTTGGCAGCAACGGTCAGAGTATCAAGCTGTCGCCTGACGGACAATTAAAGGTAGGCCCTTACTTCGGATGGCGATGGATTTTCCTCGGCTATACGTTTTCTATTGATAAATTGGGATTCGACAGCAATGGACTCCGCAAGGAGTTTGATATCAGTATCTATTCCTCACAGGTAGGTATTGATTTCTACTACCGCAGGACGGGTCACGACTATAAGATCAGAGACGTGAAACTGGGATACGGCATTGATGGTGACCTCTTTGAGGATATTCCTTTCTCTGGCGTCAACGTTGGAATGACGGGTTTAAGTGCCTATTATATCTTCAATCACGGTAGATTCTCTTATCCAGCCGCCTTCGGACAAAGTACCTGTCAGAAGATCAGTTGTGGTTCGTGGTTGGCTGGTGCAGGTTATACGAATAATACGTTGGATCTGGATTATGAACATCTGCACAGAACGCTCAATTCAAGAATGCCGATAGGGGAGGAGATTAAACTTGACAGTGGCCTGATGTTCAAGAGTGTAAAATATAACGATTTTATGCTCTCTGGCGGCTATGCTTATAACTGGGTCTTTGCTAAAGACTGGTTGGCTTGTGCCAGCGGACAAGTGGCTATGGCCTATAAGACCACCTATGGTGAAGTGGCCGACGAGAAGAAAGGTCTCGACTTGAAGAAAGTCAATATTGACTTGCTTGGACGTTTTGCTTTGGTCTACAACAATACGCGATGGTATACTGGGCTCAGTATTATTCTGCGCACCAACAATTATCACACATCGCGTTTCACGGCCAACAACATTTTCGGCTCTTTTAATGCCTATATCGGCTACAATTTTAAGCTTAAGAAAAAATACAGAAAGAACAAAGGATGAAGAGGCTATATATATATATAATAGGTATGTTGGTGTGCGTGATGTCAAAGGCCCAATATGTCGTTCCTTATGACCAGCCAACAGACAGCGAGACCATCGTCAAATGGCTTGACGAGGCCAGACATCAGGATCGAACCACCAATTACCAATTGTTCTTCGCCAGAAAATTCCTGGGCCGACCTTATGTGGCCTATACACTTGAAGTGCTTGATGAAGAGCGACTGGTAATCAATACGCGTCAGTTGGATTGTACAACGCTTGTTGAAAATGTGACGGCTTTGACGCTCTGTGCTTACCGTAATCTCTATACCTATCGAAACTATCTGAACGCCTTGGTCGCTATGCGTTATAGAAATGGTATCATCAACCGTTATCCGTCACGAATCCATTATTTTACAGACTGGATTCTCGAAAACACAAAGGCCGGCATTGTCACTGAGATACAGTCGCCCAATCCGCCTTTTACTGCTTTGCAAACCATCAAGGTCAACTATATGAGCGAGCATCCGCAGAGTTATAAGGCGTTGCGCGCTCACCCTGAGTATGTCACAGAAATCAGTCAGATGGAACAACAGCTTAACGGCCTTCAGTTCCGATTCATTCCCAAGACTGACGTCAAGAATACGCGAGAAATGCGTGAAGCTGTCCACGATGGCGATATTATTGCGATCACCTGTAACAAGCCTGGTCTCGATATTGCTCATCTGGGCTTTGCGGTATGGAAACAGGACGGACTCCATCTGCTTAACGCTTCACAGTTGCACAAGAAGGTTGTCGAAGAGCCGATGACACTCTTTGAGTATCTTCAGAAGCATCCTTCTCATACTGGTATCAGAATAATAAGAATTAATAAATAAACCCTAAACCCGAATAGAATGGAATTACCTGATTTTATGAGTTATTCTAACAAATTCTCCAAGAAAGAATTTGCTGAGAAAATTACCCGTATTGCCAAACGTGCTGGCGCAAAACTAGTTTACGCTGCTCTGATTCTTTATTATACGCTTCAGAGCGATAAAGTGAGTAAGTCTGATAAAGCCTTCATTATCGGTGCACTTGGTTATATGATTAGTCCGATTGACGTCATACCTGACGCAATTCCCATTGCAGGACTTACAGACGATCTGGCGGTACTTCTATATGTGCTGAAGAAAGTTTGGTCGGGCATCGATCCTGAAATCGTTGAGCAAGCTAAGAAAAAACTGTCACGATGGTTTGATGAAGACGAAATCGCTGAAATAGGCAATCTTTTCGAAGGAGAATAAATTCATTAATGGAGAGTGAAAAGCTCTCCATTATTTATGTTGCTCAAATATGTTAGAATCAGCATTATGATAAATAAATAAAATCAGAATACTACTCCATCGGTTTCACGAACTTCATCTCATGAAGAATTCTAGATTGTCGTTTTCTCATGTATGCAGACGGATTCTTACTGGAGAATTTACGCGGATTAGGCAGCGTGGCAGCAATCAGCGCACACTGAGCTCGAGACAGATTCTTGGCGTCAGTCTGGAAATTTGCTTCCGCTACAGCATCGACGCCGTATATACCGTCGCCCATTTCTATCGAGTTCAGATAAACTTCCATGATACGTTCTTTTGACCAAAACAATTCGATGAGCACCGTAAAATATGCCTCGAGACCTTTGCGAGTCCATGAACGCCCTGGCCATAGGAAAATATTCTTGGCCGTCTGTTGGGAAATCGTCGATGCGCCCAGTTTCTGTTTCTCAGGATGTTTACGATTACGTTCGGCAGCATTCACGATAGCCTTATAGTCAAAGCCGTGATGATTCAGAAAATTGGCATCCTCACTAGCCATAACGGCAACAGGCATTGACGGACTGATTTTGGACATCGAAACCCAGTGGTGATCCAGTTTAAGTTTTTTACCTTCTGCCATCTGCTGTCCACAACGGATAAACATCAACGGTGTGAAGAAAACCGGCACAAAACGAAGCGCTACCACCGCAAGAATAGTAGAGCTGAAAAATACTACTAATACCCAGCGTATGGTAGCGCGTAGACGTCGAATGATTTTCTTCATTCAGAATTAGTTAGCCTGCTGTTCTGCAGCCTTAATCATAGCCTGAGAAGCATACATGTAAACTTCTACACGACGATTCTGAGCACGTCCGGCAGCTGTAGAGTTATCAGCAACAGGATTGTCCTCACCATAACCCATTGTGCTACGGATCTGTGTGCTGCTTACGCCGAGTGACTGCAGGAAGTTGGTCACTGACTGAGCACGCTGCTGAGAAAGGTTCAGATTCTTCTGCTGGCTCTGCTCGCGAGTGCTGTTCTTCCAACCCTCATTGTCGGTATAGCCCTGAACGGCTACATCGCAGTCGGCATTGTTCTTCAGCACTGTAGCAAACTGTGTCAGAGAGGTCTTTGCTGTTGAACTCAGTGTTGCACTACCGGTTGTGAAAAGAATACCTGAATCAAATGTAACTTTCACAGCATCAAGACCATTTGCGTCCTTAACACCTTCTACCTGAGCGTTCTTAACAGCCTCTGCTTCCTTCTTGGCCTTATCCATCTTGTGACCAATGATAGCACCGGCACCAGCTCCTACAGCGCCACCGATGGCAGCACCTACAGCCGTGTTACCTGCAATGTGTCCGATAATAGCGCCTAATGCAGCACCACCACCAGCACCAATTGCTGTACCCTTAGCTGTGTTACTTACTGTACATCCTGCCATAACAACTGCTGCGCAAAGAGCTACGGCGATTGATTTTAAACTTTTCATACTCTTCTTTTTTTTTGTGTTAAAACGATGATAAATAACAGTTAATTTGCTGCAAAGTTAATTCTTTTCTCCTTATCTTGTATCATTTCCCAACTTTTTTTAGTAAAAACCACGTATAATTTAAAAAATATGAGTAATTTTGCGGCTAAATTAGAGAAAACAAAGAAAAATATGGCAAAAGAATTAAAAGAATTAACAAAAAGGGCTGAAAACTACAGCCAATGGTTTAATGACTTAGTAGTCAAGGCTGACCTCGCCGAACAGTCTGCTGTTCGTGGATGTATGGTCATTAAACCATATGGATATGCCATCTGGGAAAAGATGCAGCAACAATTAGACAAGATGTTTAAGGAGACAGGCGCTCAGAATGCCTACTTCCCCCTACTCATCCCGAAGTCGTTCCTCAGCCGTGAGGCCGAACATGTCGAAGGCTTCGCCAAAGAGTGTGCTGTGGTGACTCATTACCGTCTTCGTGCTAAGGAAGACAAAAGTGGTGTGGAGGTTGATCCTTCTGCTAAACTCGAAGAAGAACTCATCGTCCGCCCTACCTCAGAGACCATTATCTGGAACACCTATAAGAACTGGATTCACTCATGGCGCGATCTGCCCCTGATGTGCAATCAGTGGTGTAATGTGATGCGTTGGGAGATGCGTACACGTCCGTTCCTGCGCACCAGTGAGTTCCTCTGGCAGGAAGGTCATACGGCTCATGCCACTCGTGAAGAGGCCGAGGAGGAAGCACAGAAGATGCTGAAAGTCTATGCCAAGTTCGCTGAGGAATGGATGGCTGTGCCTGTCGTTCAGGGTGTGAAGAGCGAGACTGAACGTTTCGCCGGAGCCCTCGACACTTACACCATCGAGGCTATGATGCAGGATGGTAAGGCGCTGCAGAGCGGTACCTCTCACTTCCTGGGTCAGAACTTCGCCAAGGCCTTCGAGGTCACCTATCTTAATAAGGAGAACAAGCCCGAATACGTCTGGGCTACATCGTGGGGTGTCTCTACCCGACTCATTGGCGCACTCATCATGACGCACTCTGATGATAACGGTCTCGTACTGCCTCCGCGTCTGGCACCTATCCAGGTGGTTATCATTCCTATTGCGACAAAGCCCGAGCAGATGGAACAGGTCAATAAGGAGGTGACTCCGATTATCGAACAGCTCCGTTCAAAAGGCATAACCGTGAAATTCGACGATGCCGACAACAAACGTCCTGGCTTCAAGTTCGCCGACTACGAGCTGAAGGGTGTTCCCGTTCGCTTGGTTCTTGGTGCTCGCGACTTGGAGAACGCCACCATCGAGGTGATGCGTCGTGATACGCTGGAGAAAGAGACACGCTCGATCGAAGGCATTGCTGACTATGTAGAACAGTTGCTCGATGACATCCAGGCCAATATCTTCAAGAAGGCCAAGGACTATCGTGATGCCCATATCTTCGAATGCGACAACTACGAGGAGTTCAAGGAACGTGTGAAGGACGGTGGTTTCTTCCTCTGCCACTGGGACGGTACAGCTGAAACAGAGGCTAAGATCAAGGAAGAGACTCAAGCTACCATTCGTTGTGTACCCTTTGGCGTTGAGCAGACACCAGGAGTAGACATGGTCACAGGCAAACCTTCTAAGGCTCGTGTGATCATTGCGCGTAGCTACTAATAATTATATCGTAAAGTAAGAGAGAGAGGATAAGGGAGCAATCCCCTACCCTCTCTTTTTTTATGCAAAAAAGAAAAGGAAACTTTCCCAAGCTCCCTTTCCGAATCCAACCATAATTTTGGTTGGTTCAGAAAATTGGCTATCTCACGATACCCAATTCCCTCTTCTAAATAACCTTAATAATCTAATACCATGAAAAACACATGGCAAAGATACGAATTTATTTGTCTCTTTTAAAATAATTGATACAAATCAAGTCAAAAATTAATCTTTTTTTAGAATTGCATCCATATAATTAAGAATTGTTTTCTTATCTAAGGATGAAACTCTGTGTTTGTCTGTCTCTGATAACTGAGGCGTATGACTCAGTTTCTGCCACTGTATAGTATAGAATTCTATTTTGGAGTTTAGACATAGAGAATCTGTACCATACGTCTGAACGAGACATACGACCTGATTACAGCTGTCAATCATTTCTGTCGTATTCAACAAAAGAATACTGATGTTAAGAGCATCACTTACTCTAATGGTTAAACTATCTTCACCCAACGCCGTCATTTCACTTTTACCCTCAAGGAGATTGGTGACTTCCGCTTTCATGTGAGAATCCATAAAATCAATCATATCCAGACGGTTGTTGACAGAAAGCGTAGGAAGAATAGAATCTGGCATCTGGCGGAAAACGTCCCTTATTTGGACATCTTCCGCCATACCTGAAATAGATAACGCCAGCAATAAGGACAAAAAGATGTTCCTCATTGAAATCCTTATTTATTGTTTCGAAGATCGTGCACGCGTACTGCCTTACCTTCACTCTGAGGAAGTGAACCTTTCTTCACGAGTTTCACAACGGGTGTCAGCAGAATCTCGTCCTTCAATGCGCGTTGGATATCCTTGGTCATCTTCTGCATCTCCGGATAGATGTCCGTCTCCAATCCGTCAAGTTCTACCTCAACAGTCATCACGTCATTATCGTTGATGGTCTCTAGTGTGATCAGATAATTAGATCCTAAGCCAGGATACTGAACGAGGATCTTCTCTACCTGCATCGGGAAGACGTTGACACCCTTGATGATAAACATATCATCTGTACGACCCTTGATACGGTCAATACGACGATGGGTACGTCCGCACTTACACTCTCCAGGCAGGATTCGCGTGAGATCACGTGTACGGTAACGCAGGATAGGCATCATTGTACGATCGAGGGTCGTGAGTACCATCTCACCCATCTCACCATCGGGCACCGGCTCAAGGGTGTCGGGATCCACAATCTCCACGATATAGTTATCCTCCCAGAGATGCATGCCCTCCTGATACTTACACTCGAAAGCCACACCAGGACCATTCATCTCAGTCATTCCGAAGGAGTTATAGGCCTTCACACCCAGCATGCGCTCAATACGACGGCGCTGCTCTTCGGTATGAGGCTCTGCACCAATACACAGGGTATGGAGTTTAGTCGATGCAGGATCGACACCCTCCTCCTTGAATACTTCAGCCAGACGGATAGCGTATGAAGGAATAGCGTGGAGACAGGTTGTGCCAAAGTCCTTGATAAACTTGATCTGACGCTTAGAGTTACCTGCAGCAGCTGGAACCGTCATAGCCCCCAACCACTCTGCACCATACTGGAAGCCCAGACCGCCAGTAAACATACCGTAACCACTGGAGTTCTGGAACACATCACTCTTGCGGCAACCAACCATATAGAGGTTACGGGCAATCATATTTGCCCATGAACAAATATCATGCTCAGAATAGACGACCACACAAGGATTTCCCGTAGTACCACTGGTAGAGTGGATACGTACGGCATCGTCCAAATTTCCACCAACGAGTCCATAGGGATAGTTGTCACGCAGATCCTGTTTCGTCGTAAATGGGATCTTACGAAGGTCTTCCAAAGAATTGATGGAATCAGCGGAAATACCAAGTTCCCCAAGACGTTTCTTATAGAAGGGCGACTTCAGACACACATTAATAGTGTCCTTAAGTTTCTTTACTTGGAGCTGCTGGAGCTGCTCACGTGGCATTGTCTCAATCTCAGGCTGCCAATGTTCACCATCAGGTTTGATAGTAGCCATTATTGCTTCGTCAGTCATATCTTTTTAGTTTTTTAAAAAATTATCTATTGTTGTGACAGTTGCATCATCATCACTGCTGCCAGACCAGCGGTCTCAGTGCGCATGCGACTTTGCCCCAGATCCACAGACGTGTAACCGGCTGCGATAGCTGCCTCTACCTCTTCGATAGAGAAATCACCTTCTGGACCTATAAGTACGGTTGCATCTGGATTTTCAGAGGGCTTCCTCAATTCGTCAAACAGATTGGTACGTGGGATGGTATCGTAGCAGTGTGCGATATATTTGCGTCCCTCGACAGGTGTTTCCAAAAACCTCCTGAATGAAACCAGTTCATGAAGTACAGGCTTCCAAGCCTTATGACTCTGCTTGACTGCAGAGATCGCTATTTTCTCCAGACGTGTGGTCTTCATCACACGTCGCTCAGAGAACTGGCATGTAAAGAAGGATATCTCATCGATGCCAATCTCAGTGGCTTTCTCCGTCATCCATTCTATGCGTTCCAGCATTTTCGTAGGTGCTATCGCCAGATGAAGATGCCCTTTCCACTGAGGTTGCTGAGGCATTGCCTCCTTGATCTGATAATAGCAATGATGCGTAGCAGCTATCGTCACTTCTGCACGATAGAACGTACCCTCACCATCCATCAGAAAGAGTTCATCCCCACCTTTAAGACGAAGGACTCGCATGGCATGCATCGCTTCATCAGGCGGTAGTTCCGTCTGCGAAGCAGCGTCAGGTACGAAGAAGAATCTCGTTTCTTTCATGTTATGCTCTATTTCTTTTCCGGATTGAAGACAAGCGCGAAGGTAATGCCTACTACAAGGGCAAAGGCAGCGAAGACGAACCAACACGTCTGCCATTCACCAACGAGAAAACTCTGTTTCTCACCATTGATCATAAAGTCCTGCCAGGAACAGAATGCATTGACAACCTCACCAGCAGCCAGCGTGCCGATAGTAGCACCAAGTCCGTTGGTCATCATCATAAACAATCCCTGTGCCGAAGCCTTGATACTGGGTTCGCACTCCTGATCGACATAGATACCGCCTGAGACATTGAAGAAGTCGAAGGCCACACCATAAACGATACAAGAGAGAACGAAGAAGATGACACCAGGCATAGCAGGATCGCCGATGCCAAAGAATCCGAATCGGAACACCCAGGCAAAGAGCGACATCAGCATGACGATCTTAATGCCGAAACGCTTCAGGAAGAAAGGAATCAGCAAAATACAACAGGCCTCACTGATCTGCGAAATACTGGTCAGTAGCGTGGCATTGTTTGCTGCAAAGGTATCTGCGAATTCTGGAACTCCCTTAAAACTGGTCAGGAAGGGACCTGCAAAACCATTGGTGACTTGCAGACACATACCCAATAATGCCGAGAAGATAAAGAACAGTGCCATCTGCCCACGCTTGAACAATTTGAAGGCGTTCAGGCCGAGGCTCTCGGCAAGTGATACCTTGCCCTCTTTCTTCTCCAGTTTGCACTCAGGCAAGGTGAAGCAATAGGCAAAAAGTACGATGCTCAGGATACCTGAGACAAAGAACTGCATGTAGGTATACTGGAATTTATGGGAGTTCTCTGCCAGCGTGAATCCGAAACCGCTGTCATCGATGAAAGCGCAGTTGACGAACCACATGGTAGCAATAAAACCGACGGTACCCAGCACTCGGATGGGTGGGAAATCCTTCACCGTATCCATGCCGTTCTTCTTCAGGATACTGAATGCTGCCGTATTGGCAAGGGCGATGGTTGGCATAAAGAAGGCCACACTCAAGGTGTAGAGTGCGATAAAGGCCGACTTGTTCGTCAGTTCCTGTCCGAAACCGGCCTGCATACCCATCCACCAACAGCAGAGCATGAATCCGCCTGCCACCAGATGGCACAGGCCAAGCAGACGCTGCGGTTGAATATACTTATCTGCCACTATACCCATCAATGTAGGCATAAAGATACTCACGATGCCTTGGATGGCGTAAAACCAGGAAATCTTGTCGCCTAATCCGGCAACTCCCAGATAATTTCCCATACAAGTCAGATAGGCACCCCATACGGCAAACTCCAGGAAGTTCATCAGTGCCAAACGCATTTTCAGGTTCATAATTCTTTTCGAGTTATAGGTTTAACATCTTTCATTAACACAGGACGCTCCCCCAGCCTATGAGGCTTCGGACGCAGAGAATCAGGGATTGGAGTAATGGTGTCTGCCTTAACAGGCGTTACCTGCTTTTCCGTATTACTATCAGTGGTCTTCTGATGGAAACGGATCAGTTGGATACGACTCAGCAAGAGTACTCTAAGATTGGGCGTCTTGTCAGATCCGTCACCCAGATAGAAGAAGCTGGAGATCTCTTTCACCTTATTATTACAAGCGTTGATACGGATCTGATTATTACCATTCATCGAGAAATGAATGGCAGATGAGTAGACGCTGTCATTGTCGTACTTCACAGCCAGGTATGCCACAGCATCCTTTGCCCCACTCTGAAACAGGAAATCAGACTGGAACGTAAACATGAAGCTGTCGCCCTTGCGATAGGCCGTATCTGCCTTTTGTACGAATTGTACCCTGTTGTTCGGCTGATTGGGAATGAGCATGACGAAACGGTCACCTTCCCAGACGCTCGCCGTATCTCCAGTAAGGTTCTGGGTCATCATATAACGTTCCACTTCACCCTCAGATGCGCCTAATGCCAACGCATCCTCGCTCAGGCGTTCCTGGACATTCTTATAGATCTTACGGAAACGGTCTGCACGTGTATAGTAATAGACCATTGACGAGTCGAAATCGGCCTGAGACTTTCCGTACTTCTTCAAGACTGTGGCAAAATAGAGTTCCCGTTTGTAGTCCCTTTCTTGGTCATTGGTGGCAGTCACATCTACCATACCTTGTGAGACGTAATAGTCGTATAGAATATCCTCCATTTCGCCAGGTTGTATGAACTGACTTGGTACTGATGGCTTGCAGGCTGTCATCGACGCTGCGCACATCAACACAAGGACGATATGTCTACTCACTTTTTTCACTCTGCTCTATAGCTTTGGGTTTGAGCGATATCTTACTGATTTCCTCACGATAGAATAAGAGCAACAAGACGACACCCACACTGATAGACGAATCGGCAAAATTGAATATCGGGCTGAAGAATATGAAATGGTCTCCGCCCACGAACGGCATCCATGAGGGCCAGTCGGTCTCAATCAGGGGGAAATAGAACATATCCACCACCTTACCCATCAGGAAAGGAGCGTATCCCGTGCCGAAGGGAACGAAATACGAGACGTAGAAATCGGATGATGCATTGAATATCAGCCCATAGAACATACAGTCGATCAGATTACCTGCAGCTCCTGCGAGAATCATGGCCAGACAGACGATGTAACCAGTACGCGCCTTTGCCCTCACTTCCTGTCTTATATAATATATAAGGAACGCGATAGCGACAACACGGAAGAGCGACAGGACAATCTTACTGCCCAGTTCCATGCCGAAAGCCATACCTTTGTTCTCAATAAACAGGATGTAGAACCAATCGGTAATCCTGATGCTCTCATGAAGCGACATCGAGGTCTTGACCCAGATCTTGATGGCTTGGTCTATAAGGAGAATGGCGACAATGATGATTGCCGCCAACTTTCCGTTGCTGATATACTTTTCTGAATGACTCACTTAACCTTTCTTTTGGTTCATCTTCGACTGCACGCTCAGCGTGGCGTGAGGTACTGCGCGAAGACGCTCTTTAGGTATCAGCTCACCAGTGATACGATCGATACCGTACGTTTTGTTCTCAATGCGAACCAGAGCAGCTTTGAGTCCCTGGATGAACTTCTGCTGGCGGGCCGCCATAGATATCAACTCTTCCTTCGACTGTGTAGCACTACCCTCTTCTAGCGCTTTATAGGTAGGCGACGTATCGTCGACGTCGTTGGAATCTTCATTCATCAGCACGCGCATCATCTGGTCATAGTCGCGTTTTGCCAGTGCCATTTTTTCATTTATAATCTGACGGAACTCCTCGAGCTCTTCGTCACTATAACGTGTTTTCTCTGCCATAAGTGTTGAGATGTTTAGTAATTGTTATTTTTTAATTGTTTTGATGTTCAACTTGAAGTCATCGAAGTCAACTTCCTGACCGTCATTAGCTTCCAACTTGATGTCGTCAGCCAGAACCTGCGTCTTGATATAGTCTGCAAAGCTGTCGATGGCCTTTTCTACTTCTGCATTTGGACTGATCACCACATTGATGCGATCAGTGATCTCGAAACCACTCTCCTTACGGATGTTCTGAATGCGGTTGATCAGCTCGCGGGCCATACCCTCGTTCTTCAACTCGTCAGTCAGCTCCACTTCGAGGGCTACGGTCAGGTTGCCTTCGTTAGCCACCAGCCAGCCAGGAATATCCTCGCTGATGATGTCCACATCGACAGCCTCGACGGTGAGATCCTGACCCTCGACATTGATGCCGATGGTACCGTTCTTCTCCAGTTCTGCGATCTGTTCCTGACTCAGGGCATCCATGGCGGCAGCGACACTCTTCATGAGCTTGCCGAACTTCTTACCCATCGTACGGAAGTTACACTTCACCTTCTTCACCAGCACGCCGGCACCCTCCACGAAACGAAGTTCCTTCACGTTCACCTCGTTCATGATCAGGTCCTTCACAGCCTCGATGTGCTTCTTCTGCTCTGCATCAACGGCAGGAACCATGATGGCCTGCAGCGGCTGACGCACCTTGATGTTCACCTTACGACGCAGGGCGAGTACCATTGAGGTAATCTTCTGTGCCATCTGCATACGGGCTTCGAGATCCTTGTTGATCTGAGACTCGTCAGCCACAGGGAACTTGTCGAGGTGTACTGAATCGAGCTCACCACCCAGATCCTTATACAACTGGTCGGCATAGAACGGAGCAAACGGAGCCAACAGCTTGGCAACCGTCATCAGACAGGTATAGAGTGTCTGATAGGCCGAGAGCTTATCCTCGCTCATCTCCTTACCCCAGAAACGCTTACGGTTCAGACGGACATACCAGTTCGAGAGGTCGTCGTTCACGAAAGCATCAATCAGACGGCCTGCACGTGTGGGATCATAGCCGTCGAGCTCTGCCTCCACACCCTTGATGAGCGTATTCAGGCAAGAGAGGATCCAACGGTCGATCTCTGGACGCTTCTCAAAGGCCACCTGTGCCATCTGAGGATCAAAACCATCCACATTGGCATACAGCGCGAAGAAGCTATATGTATTATATAAGGTACCGAAGAACTTACGACGTACCTCGTCGACACCCTCGGGGTCGAATTTCAGGTTGTCCCAAGGCTCGGAGTTGGTCATCATATACAGACGAACGGCATCAGAACCGAACTTCTCGATCATATCGAAGGGATTCACCACATTACCCACGTGCTTCGACATCTTGTTGCCCTTAGCATCGAGCACGAGACCAGATGAGATCACGTTCTTGAAAGCTACAGAGTCGAAGATCATCGTAGCGATGGCATGCAGGGTGAAGAACCAACCACGGGTCTGGTCCACGCCCTCATTGATGAAGTCACAGGGGAAGGCGATGCCCTTGTCGATCAGGTCCTTATTCTCAAACGGATAGTGCACCTGAGCATAAGGCATCGAACCAGAGTCGAACCAAACGTCGATCAGGTCACTCTCGCGCTTCATGGGCTTGCCGCTCTCTGATACCAGTACGATGTTATCCACATACGGACGGTGCAGGTCGATCTTGTCGTAGTTCTCCTTCGACATGTCGCCAGGCACGAAACCATTGTCCTTCAGCGGGTTACTCTTCATGAATCCAGCCTTAACAGCCTTCTCGATCTCATTGTAGAGTTCCTCTACAGAGCCAATGCAGATCTCCTTACCATCCTCGTCGCGCCAGATGGGCAGCGGGGTGCCCCAGAAACGGGAACGCGAGAGGTTCCAGTCGTTCAGGTTCTCCAACCAGTTGCCGAAGCGGCCAGTACCTGTTGACTCAGGTTGCCAGTTGATGGTCTTATTGAGTTCGAACATACGGTCCTTCTTCGCTGTCGAGCGGATAAACCAGCTGTCGAGCGGATAATAGAGCACGGGCTTGTCTGTACGCCAGCAGTGAGGATAGTTGTGTACGTGCTTCTCAATCTTCAGCGCCGTACCCTCCTGCTTCATCTCCATACAGATCACGATATTCAGGTCCTCTGCCTTCGCAGCTGCCTGCTCATCATACTTACCGTCCTTATTGAACTCTGGGGCATAGGCGTTCTTCACGTAGTCGCCTGCATGATGGCCGTAGGCCTCCTTGTTCACGCACTTAGCCACAAAGTTATCATCGAGTTCGTCCATCACGTAGTACTTACCCTGCAGGTCAACCATCGGACGGGTCTCACCTTTCTTATTTATAAGGAAGAGGCTTGGGATATGGGCATCCTTGGCCACCTTGGCGTCGTCGGCACCGAAGGTAGGTGCGATATGCACGATACCTGCACCATCCTCAGTCGTCACATAGTCACCAGGGATCACACGGAAAGCCTCACTCTCCATCTCTACGAACTGATCCTTGCCATTCTCACCCGTAAACACCTTCTCAGGATGAGCCTCGGCGTATGCCTTCACGTAGTCGGCAGCGTTGGCATCGAGCTTTGCAGAAGGCTTCACCCAGGGCATCAGCTGCTGATACTTCAGACCTACGAGTTCCTCACCCGTGTAACGGCCTACGATACGATAAGGTACGAACTTCTCGCCCTTATTGTATTCAGGCATCTCATCGCCATCGGTGATGTTGCCCTCAGGAGCCAGATAAGCATTCAGTCTGCTCTCAGCCAGGATGATGGTGATCTTCTCACCATTGTAGGCGTTATAGGTCTCCACGGCCACGTAGTCAATCTTCGGACCTACGCAGAGAGCGGTGTTCGAAGGCAATGTCCAGGGGGTTGTCGTCCAAGCTACAAAGTAAGGGGTACCCCACTTCGTCCACTCGTCCTTAGGATTGACGGCCTTGAAGAGTGCCGTCACCGTCGTATCCTTCACGTCGCGATAGCAACCGGGCTGGTTCAGCTCGTGAGAGCTCAGACCTGTACCTGCTGCAGGCGAATACGGCTGGATGGTATAGCCCTTATAGAGCAGGCCCTTCTTATAGAACTGCTGCAAGAGCCACCACAGCGTCTCGATATACTTGTTGTCGTAGGTGATATACGGATTGTCGAGATCTACGAAGTATCCCATCTTCTCCGTCAGGTCGCGCCACTCCTGGGTGAACATCATCACGTTCTCGCGGCACTTCTTGTTGTAGTCCTCCGTCGAGATGTACTTGTCCGATGCCTTGTTGTCGATATCAGCCTTGGTGATACCCAGTTCCTTCTCCACACCCAGTTCCACGGGCAGTCCGTGGGTATCCCAACCAGCCTTACGCTTCACCTGGAAGCCCTTCATCGTCTTATAGCGGTTGAAGGTATCCTTGATGGTACGCGCCAGCACGTGGTGAATACCAGGGTGACCGTTGGCCGAGGGAGGACCCTCGAAGAACACAAACTGCGGACAGCCCTCACGCTCGTCCACCGAGCGCCAGAAGACATTCTTCTCCCGCCACATCTCCAGGATATCATTATTTACCTGAGTCAGGTTCAATCCATTATGTTCGGCAAATCTTTTAGCCATTTTTTCGTCTAATTTATCCTTTAAAAATTAACTTTGTCTTATTTAGCGTGCAAAGGTACTAAAAATATCCGAGCCGACAAAAGAAATAAATAAATTTAAGATTTCTTCAAAAATAGTTCGTTGTTTCAGAAAAAATACTTACCTTTGTAGCCGAAATAGATAAACTAACTAAAAACAGTAGATTATGGTATTAATGATTCTACAGCTCTGCATCGTATTAGGAGCATTGTGGGTGGGTTCTCGTTACGGCTCACTGGCATTAGGAGCCATTTCCGGTATCGGACTGGCTATTCTCGTCTTCGGTTTTGGCTTACAGCCTGGTACACCTCCGACGGATGTGATTTACATCATCATTGCAGCCGTCACCTGTGCGGGCATCATGCAGGCTTCCGGCGGTATGGACTGGCTCATCCAGATTGCTGAGAAGTTGTTGCGCAAGCATCCTGACCGCATCACGTTCCTCGCACCGCTCTGTACGTTTTTCCTGACCGTATTGGTTGGAACAGGTCACGTCGTATATACCTTGATGCCAATCATTTGCGACATTGCGCTAAAGAAAGGCATTCGTCCTGAGCGTCCTTGTGGCGTAGCCTCTATTGCCTCTCAGGTGGGTATCACCTGTTCGCCGATTGCTGCTGCCGTCGTAGCCTTCGTGACCATCTCTAATGCCAACCATTTCGACATCACCATTCCCCGCGTCCTGATGGTTTCCATCCCTGCATGTGTGTGTGGTCTGATGGCCGCTGCTGCTGCCAGCTATCATCGCGGTCTCGACCTCGACAAGGATCCAGAGTTCCAGAAGAAGATTGCCGATCCCGTCCAGCGTGAATACATCTACGGTTCAGGCGCCACTACTCTCGATAAGGAGATCCCGCAGTCGGCCAAGAACGCCGTGTTCATCTTCCTCGGTGCCCTCGCCATCATCGTGATGTTCGCTGCCCTACCCGAACTGCTGCCCTCCTACTCTACCGTGAAAGCCGTCAAGGGTGCAGGCGATCTGACACTTGCCAGCGGCGTAACCATCTCTGCCTCTGCTCTGGCAAAGGCTGGTGTGGTAGCCGAAGGTTTCACCGAGAAAGGTATGGTTGACCTGAAGATGAACCTCGTCATCCAGATTGTGATGATTTCCGCTGCCGCCTTGATGATTATCTTCTGCAAGGCAAAACCCAAGAAGGCCGTAGCCGGTCCTGTATGGCAGTCTGGTATGGTGGCCGTCGTTGCCATCTATGGTATCGCATGGCTTGCTGACACCTATTTCTCTAACTACATGGCCGAGATGCAAGAGGGTCTCGAAGGCATCGTTGCCCAATATCCGTGGTCGATAGCTTTCGTCTTCTTCCTCGTTTCCGTGCTCATCAACTCTCAGGGTGCAGTGGTCGTGGCCATGTTGCCATTGGCCTATAAGCTGGGGATCCCTGGTCCCGTGCTGTTAGGCGTGCTGCCTTCGGTCTACGGTTACTTCTTTATCCCCAACTATCCTTCGGATATCGCCACGGTGAACTTCGACCGTTCCGGCACGACCGTCATTGGCAAGTACCTGCTGAACCACTCGTTCATGATGCCAGGACTGATCTGCGTCATCGTCTCCACGATAGTGGCCTATCTTCTGACGACTATTTTCTATTAAGGTAGACATATATCTATTTAAAAAGACTCACGGGGGCAGAAGTCTCCGTGAGTCTTTTCTTATCCTGTGTCCTTAGTGCATAATTAATAATGCATAATGCATAATAAGGTTTGCCTATGAAGAGGAAGGTTGTTGAGATTGCGGTGAAGATGATAGTAGCTGCGCTCACGGCGTTCGTAACAGCGATTACAACCACGAGTTGTATGGGGTATGGACCGATTGTGTTCTAACGGGCGATTTCGCTCTAAGGAGCGAGGCGAATCACAGGGGACAGGCCTAGGTTGTTAAGTTAGCATACCGTTTTATGCTATATTTTTAACCACATTCATTCTTTTAATGGAGGGGTTTGGCAATAAGTTGTCCCCTCTCCATTTCTTGATGTCGGTAATGGTAGTTCTGGCA
>JAEEGI010002041.1_pt1 | contig 50038 bp, 52 predicted proteins | sample 8958751 | NCBI WGS metagenome assembly JAEEGI01 (sample SAMN16246545, study PRJNA631951) | gut metagenome | biome: gut microbiome; feature: rumen; material: KS-attached | host: Bos | place: Iran: Karaj | collected 2018-10
CGGCATGAGGACATCCTCGGCAAGGCCAGGGAGCGCGAAGCCCTGGGCGTCGACACCATGGCCGACGTGACCAAGGCGCAGAGCCGCCTTGCCCGCGCCAAGTCCACGCTGTCTGAGGCGCAGGCCTCCCTGCGCGTCGGCGAAGAGACCTACACCCGTCTGACCCGCCTGGCTGCCAAGAACCTGGCCGAAGTCAGCCGTCCGGAAGGCATGTACCAGAACGCCGATGAGGTCCTCAGGGACGCCCGGAAGTTCAATCCCAAGGTCTCCGCTTTCATGGAAGACGTGATCGCGGCGCGTGCCCGCAAGGAGCAGGCCAATTCCGCCTACGGGCCCACCGTGGCCATCGAGGCCGGCCCGTCCTATTCCGAGCGTGACCGCATCAGCCGCATGTGGACCTTCGAGTTCGGCATCGCCGCCGTCGTGCGCTGGAACCTGTTCAACAGCGGAGCCGACGTGGCCGAGAGCAAAGCCGCTGCGGCACGCATCCGCCAGGCCAGGCAGAGCCTGTACGACTACATGGACGAACTGAAGCTGAACGTCGAGGAAAGCTGGACGCAGTATGTTTCCGCCCAGGAACAGCTGGCCTTCTACAAGGAAGCCATCGAATACAACATCGCCACGCGCGATGCCTACCAGGAACAGTTCGTGCTGGGCGAACGCAGCCTGCTCGACGTGCTCGACGCCGAAAGCGAGCTTTTCAACTCCTCCACGCAGGCAGCCACGGCCCTGGGCAACTCCCTTATCGCCGCCTACCGCATGAAGGCCCTTGCCGGCGCGCTGATACCTTCCTTCGGCATCAGCACCGACATACTCAAGACGACTCCTGCCGACCACGAGCCCCTCGACAAGATCACCATGCCTGAAGAGTGATCACCCCACCTAAGGGACAACAAAAACGCCGGACCGAGCGTCCGGCGTTTTTTTGTCGTCCTGTTTGCTGGTGGACAGGCGGGACAGGGGCTGCTTCAGCAGGAAAGCGCTTTCCGGCAGATCTCGAGGTTGCGGCGGAGCCCTTCTATGCTGTCTCCTGAGACCCGCCCGCAGCGCGCGTAGCATTCCAGGGAGCGTGTGAGCATCTCTGCCGCTTCGGCCCATTGGCCGGCGGAGGCGAGGGCGGTTCCGAGGTTGCCCATGGAAAAGGCCGTCTCGGGATGCGTGCCGAGGCGCTTTTCGCGGATCGCCAGGCAGGCGCGGTGCAGGGATATCCCTTCGGCAAGGCGTCCGGTCTCTTCGCAGATCCTGCCCAGGTCATTCAGGCAGGTGGAGGCTTCCAGGCTTTCCGCTCCGCGCTGCGCCGACCACAGGGAAAGGGCCTTGCGGAGCAGCGCCTCAGCCTCGGTGAAATGCCTGCCCTCGTATTCGGCCAGGGCAAGGGAGAACAGGGACGGGGCGAGCCGCGGGTCATCGCCGGCCATGCGTTCGCGCAGCAGCGCCAGCGCCCTGCGCCCGGTGGAAACGCTTTGCCCCCCCATGCCGCAATCCAGCTCGGCACGCGCCTGCGCCGTCAGGGCAAGGGCCTGCGCCGCGCCGCCAGAACCGGAGAAAAGACTGGCGGCCTGCATGAATTCCTCCCTGGCTTCCGCAGCCTTGCCCTGCCGGTGGAGGGAAAGGCCGAGCCCGTAGCGCAGGCGCCCCTCTTTTTCCGCGGGGAGCGGGCCGGAACGTGCGATGGCTCGCAGGGCGCTTTCCGCCTGCGCCATGCTTCCCTGCCCCATGAGCGCGAAAGCCGCCGTGAGGGCGTCATCGATAGGGTCTGGCATGGTCGTGTCCTCCGTTGCCTTGCTGTGCGTGTGCTGTCAGTCTTCCATGACGTTGAGGCGGCGGATCTCCGGATCGCGCACACCCATCTGCACGGATGGCCCGATCGTCCAGAGCCAGTCGCCTTCCGCCTGGGCGAGCCCCTCCCTGCGGAGTTCCTGGGCCGCCCCGGCGCAAAGCCCTTCGATCTCCTGCACGGCATGGGATGCCTGTGCGGGGATCCCCCATGACGTATGCGCCAGCGTTTCCACGGTGCGCACGGCCTCCTGCCCCAGGACAGGAAGGCCGGCCGCGCTGCGGGCCGCCCACTTGTAAAAGGGCATGAAGCGGCGGTTCAAAAGATGGACCAGGGAGAGCGCCGCCTCGGCAAAGCGTGCGGCGGCCAGCATGGCCGGCACGAGTTCGCCGCGGGAGAGGCTGCGCGGAAGGTTGTACTGCCCGGTCTGCGCCATGATCATGCAGCGGGCGGCTATCTTCTTGCGGCGGAGATCCTCGGGATAATACTGCAGCAGGGCCTTGCGGATGCCGGAAAACTGTCCTGTATTGTCCATGAAGACGGCTCCGCTGGTGCAGGAGCAGAGATGGTGTTCCGGTATGGAACGCCATTCCTGCCATGTCTGCGGAGCGCGGGGCATGCCCAGGAAGCGGCTGTAAAACCCTTCGACAGACATGGGGCCGACACGCCCCATGCGGGCTTCGGGGCGCATGCGCGTGGGATAGCCCATGAAGGCATCCGGCAGGAGCGCCAGGGCCTGTTCTATCCGGGTGGATTCCGCGCGCAGGACATCCCCGGGGATCCAGAGGCAGAAAGCCGGCCCCCAGTCGTGGTCGCGCGAGGTCTCGTCGTCGAAGCCCAGGCATTCAGAGCCTTCCCCGGCAAGGCCTGCGGCAGCGCACTCCATGACGCCGGGCATGCGGCTGTTCAGGAGAGGGAGCGAATCCTCAAAAAAGAGTTTGGCGATGTCCAGACCTTTTGCCATAAAGACTCCTTGTTGAATGCATGGATGCGCATCGCATGCCATGCGCCATGGATAGCATGGCAGGGCCTTTTTCTCAACCATGCATTTTGCGTGGCGTGCGGTGCAAAATGCTGCCGCAGAGGGCAGGGCGCATGGAAGCAGATCCGGGGGGCAGCATTTATGCTTGTGCACCGGCGCGTCCCTGGCGTACAGTGGGGACGGAGGCCGGATGCCTGTGCTCCGGCGGAGGATCAGACTTCAGAGAAAGAGGAGGAGGGCCGGATGAAGGTCGGCATCATACGCTGCCGCCAGACGGAAGAGATATGCGGGAGCACATCGTGCCTGGCAGCGGCAGCAAAGGGGAAAGGGGCTTTCGGACCGTTCGGCCCGTGCGAAGTTTCCGGCATCGTGAGCTGCGGCGGCTGCCCGGGCAAATCCGCGGTGGCCAGGGCCAGGATGCTCAAGGACCAGGGGGCGGAAGCCATCGTCTTCGCCTCCTGCATCACCCTTGGCACGCCCATCGGCTTTCCCTGCCCGCACCGGGACATGATGATCCAGGCCGTGCGCCGCAAGCTTGGCGACGGCGTGCCTGTCCTTGAGTACACGCATCCCGCGCCGCCGGAAAAAAAGTCCTGACGGGGCATGGGGCATTCCCGCCGGGAAGGGGCGCATCCCGCCCGACGGGTCCCAGGATGGCCATGCCGGTGGCATGGGAGCGGTCCGGCAGCCCTGCCTCCGTACCCGCTGCGGGGCATCTGCCCTGGACTGCTGCAGCACATGGCGCGGGCCGCAGCTACAGGAAAAAGAGAGTTTAGCTTGCCTTTTTCCTATGCTTCGGTAAGATGCGCAAAACGATTTCATCCAACCAGGAGAGGGTCATGTCTCAGCAAGCAGGCGGAGATCGCGGGCTTTTTTCAGGTCATTTCGGTTTTGTCATCGCAGCCGCCGCCTCGGCTGTCGGGCTCGGCAACATCTGGCGCTTCCCCTATCTCACGGCGAAATACGGGGGCGGGATATTCCTGCTGGTGTATCTCATCCTCATGCTCACTTTCGGCTATGCGCTCATCGTGGCCGAGACCAGCCTGGGGCGTTCGACACGCCTGAGCCCTGTGGGGGCCTACCGGGCATACGCCGGGTCAAAGCACAGCCCCTTCCTCTCCTTCGGCGGATGGCTGAACGCCATAGTGCCCATGCTCATCTTCCCCTACTACTGCCTGATCGGCGGCTGGATCATCAAATATCTTGTGGAGTTCAGCATGGGGAAAGTCGGCATCCTGGCGGGCGACGGCTATTTCGGCGGCTTCATTTCCGACACATGGGAGCCCGTGCTCTGGCATCTTGCCTTCCTGGGCTGCACGCTGGCGGTCATCCTCAAAGGCGTGGAGAAGGGCGTGGAAAAAGCCTCCCGCGTGATGATGCCCCTGCTCCTCCTGCTCGCGGCCGTCGTCGCCGTCTATTCCATGACGCGTCCGGGCGCCGGCGCGGGGATCTACTACTACCTCGTGCCCGATTTCTCCAAGCTCTCCATCATGACGGTCGTCGTGGCATGCGGCCAGCTGTTCTTCTCGCTGTCCATCGGCATGGGCATACTCATCACCTACGGCTCCTACATGAAGAAGGACGTGGACGTGGAAAAGGCCACCAACCGCATCCAGATCATGGATACGCTCGTGGCCCTGCTGGCCGGGCTCATGATCATCCCCGCCGTGTTCGCTTTTTCCGGCGGCGAGGCGGAAGCGCTGAACGCCGGGCCCGCCCTGATGTTCGTCACCATCCCCAAGGTGTTCAACAGCATGGGATTCGGCGGGGCCATCGGCACCATGTTCTTCCTGATGGTCTTCTTTGCTGCGCTCACCTCCAACATCTCGATCATGGAGGCGTGCGTGTCCACGCTTTCCGACGAGCTGCACTGGTCGCGCAGGACGAGCGCGCTGTTCATGACCTTCGAGGCCATCGCCCTGGGCGTGCCCTGCTCCCTGGGCTTCGGACCGTGGAGCTTCATCTCGGTCGCCGGCATGTCCATCCTCGACATGATGGATTTCACCGCAGCAACAGTGCTCTGCCCGTTTGCCGCCCTGCTCACCTGCCTGCTCATCGGGCGGCTCGTCGGCATCGACAAGCTGGCCCTGGACATCAAGGCTTCCTCTGCCTTCCGCAGGGAAAAGATCTTCCGAGTCTGCATCGCCTGGCTCGCTCCGGTCATCCTGCTCATCGTGCTCGTTTCTTCGGTGGCGGCCGCACTCGGCTGGATCAAGATGTAGCCGGCGGATGCACCCGGCAGGGAAGACGCCCGCGCCCCATGCATCCTGCCAGGCAGGAGGACGCCTGGCCTGCAGGGGCGCCGGGGCTTGCGGCGCAGGCTCCATCTGCAAAATTTTTGGGCAAAATGCTTGACGAACAGGGAAAAGACATATAAAAGCGTTTTCACCGACGGTAAAGGCACGTAGCTCAGGTGGCAGAGCACTTCCTTGACACGGAAGGGGTCAGCAGTTCAAGTCTGCTCGCGCCTACCAATAAAGCCACGAGAGGGAGGCAATGCCTCCCTTTCTTTGTTATAGCGTGGAGAACGATATGCAGATATACGTTGAAGACAAGCTCATCGAAGCCGGAGACGGCGCATCCTGTGCCGATGTGCTCAGGCAGGCGCTTTCCGGCAAGCGTTTCAAGTCCGCCATAGCCTGCCGCGTGTCAGCCGGCGGCGCGGAGGTGCTGCTCGACCTTTCCGCCCCTGTCCCCGCCGGTGCGGCGTCCGTTGCGCCCGTGACGGCGGATGACGAAGACGGGCTGCAGATCCTGCGCCATTCCACATCCCATGTCATGGCGGCAGCCGTGCAGAAGCTCTTCCCCGGGGTCAGGGTGACCATCGGCCCGTCCATCGCCACCGGCTTCTATTACGATTTCGACGCCCCGCGCCCCTTCACGCAGGACGACCTGGTATCCATCGAAAAGGAAATGCACGCCATCATCGCCGCCAACGTGCCCTTCGAACGCTCTGTCATGGACAGGGACGAGGCCGCCGGCCTTTTCCGCGGCATGGGCGAGAGCTACAAGGTGGAACTGATCGAAGGCATAGATGCCGCCACGGTGTCGGTGTACCGCTGCGGTGATTTCCTTGACCTGTGCCGCGGCCCGCACATCCCTTCGACCGGATGCATCAAGGCCTTCAAGCTGCTTTCGGTGGCTGGCGCGTACTGGCGCGGCGATGAAAAGAACGCCATGCTCTCGCGCATCTACGGCACGGCCTTTGCCGACGAGAAGGCGCTCAAGGAGCATCTCGCAGCCATCGAAGAAGCGAAGCGCCGCGACCACCGCCGCCTGGGCAAGGAGCTCGGGCTGTTCTCCTTCCATGAAGATGTCGCTCCGGGCATGTCCTTCTGGCTGCCCAAGGGCATGATGCTGCGCACGATCCTGGAGGATTTCCTGGTGCGCGAGCATCTCAAGCGGGGCTATGAGCTGGTGCGCGGCCCGCAGATCCTGCGCCGCGAGCTCTGGGAGCGTTCCGGGCACTACGACCATTACCGCGAGAACATGTACTTCACCGAGATCGAGGGCGACGTGCATGGCGTCAAGCCCATGAACTGCGTGGGCCATATGCTGATGTACGGAGAAACGCTGCACAGCTACCGCGACCTGCCCGTGCGCCTTTTCGAGCTGGGCGTGGTGCACCGCCACGAAAAGTCCGGCACGCTGCACGGGCTCCTGCGCGTCCGCCAGTTCACCCAGGATGATGCGCATATCATCTGCGCCCTGGACCAGCTGGAAGACGAGATCATCGGGGTGATGCACCTTTCCGCGGACCTGATGGACCTGTTCGGCTTCAAGTACCGCATCTTCATTTCCACCAGGCCTGAAGACAGCATCGGTTCCGACGAGGCGTGGGAGCGCGCCACGGGCGCCCTGATCAAGGCTGTGGAGAAGGAAGGGAAGTCCTATCAGATCAACGAAGGCGACGGCGCCTTCTACGGTCCGAAGATCGATATCAAGGTGACCGACGCCATCGGCCGCGAATGGCAGCTTTCCACCATCCAGGTGGATTTCACCCTGCCGGAGCGCTTTGAGCTGGTGTACGTCGGGCAGGACGGGGAGCGCCATCGCCCCGTCATGGTGCACCGCGCGATCCTTGGTTCCCTGGAACGCTTCATCGGCGTGCTCACCGAGCATTATGCAGGGGCCTTCCCGTCGTGGCTGGCGCCCGTGCAGGCGCGCATCGTCAATGTGACCGATGCGCAGATGGACTATGTCAAGGAGGCAAAAGCCCGCCTCACTGCCGCCGGCATCCGCGTGGAGACCGACCTGCGCAATGAGAAGCTGGGCTTTAAAGTCCGCGAGGCCCAGATCGCCAAGATCCCCTATGTCCTGGTGGTCGGCGACAAGGAAGTCGCCGAGGGCGGATTCAGCGTCCGCCTGCGTTCCGGCGAGAACATCGGCTTCCGCAGCTTCGAAGATGTCGTTTCCCTGATACGCGCGGACAGCGAAGAACCCTTTAAACGCGGAGGAATGAGCTATAGCTTCGCCTAATATGAGACCTCGCCGCGACGCTGCCCAGGACGGCACGCGCCGCAACGAGCAGATTCGCGCGCGTGAAGTGCGCGTCGTGGATGCAGAAGGTAAGCAGGCAGGGATCCTCTCTGTTGCCGAAGCCCTTGCCATGGCCCGCGAGGCCGGTCTTGACCTGGTGGAAGTCTCTCCCAACGCCATGCCGCCGGTCTGCAAGATCATGGACTACGGCAAGTTCAAGTACGAGAAGCAGCAGAAGGAAAAGGAGATCAAGCGGAATCAGACCGTGGTGCAGATCAAGGAGATCAAGGTCCGTCCCAAGACAGACGACCATGACTACGAGACCAAGCTCCGCCATATCCGCAGGTTCCTGGGCGACGGCGACCGCTGCAAGGTGACGGTGTTTTTCCGCGGGCGCGAGATCGTCCACAAGGACCGCGGGGAGTCCATCCTGAGCAAGATCATCGCCGACACCGCCGACGTCGGGAAGGTCGAACAGGCCCCCAGCGCCGAAGGCCGCACGCTGCAGATGATGCTCGTCCCGCTGCCGAAGAAATAGTTCGCCCGCGAGGGCGCCGCACCGCACATGTCCGCAGGGTGCGGCAAGGGCAGGTTTCTGCCTGCCGCTGATATTTTGTGCTTGCAGTTTGAGCGGGAATAGTGCATATTCCTTCTCCTGCTCAGCGCAGCAGGCTCTTTTTTACCGTAAGAGCACGTTTTCATAAGGAGTTGGCCATGCCAAAGATCAAAACCCGCCGTTCTGCCGCAAAGCGTTTCAGCGTCACCGGCAGCGGCAAGTTCCGCCGCCGCCGCCAGAACCTGCGCCATATCCTTACCAAGAAGGATTCCAAGCGCCGGTCCCGCCTGGGTAAGGGCACGCTGGTCGACAGCGCGAACATGAAGTCCGTCAAGCGCCTCCTGCCTTACGCCTGAGGCGTGGCCGGAGCGAAGTTTCTGTGGAATGCCGCTTGAGCGGCCCAACTCCCGCTGGCCCGATCTCCGCCTCGCGGGACTGAAGATGGAGGAATGATCCATGCGTGTGAAGAGAGGTCTTGCAGCCCATCGCCGGCACAAGAAATATCTGGATATGGCCAAGGGCTTCCGCGGCGGCCGCAGCCGTTTGTACCGCATCGCCCGTGAAGCCGTTGAACGTTCGCTGAACTACGCCTTTGAAGGCCGCCGCCTCCGCAAGCGTGCTTTCCGCCGCCTGTGGATCCAGCGCATCAACGCCGGCGCCCGCCTGAGCGGACTTTCCTATTCCCGCCTGATGGACGGGCTCAAGAAGGCCGGCGTTGAGATCAATCGCAAGATGCTTGCCGACCTCGCCGTCCGTGAGAAGGCGGACTTTGCCGCCGTCGTCGAACTGGCCAAGTCCAAGCTTGCTTAAGAGACCATTCCCCTGCGCCGCGTATGTCAGCAGGCGGGGCGGAAGACATATCGGGGGCGATCCCCGGCAGGGCGCGGCGCTTGGCACCGCGCCCTTTTCTTTTATCGGACTGCAGTGCGGTCCGCAGAGGCACAGACATGGATCTTCTGGAACAACTGAACAGCCTGGCCGGCAAGCTGGAAGAACAGCTCCGCCAGATCAGGACCGCGGCGGAACTGGAAGCCGCGCGCGTGGATTTCCTGGGGCGCAAGGGACGCCTTGCCGAACTGATGTCGCATCTGCGCGATCTTTCCCCTCAGGAGCGCCCCGGATTCGGCCAGGCCGCCAATGCCGTGAAGCAGCGTCTTTCTGACCTGTTCGAAGAGAGCCGCAAACGCCAGGAGGAAGCGAACGAGGCCGCTTTCCTCGCAGGGTTCGATCCCAGCCTTCCCGGGCGGTCCACCTGGAACGGATCCCTCCATCCCATAACCCTTGCCATGCGCGAAGTATGCTCTGTCTTCCAGAGCATGGGCTATGAGATCGCCGGCGGTCCGGAAGTGGAGACGGATTTCAACTGCTTCGAGGCGCTCAACATGCCGCCCGAACATCCTGCCCGTGACATGCAGGACACGCTGTACATCACCGACAAGGTCCTGCTGCGCACCCATACTTCCTGCGTGCAGGTGCGGACCATGATGAAGCGCCGCCCGCCGCTGGCCATCATAGGCCCAGGCAAGGTCTACCGCCGGGATTCCGATGTGACCCACACCCCCATGTTCCACCAGATAGAAGGGCTGCTCGTGGACAGGCATGTGACCATGGCCGATCTGCGCGGCACGCTCACCGCCTTCGTGCGCGCGGTCTTCGGCAGCGGGACGCGCGTGCGCTTCCGCCCCAGCTTCTTCCCCTTCACCGAGCCCAGCGTGGAAGTGGACATGTCCTGCACGCAGTGCGGCGGGAGCGGACATCTGGACGGACAGCCCTGCAGGATCTGCAAGGGCTCGGGATGGCTGGAGATCCTGGGGAGCGGCATGGTGGATCCGGCTGTCTTCCAGTCTGTGGGCTATGATCCCGAGGAGTTCACCGGCTTTGCCTTCGGACTTGGCGTGGAACGCATAGCCATGCTCAAGTACGGGCTCACCGACCTGCGCATGAATTTCGAGAACGACGTGCGCTTCCTCCGTCAGTTCCCGGCATAGGCAAGGAGAAAGAACATGCTGCTGAGTTTCAACTGGCTGAAAGAATTTGTCCCCTATGCCGGAACGGCTGAAGAACTGGGCTCGCTGCTCACCATGCTCGGGCTCGAGCTGGAGGAGGTGCGCCATCCCTACGCAGAGATCGCACAGGTCATCGTGGGCAGGGTGCTCACCTGTGAGAACCATCCGGATTCCGACCATCTGCACGTCTGCACGGTGGACGTGGGGAGCGGGGAGCCCCTGGACATCGTTTGCGGAGCGCCCAACGTGGCCGCCGGGCAGCTCGTGCCTGTGGCGCCGGTGGGTTCCACCCTGCCGGGGGGGATAGCCATCAAGAAGGCCAAGCTGCGCGGCGTCCCGTCGTTCGGCATGATATGCTCCGAACGGGAGCTGGGCCTGGCGGACGACCATTCCGGCATCCTCGTGCTGCCCGAGGCCAACCGCTTCGGCGCAGCCCCCGCCCTGGGAGCACGCTTCGTGGAGGCGTATGCCCTGGACCAGGAAGTCCTGGACATCAGCATCACGCCCAACCGGGCAGACTGCCTTTCCGTGCACGGCTTTGCCCGCGTCGTCGGCGCCTACCTTGGCCTGCCCGTCACCCTTCCCGCGTTCACCCTTGAAGAAACGGGGGAGGACATCAGCGGATCCGTCCCCGTGGAGGTGCGCGACGGCGACCTTTGCCCCTCGTACACGGGGCGCATCCTCAAGGGGGCCAAGACGGGGCCTTCCCCGGCATGGATGCGCTGGCGGCTGAATGCCGTGGGCATCCGCGCCATCTCCAACCTGGTGGATGCGACCAACTACATCCTCATGGAGCTTGGGCAGCCCCTGCATGCCTTTGACCACAACAAGCTCAGGGGCGGGCGCATCATCGTGCGGCCTGCCGCTGATGGCGAGGTCCTGACGACGCTCGACGGGCAGGAGCGCATCCTTGCGGCCGGCGACGGGCTGATCTGCGACGCGGAGCGCCCCGTAGCGCTGGCCGGCGTGATGGGCGGGCTGGAAACAGAGATCACCGCGGAGAGCGAAAGCGTCTTTCTGGAATGCGCGGTGTTCCGTCCACGTTCCATACGCCTCACGGCCCGCCGCCTGGGCCTGAACAGCGAGGCATCCTACCGCTACGAGCGCGGCGTGGATCCTACGGGCATGTCGTTCGCCCTGGACCGGGCAGCAGCCCTCATGGCTTCCCTCTCCGGCGCCCAGGTCTGCAAAGGCGTTTGCCGGTGCACGCCCAAGCCATGGAAGCCGGTGCCGGTGCGCTTCCGCCGTTCACGCGCCGAAGCGCTCCTGGGCGTGCCGCTCACCGACGAATTCTGTGCGAAGACCCTGGAAAGCCTGGGCTGCACGGTCGCCCGCGGAGCGGAAGAATGGACCGTTTGCGCTCCGGGGTGGCGCTATGACCTCACCCGCGAGGCCGACCTCATCGAAGAGATCGCCATCTTCAGCGGCGTGGACAGCCTGGGCGAGACCCTGCCTTCCATCCCCCAGAGCCTGGACTCCTTCGGCAGGCCCGAAGGGCGCCATGCCTTCATGATGCGCGTCAAGGAGTGGGCCGCAGGGCTGGGCCTGAACGAAGCCGTGAACTACAGCTTTGTGGGCAACGCCGACCTGGACTTCCTCGGGCTGCCCGTCGAAGGGCGCGTGCGCATCATGAATCCGCTGACGGCGGAGCAGGATGTGCTGCGCACCGAACTGGCGCCGGGATTGTTCCAGGATGTGCGCCGCAACCTTGCCCAGAGCGCTCCGGGCGTGCGCCTCTTTGAAGTGGCGGAATGCTTTGCCCAGGACGCATCCAGCGATACTACGGTCAGGGAAGTGCGCCATCTTGCCATGGTGCTCACCGGTTCGCGTTACGACGAGGTCTGGGGCCACGAGCCGGCAGACATGGATTACGCCGACATCCGCGGGCTGGTGGAGAAGCTCTTTGCCTGGCTGCGCCTCGGCTCTCCTTCCTTTGAGCTGGAGGAGGGGCATCCCTACCTGGCGCCGGCAGTGCGCATCTCCCTGCCCGGCGGCCAGGCCGCGGGCGTGGCGGGCAGGCTCAAGCCTGCGCTGGCCGATGCCTACCTTGCCAGGAAGCCCGTGTGGTACGCCGAGCTTGACCTTGACCTGCTGCGTGAGGCCGCCCAGGGGAGCCGCGTGCATTTCAAGGCGCTGCCCGTGTTCCCGGCCGTGCGCCGCGACATCACCTTCATCGCTCCCAAAAGCCTGCGGGCCGAAGAACTGCTGTCTGCCGCCGGCGCCGCCAGGAGCCAGATGCTGGAAAGCGCGGAGCTGCTCTACGTGTATGAGCCCGAGGGATCGGACACGCGCAACATCACGGTGCGCCTCACTTTCCGCAGGGACGACCGCACGCTCCAGGACAGCGAGGTGGAAAAAGAGCGCGAAAAGATCGCCTCTGCCGTTTCACGGCAGCTGGGCGTGAAGGTGTAGCAGGCACATCAGACTTCAGGAAAAAGCCACCCCCCCGGGTGGCTTTTTCCGCATCCGTGGACGGAGGGCTTCAGCATTCCACCATGCTCACCGCCAGCCCGCCCAGGGAGGTCTCCTTGAATTTCCGGCTCATCTCCCGCCCTGTCTCTGCCATGGCGGCGATGGCGGCATCCAGGGAGACGCGGTGTGCGCCTGAGTCCGTGCCGCGGCTGATGAGCGAGGCATTGAAGGCTTTTACGGCGCCCATGGCGCAGCGTTCGATGCAGGGGATCTGCACGTATCCGCCGACAGGGTCGCAGGTCATGCCCAGGTGGTGTTCCAGGGCGACCTCGGCGGCGTTCTCGACGATATGCGAGGAGTAGCCCAGCGCGTCCGTGAGCATGGCGGCGCCCATGGCGGAGGCGACGCCGATCTCCCCCTGGCAGCCGACCTCGGCCCCGGCGATGCTGGCGTTGTGCCTGGCGATGAAGCCGATGGCGGCCGCAGAGAGGAAGCCTTCGCGTATCGCCCTGTCGCCGATGAACATCTCGTGCCGCATGGCATAGAGGAGGGCAGGCAGCACGCCGGCCGACCCGCAGGTCGGCGCGGTCACGACGACGCCTCCGTCCGCGTTTTCCTCGGCCGCCGCGAAGGCGCAGGCGTTCAGGGCCGTCAGGAAGCGTTCCGGGGAGGAAAGCCGTTTCCCGGCAGTCTCCCACAGCAGGCGGGCCTTGCGCTGCACGCCCAGCGGACCGGGCAGCACGCCTCCGGCGTCGAGCCCCCGCCTGACGGATTCCTCCATGGCGTCCAGCAGCATGTTCAGGCGGTGGATGACATCCTTCCGGTGGGCGCCTGTGATGGCCGTTTCGTTGTCCAGCAGGATCTCATGGATATTCAGCCCTTCGTTCCTGGCGATGGCCCGCAGTTCATCCATGCAGGAATAAGGATGCGCGGGCATCCCCGTTTCCGGTTCCTGCCATCCTTTCCATTGCACGAAGCCCCCGCCGGTGGAATAGTACTCGCGGGAAAAGAGCGCGTTTCCCCCGCTGTCCAGCAGTTCCAGCTCAAGCGTATTGCTCCAGGGATGCGCGTGGTGCACATCATCGTGGACCATGCGGGAAAGCCCTGTTTCGACGCGCTTGCCGCCCAGGTCCATGAAATGCTTTTCCTCCGGGGCGGACGCGAGCTTCCGCAGCATCCCCGGCGGGCATTCCTCAGGAGTCCATCCCAGAAGGCCGGCCAGGATCGCGGCGTCTGTGCCATGGCCGGCGCCTGTGGCGCTCAGCGAGCCATAGAGCCGGGCCTGCACAGAGGCCGCTCTCGCTGCCAGCTCGCGCGGCAGGGCGGCGCAGGCTTCCCGGAACAGGCATCCGGCGCGCATGGGGCCCATGGTATGGGAACTGGATGGCCCGGGACCGGCCTTGAACAGGGAAAAGAGGGAGGTCGTGATGGGACCTTTCATGGCAACTCCGATAGGCGGGCTGGAAGCCGGTGCCCCATGGCGGTCCGGCAGGGGGCGCACCGTCCCGGAAGGACATTATCTTCTTCCTGCATTTTTTTTTCAAGGGGGCCGGCACGGATCCCTTTGCCGCGGGGAAAGGCATGAAGGGTCAGGGGGATCATGGACGCTCCAGCATGCCATGGCCCATGGCCGGTCGTGCCCGGTGATGATCGTACGGGGCCGCGGGAGGCTCACGGCGTCTCGGTTCGGAGGACGTCCTGCACGCTTGATTTAAGCATGGATTCCCTGTAGGCATAGCGCCAAGAAAAGCGAGATGCCGCAATGACGTTGTTTTTGGCCTTCATGTGCCTGCTCGTGGGCTTTTTGTGCGGGGCGACGAGCATCGGGGGGATACTGCTCATCCCGGCCATACAGTACTGCGCCGATATGCCGCTTGCCCTGGCTTCGGGCACGGCGCTGTGCAGCTTTTTCTTCACCTCCGCCTGGGGCACCTACCTGCACTGGAAACGCGGGAATCTTGAGCGCGCCATGGTGCTGCCCCAATGCCTCGGCGCCGCCGTTTTCGGCTGCCTGGGCGCCCTGACCAAGGCCGTGGTGGGCAACGCGGCGCTCAGCGCCATCCTTGCCGTGCTCATCATCCTGTCCGGCGCGGGCGCCCTGCGCCAGCCGCGGCAGCTGCGCAGCATGTCCACGGAGGGAGGGCGTTTCCGCTACCTGCTCTTCGTCGGCTGCTTCGTGGGATTCCTGGCAGGGCTCACCGGCATGGGCGGTCCTGTCCTTTCCATCCCCATGCAGATCATCATGGGCTTCTCCCCGTTTGCGGCCGTGGCAGCGGCCCAGCCCTTCCAGATGTTCGCCTGCCTATCGGGCAGCGCAGGCAACATCATCCTCGACATGATCGACTGGAAGGTGGCCATGCTTTCCGTGGTGCTGCAGGGCATAGGCGTATGGCTCGGCATCTGGGCGGCCAGCTTTCTCAACACATCCATGCTCAAAAAGTGCATCGCGGCCATGTGCATCGGCACGGGCGTGATGATGCTCCTGCGGCAGGCCGGGCTATTTTTTTGAGTTCCGCGGCGTCCGGGGGCGGACGACGAGCCAGGCGGCGCAGACGCCGGCGACGAAGATCAGCCAGATGATGCCGAGATCCCGGCTGTACAGGGCCTTGGGGACGCCCCAGCACAGGGCGAAGAGCGCGGCAAACAGCACCAGGAGGAGCTGGCGTTTTTGCGCCGCATGCCGTGGAGCTCCCCTGCTGTCCTTTTCCGGGGGCCGTTCTTCTGCAGGATGCATGGACCTGTCCTTCCCTCAGTCAAAGAGGGGTTCCTTGACGGTGGCTTTCAAGACGACGCTGTCCAGGGCTGCGCCCCCCTGCAGCCTGGGGGCGGGGAGGCAGACGGTCTTTTGCCCCCCGGCCGGGATGATGACATCGAGGACCGCCTGGTGATGCCCGGCCAGGTTGGTGCTCCTGCCGGGCAGGTAAGCCTCCACGGCGACCCCGTAGCGCAGCAGCGCACGGGCATTGCCGTTGCGGATATCGGCCAGGATGGGGTCTTCCAGGGCGCAGCCGTAGACGATGCTGTTTGCCCGGCGGCGCTTTTCCCTGGCGGGAAGGCTGCCCTGCCAGAGATCGCGCAGCTCGCCGGCCCTGCCGCTGTCCGCCCAGGATGCGGGCAGTTCCATGGCGCCGTCCGGGTATTCCGGCAGGAAGAGGGAGATCTCGATGCGGCGTATGCGTGCGTCCTGCCAGGAATCGAATGCCCAGATGCCGCCCCAAATCAGCAGGGCCGCGCCGGCAAGGACAGACAGCAGCAGCCCGCCCCTCCTGGGGAAAAGGAAAAACAGGGCGCACAGTGCGAGAGCGGCTAAGATCCAGGGCATGGCGACCTCCTGGCCGTTGTCATCCTTCCGCGTTGGCATCGCTTGATGGAGAGGATAGACCAGCCATGCGTTTTTGAAAAGTCCTTTGCATGGCCTCCATCAGTCCCCATCCAGGAGGGAGAGCTGGAATGCCTCCGCGGCCTTGCGCCGCCTTGCCCTGTCCTGGCGGGCGGCAGGCGCAGGCATGGACATCTCCTTTCCTATCCATGCCATGAGAAGGGAAACGATGGAATCCTGCTGCTCCTGCGAGAGTTCCCGCCCGGCCGGGATGCCGTGCCATTTCGCCAGGCAGCTGCGGCAGCAGCAGGCACAGGCGTGCTGGGCCACGAATACGGGATGCCCGCGCATGGGCGTCTGCCTGCCGTCGCCGGGGATGCAGGCGGGGGCAAGCCTCTTGCGGACAAAGTCTTCTGCATGGCTGCGCAGGACCTCCGCCCCCTGCTTCAGGGCATATTCCCTTTCCTGCTGCCCCAGGTGGAAACGGGAGCGGAAGGCAGACCGCTGCAGGCGGTCAAAAAGGGCGCCATAGGCTGGTGCATCAGGCATGGAACACCTTCCTGAATGCCTCCAGCACCCGTATCTGCCTCCGTTCCAGCCTGTCCAGGACTTCTTCCCGCAGGGCGTCCGGGATGCCGTAGGCGGCTTCGGCCACGCTCCCGGCGATGGCGGCGATGGTGTCGCTGTCGCCGCCGATGGAAATGGCAAGGCGCACGGCGCGTTCGAAGCTGTCTGCTTCCAGGAAGGCCTCCAGCGCCTGCGGGACGGATCCCTGGCAGCTCACATCGAAGCGGTAGCAGGGGCGTATCTCATCGAGGGTGAAGTCCAGCTTGTAATAGTTCTGCTTCAGGTGCCTGCCGACCTCTGCCGGGGAAGCGCCGTGCCGCGCCAGCCATATGGCCGAGGTGACGGCTTCTGCGGCCCTGATGCTTTCCGGATGCCCGTGCGTCACGCGCGTCACGCGGCGGGCCAGCTCCAGGGCTGTTTCCAAGGTCTTGGCGGCCCAGGCGCAGGGGCTGACGCGCATGGCCGCGCCGTTGCCGTAGCTGCCGCAGGGCTGCGGATCATCGCTGGCGAGCCACTGTCTGAAGCGCGCGCCATAGCCCGCATGCGGCCAGGCCTGTCCGAACAGCCGCATGGATCGCACGGCGGCGTTTTCCGCCCGCAGCGGATCGGCTTCGCAGTCGAGCAGGGCGTGCGCGATGGCGAGGGTCATGACGCTGTCATCAGTGAAGCGGCTCTGGCTCGTGAACAGTTCAAAGTCCGTGGACTTGATGTTGTGCCGCTCAAAGCGGGAACCGATGATGTCTCCTGCTATCGCTCCCAGCATGGTCCCTCCCAGCCTGTATGCCCGTGCTGGCAGCATAGCCCGGGCGGTCCAAAATGACAATCGGCTTCCTGCCCCCCTGCTTGCCAGAAGGAGGAGGGACTGGTAATCGTAGACAGGCGGCGGGTCTCCCGCGCAAGGAGGGATGCATGCTTGATTTCGTATACCATGTGCCGACGAAGATCGTTTTCGGGCGGAAAGCGGAAGAGAAGGCCGGAGAGCTGTGCCGGGAATGCGGTGCGCACCGCGTGCTGCTGCATTACGGGGGAAGGAGCGCACAGGCTTCCGGGCTGATCGGACGGGTGAGGGATTCGCTGGAGCGTGCGGGGCTGGGATGCGTCGAATTGGGCGGTGCCGTGCCCAATCCGCGCCTTTCCAAGGTGCGCGAGGGCAGGGATCTTGCCTTGCGCGAGGGTGTGGATCTCATCCTTGGCGTGGGCGGCGGCAGCGCCATCGATTCCGCCAAGGCCATCGCCTATGCCGCTGCCGAACCCGGGAAGGACGTGTGGGAACTGTTCGCCCGCAGGCGCAAGGCAGAAGGATGCCTCCCCGTGGGGGCCATCCCCACCATCGCCGCAGCCGGGAGCGAGATGAGCAACAGCTGCGTGATCAGCAATGACGCCACAGGCGAGAAGCGCAGCTATAATGACGACATCGCCCGCCCGCGCTTCGCCGCCATGGATCCCGAACTGACCATGACGCTTCCCGCATGGCAGACGGCGAGCGGATGCGCCGACATCCTGATGCATACCATGGAGCGCTATTTCACCAACGGCGGGAACATGGACCTGACGGATGCCCTCGCCGAGGGGCTTTTGCGCACGGTGATGCGCTGCGCCCTCATCCTCCGCGACGATCCGCACGATTACGACGCCAGGGCGGAAGTCATGTGGGCGGGCAGCCTTTCGCATAACGGACTCACGGGCTGCGGCTGCAGGAGCGATTTCGCCTCGCACATGATCGAGCATGAGCTGGGCGGCATGTTCGACGTCACCCACGGGGCGGGGCTCACGGCCGTCTGGGGCAGCTGGGCGCGCTACGTGTTCAGGAACTGCCTGCCCAGGTTCGAAAAGTTCGCCCTCCGCGTCATGGAGGTGGAGCCCGGCGCAGGCGCGGAAGAAACGGCCCTGCGGGGGATCGCGGCCATGGAGGGGTTCTTCCGGTCCATCGGGCTGCCTGTGGACCTGGAAGGGCTGGGCGTTTCGCCCACGGACGGTCAGATAGAGCAGATGGCCCGTTCCGCTGCGGAAGGGGCCGGAGGCGGGAAAGGCTCCGCCATGTTCCTGCGCGGACCTGACATCGCGGCGATCCTGCGCATGGCACGCTGACGGCATCGGCTTGGTTTTCCGCGCTTTCTTCCTCCACGCCCCTTGACTGGGCTCCGGCAGGCATTAAGTTTTCCCTGTCATGCCCTTCCGGGCATATTCTCATTGGAGCGCGCAGGCGGCGGTCCGCGCGCCAACAGGAGGCCGCAACATGGCGGAAAGCACGCATCCATTCCATGCAGAAACATGCAAGCTGCTCAATATCCTTACCCATTCCCTCTATACGAACCACGAGATCTTTTTGAGGGAACTGCTCTCCAACGCGTCCGACGCCCTGGAAAAGGTGCGTTTCCTGCAAAGCACGGGCGGGGAACTGCGTGACGCAGGACTGCCGCTCGAGATCACCATATCCACCGACAAGGAAGCCCACGTCCTGACGGTCTCTGACACCGGCATCGGCATGAGCAGGCAGGAGATGATCGACAACCTGGGCACCATCGCCCATTCCGGGTCGGAGCAGTTCCTGCGCGCCCGGGAGGCGGAAAAAGCGGATGCGGGAACTCCGCAGGCTGAGGCCGTGGACGGCAGCGACGACGGGGAAGGGGAGAAGGACGACGAGCCCATCGTCGAAAGCGATGGCCGTTCCAACGAAGACGCCTCCCAGATCATCGGGCGCTTCGGCATAGGCTTTTATTCCGTGTTCATGGTGGCGGAAAGGGTGGAGGTGACCTCCGTGCCTGCGCAGGGGGACGGCACGCCCCATGTCTGGTCCTCCGAGGGCACGGGAAGCTACACCCTGCGTTCGCTTGAAGGCGCCGAGGCCGAGGGATTGAAGCGCGGCACCAGCGTGAAGATCTTTTTGCGGGAAGACGCCCGTGAATACCAGGAGAAGTACCGCCTGGAAAGCGTCATACGCAAGCATTCCAACTTCCTGCCCTTTGCCATCCAGCTGGACGGGAGCAGGGTGAACACCACGGCCGCCCTGTGGAGGGAACCCAAATTCTCCGTCACCAGGGAGCAGCACAACGAATTTTACAAGTACCTCACCTACGACCAGAAGGAACCGCTGGACGTGATCCATTTTTCCGTGGACGCGCCCGTGCAGTTCAACTGCCTGCTCTACATCCCGGCTACGCCCGTGGATGTCTTTGACGAGCGCAGGGACGAATGGGGGCCGGACCTCTATGTGCGCCGCGTGCTCATCGAGCATCAGAACAAGGACCTGCTGCCGCACTGGTTCGCCTTCATGAAGGGCGTGGTGGATACGGAAGACCTGCCGCTCAATATCTCGCGCGAGACGCTCCAGGAAAACGTGGTCATGCGCAAGATATCCCAGACCATCGTGCGCCAGCTGCTCACGCATCTCGAGCGCATGGCGAAGAACGAGCCGGAGAAGTACGGATCGGTGTGGAAGCTCCACGGCAAGTACCTCAAGTTCGGATTCGACAGCTACCAGTTCCGCGACAGGCTGCTCCCGCTGCTGCGCTACTACACGACCGCTTCCGAAGAAAAATACTCCAGCCTGGATGACTATGTCGCCCGCATGAAGCCGGACCAGAAGGAGATCTGGTATGTCGCCGCGTCCTCCATCGAGGCCGCCAAGGTCAACCCGCACCTCGGGCAGTTCCGCCGCAAGGGAGTGGAGGTGCTGTACCTTACAGATCCGGTGGACGAGTTCTCACTGGAATCCCTCATGGAGTACCAGAAGCATCCGTTCAAGTCCGTGGAGCAGGCGGATGCCAAGGCGCTGGAAGCCTATCCCGACGCCGAGGGCGCGGAGCCGCGCCCCGAGCCCCTGAAGGAAGAGGAGAAGCCGGAACTCGATGCCCTGATCGCGAAGATCAAGGATATCCTGGGCGACCAGGTGACGGAAGTGCGCGCGGCGCAGAAGCCCATCGACGCTGCCGCCTGCCTGGTCTCCCCCGATGGCGTGTCCTCATCCATGGAAAAGCTCATGCGCGCCATGCAGAAGACCGACGGCATCCCCCGGAAGATCCTGGAGATCAATCCGGACCACGCCCTCGTGCGCTCGCTCATGGCGCTTTGCGCGGCCGATCCCGATGACGGGACCCTGAAGGACATGGTGCTCGGCTTGTTCGACGGCACCCTGCTGCTGGACGGCTACATGAACGACCCCTACGCCATGGCCGAACGCAGCATGCGCCTGCTCCGCCAGGCTGCGGGCTGGTATGCTGGGCTGCGCAAGTAGCTTTTGCCGCGGGGAGCCGTTCCCCGCCTCGACACCTCAACAAGAAACCTGGGAGGGTGCATGAATTACGACCTGCTGGTCCATGTGGACGACAACGACACGGCGCGCCTCAACCTCGCCATGAACAACTGCGCCAACTACGCTGCGGCGCTGCCCGGCGAAACGTTCCAGACCGTCATGGTGGTCACCGGTCCGGCGGCCCAGCTTTTCACCACGGACAACGCCGCCCAGGCCGCACGCGGCGAGCAGCTGATGAAGGACGGGCTTTCCATCCGCCTTTGCAACAACGCCCTCAACGCCTTTAAGGTGGACAGGAGCAAGCTGTGGAAGGGCTGTGAGATCATCCCCGCCGGAATGGTGGAGATCGTCAGGCTGCAGCGCGAAGGCTACGCCTACGTCAAGCCGTGATCCGTGGCCTGCCGGATCAAAGAAGAAAGGACCGCCGGAAACGGCGGTCCTTTCCTATGTGCTGCTGATGGCGGCCGGATCATATATTGACAATGAAAGTTAATTTCAGTATATGTATCCCGCATCACGAAAGCGGCTTGCCCGCCGTCCCGGCGGATGCCCGCCCGGGGAAGATGCGGAGTTCCCGCACGCGGAAGCCGTACCCCACCATCACAAAGGAGACAGGTCATGAGCAACAGCTATGTGAAGTACGGATTGTTTTTTCTTGGAGGCGTCGCCCTCGGAGCCATCGGTGCCGTGGCCGTAAGCCGCGGCAAGCTGGACGTGAGGCCCTTTGCGACCAGCCTCCTGAGCAGGGGCATGGATGTCAGGGATGCCCTCGCCGCCAAGGCTGAAGCCCTGCGCGAGGACGTCGAAGACATGGCCGCCGAGGCCCGTGCACAGCAGGAGGAGCGCAAGGCCGCAGCCGGCGGAGCCAAGGCATAGTCCTGTTCCGGGGCCAGGCCGGTCCCCGGCACTGAAACCGCATCAAGGCGGTCCTGCAGGAGGGGATGAACTCCATCCTGCTGGCCGTTACCGCTGCTTCCGGCGGCGTAAGATCGAAGGCACACAGATATGGAATTCACGGTGCTCCATCACATCCCGGGAAGGATACGCCTGCGCTCCGCAACGGCCTTCGGGCAGGAAACGGCTGTTTTCCTGGCCGATGCCCTGGATGCCGTTCCGGGCGTGGACGGCGTGCGCGTCAACTCGCGCACGGGCAGCGTCCTCATCATGTACGCCGGGGAAGATCCCCTGATGCGGTCATTGTCCATCCTGGACGGCGCATCGCCCCTGCCCGTGGAGCAGCCGCTGCCCGTTCCCGGCGGGGGGGCAGAACGACCGGGCCTGTTCCCCTTCTTCCGCTACCTGTTCATCCGCCCGCTGATGCCCATGGCGGTCAACGTGGTCACGGCGATCAGCGGCGCCATCCCCTTCATCAGGCGCTGCGCCGCATCGATCATGCACCGCCGCCTGGACGTGGAAGTGCTCGACGGTGCGGCCATCGTCGTCTCCCTGCTTAGGCGCGACTTCGGCACGGTGGGGCTGCTCACCCTGCTCCTTGGCTTTGGCGATGCCCTGGAGCGCTACACCCATAAACGATCACTGGAGAACCTTGCCTCGCATCTCGCCCTGGAAGTGGACAGGGTGTGGGTGCGCCGCAACGGGGAGGAGATGCTCATCCCCTGCCAGGACATGACCGGAGGCGACCAGGTCATCGTGCGCGCCGGCACGGCCATACCGGTGGATGGCGTGGTCGAGGATGGCACGGCTTCGGTCAACGAATCCTCCATGACGGGCGAGCCGCTGGGAGTCCTGCGCAGCAAGGGGTCTTCGGTGTACGCCGGGACCGTGGTGGAATCCGGCGAGATCTTCGTGCGCCCCACCAGCATCGGGGGCGAGACGCGCATGCAGCAGATCGTGCGCTTCATCGAGAACACCGAGAAGATGAAGGCAGGCATACAGGGGCGCTTCGAGCGCATGGCCGACAAGGCCGTGCCCTTCACCTTCGGGCTTTCAGCCCTGGTGTGGCTGTTCACGCGCGATGTCACGCGCGCCGCTTCCGTGCTCCTGGTGGATTATTCCTGCGCCCTGCGCCTGGCCACGCCGCTGGCCATCCTTGCAGGCATGAACGAGGGCGTCAGGCGCAGCGTCATGGTCAAGGGCGGACGCTTCCTGGAAGCGCTTTCCAACGTGGATACGGTGGTCTTTGACAAGACGGGCACCCTCACGCAGTCGCGTCCGGACGTGGCCCATGTCATCCCCGCCGAGGGACAGAGCGAGGAGGAAGTGCTGCGGCTCTCAGCCTGCCTCGAGGAACACTTTCCCCATCCCGTGGCCAAGGCCGTCGTGCACAGCGCGCAGATGCGCGACCTGCACCATGCCGAAGAGCATGCCGAGGTGGAATACGTGGTGGCCCATGGCATCGCATCGCACTGGAAGGGGCGGCGAGTTCTCCTGGGGAGCCGGCACTACATCGCACAGGATGAAGGCGTGGACGTGAGCCCCATGGAAGCGCATGTGCGCAGCTTGTCGCGCCGCGGCTGCTCCCTCCTGTATCTTGCCATCGACGGGAAGGTGGCCGGGATCATCGCCATGGAAGACCCCCTGCGGCCGGAAAGCCGCGCTCTTGTGGAGCGCCTGTACGCCATGGGCATCAGGCATGTGCTCATGCTCACAGGGGATGACAGGCGCACTGCCGCGGCGGTGGCGGAGCAGCTGGGCATCAGGGAATTCCGCGCCCAGGTGCTGCCGGAAGACAAGGCCCGCGTCATCGCAGGGCTGAAGGCTCAGGGGTGCACGGTGCTCATGCTGGGCGACGGCATCAACGATTCTCCTGCGCTCTCCTCCGCCGATGTGGGCGTCACGCTGCAGGACGGTGCGGATCTGGCCCGCGAGGTCGCCGACGTCGTCCTCATGGGCGGAACGCTCAACGACCTTGTCACAGCCATTGCGCTCGGGCGCGGCGTCATGCGCCGCATCCGCCTGGATTTTGCCATGACGATGGCGCTGAATTCCGCATTCCTTGCCGGCAGCCTTTTCGGGCTGCTCCGGCCCGGGCTTTCCGCCGTGCTGCACAACCTGACGACCCTTGGCGTATGCCTCAACGCCATGCGCCCCGCACTGCCCAAAGGAGGATGACATGACCCCCATTCCCGGCGTTGTCACCAGCTGCATCAGCGGCAGGATACGCCTGCGCCATCCAGCGCTCAAACGATCGGAACTCATGGACGCCCTGTACGGTTTTCTTGTGGACATGGAGGGCGTGAGCTCCGTGCAGCCGAATCCCGTCACGGGTTCCCTGCTCGTTTTTTACGACCCCGGAAAGCTTTCCCGGGACGGGCTGCTCGCCTTGGCGGAGCAGGGAGCGGCGTTCCTGGGCCGGAGCGAGGCAGGCCCGGACGAGGACGGCATGACGTGCGCTTCCCTGGGAAAGGCGCTGCTGGGGCGCAGGACCTGCAAAGCAGTCGACCGCGTCCTGCTCGCTTCGCTCCTGCTTTCGCTGGGCGGGGCGGCATGCGGCGCCGGCGCCCTGCATAAGGCCGCGGGCGTCCTTTTTGCGCTGGCATGCGTGCAGCATGTCGCCGCCCACAGGAAGCTGCTGTAAGCAGGGCATCCTGCACCCTTTGCGGCGGGCTTGCGCCTGTAAGCTGCGCATCGTGCGGCAATTGCGCCCCGTGCTTCGCTGTGCTAAGATTCATGGCAAGGCATTTTCATTTCCGCCGTGCCGCAGTCCGGCGGGGAAGGGGGCGCACATGAACCGTATCCTGCAGTCCATTCTTTTCGTTATCCTGCCCCTCCTGTTTTTTTCCGGTGCCAGTGCCGGACCGGGAAACTGGGTCGTCGTTGAAGAGGAGGGCCCCGCTGCAGCACCTGCGCCTCAGGCTTTCACGGCGCAGGAGATGAAGCGCATGGGCGTTTTCCTTTCCAATTTCACCGAAGTGGGCCTGTATGATGTCGACGCTGCCGCGCTCCTTGCCGGGCGGGACCCGCGGGCGCTGCTGCATTTTGGCATGCGCCATAACTATATCAACGCCTTCAAGAGGACGGTGAAGTCCTGCCCGGTCCCGGATTGCCCGCATGGCAGCCTCGTCATGGACGCCGCCGATGTCGGGCGCGTGTACCTGCGCTATCTGGGAAGCGGGCCGGCGCAGCCCGTGCGCTGCCCTGGATACGCCTATTTTGATGGCAGGCGCTACCATTTCGAAGGGGCCGATGGGGAGGCCGTGTACTATGCCAGGGTCCGGTCAGCCAGGCGCCTGCCCGGCGGAGAGGTGGAGATGCGCGGGGATATCTATAATGCCGATGAGCCTTCGGATGTCCCGGCCACGTTCGTCGCCCTGGCCAGGGACCATACGTGGAACAAAAAGCCGGCATGGGCGCTCATCAGCCTCAGGAGCAGCTTTAAGGAGCCGCGGAGGTAAGCCGGGGGATCCTCCCTGCCAGGGCCCCTGCCGTCATAGGGGCCGGAAGGGGATGATCTTTCCTTTGCGCGGCGGACGTTGGGCCCCGGCATTTTCTCCGGATGCTTCCCTGCGCACGGAGCCCCGGCCTGCAGGGGCGTTTTCCTGCGCGAGTTCCAGATACGCATTGAAAAGCCTGTTCTTGCCGCGCACGGCCTGGATGAGGGCAAGGACGATGACGGATTCTTCCCATGCTGCCGAACCGTCGAAGTGCCGGACATCCGCCATGTATTTGTCCCACAGCGCCATCAGGGATGCCTCATCCATGGCGTTGAGCTGGCGGGCCATCTTCTGCAGCATCCTTTCCATGCGATCCCTCCTTGCCAAAAGGCTGCAGGGGCATCATAGCCTCCGCGGCCGGCACAGGCAAATGGATTTTCGGCGGGAAGTGGCGATTTGCCCGTCCTGCCTTTTTCGTGTATCATGCAGCCTTTCCATGTCCCGGCAGGCGTTTTGCCTGTCCGGAGGAAGGCAAACCCAGCAAGGCGGACAGCTATGAGCGACCTTAAAGACATGTACCGCACCATCGTTGCGGACGGATTTCCCGATACCATGACCATCACCCTTGGCGGAAGCGTCCTCACCTATAAAAAGCGCACATGGGAGATGGGGGGCGAAGTGCGCGGCCTGCGCTATGGTGAGAATCCCGACCAGCCTGCGGCGCTGTATGAGCTTGCAGGAGGGGAGAACACCGTGGCCGGGCTTGCCTGGCGCCGCCCGGGGCAGGGCATCGTTTCTGCGCTCACCGAAGCGCAGATGGTGCAGTCCGGCAAGCATCCCGGGAAGACCAACCTCACGGACGTGGACAACGCCTGCAACATACTGCAGTACCTTGCTGCCCGTCCCGCAGCAGCCATCCTCAAGCATAACAACCCCTGCGGCGCGGCATGGGCGGATACGCTTTCCGCAGCGCTGGACAAGGCCTTCTGGTGCGACCGCATCGCTGCCTTTGGCGGCGCGGTGGTGGTCAACCGCCCCCTGGACAGGGATTGCGCCGAACTCATCGCCTCGCAGTATTTTGAAGTGGTGGCGGCGCCTTCGTTTGAAGAAGGCGCCGTGGACATCATCAAGGCGCGCAAGAACCTGCGCATTTTCGAACTGCCCGGGCTGGCACGCCTCGACGAGCTTTGCGGGATCCCCATGCTGGATTTCAAAAGCCTTACGGACGGCGGCATCATCATCCAGAAGTCTTTTGTCAACCGCATACGCACGGCGGAGGATTTCATCCCTGCCACGGGCACGGCCAGGGACGGTTCCGTGTTCACGGCGCGCAAGCCCAGCGCCAGGGAAGCCGACGACCTGCTCTTTGCCTGGGCCGTGGAATCCGGCGTGACATCCAATTCAGTGATATTCGCCCGGGATGGTGCGACCGTGGCCATAGGCACGGGCGAGCAGGACCGCGTGGGCTGCGCCGAACTTGCCATCCACAAGGCATACACCAAGTATGCCGACATGCTCTCCTTCCGCCGGCACGGGCTCTCGCTGTATGAACTGCAGCAGAAGGCGCTGGCTGACGAGGCCTCCGCCGCCGATCTGGACAGGATCCAGCGCGAGACGCGCGAAGCGAAGGGCGGGCTCATCGGATCCGTCGTCGTTTCCGACGGCTTTTTCCCCTTCCGCGACGGCGTGGATGTGGTGATGGCCCAGGGCGTGACCGCCATCGCCCATCCCGGCGGCTCGATCCGTGACGCGGAAGTGGTGCAGGCCTGCAACGAGCATCAGCCCCAGGTCGCCATGGTCTATACGGGGCAGCGCTCCTTCAAGCATTGATGCCCGGCGTCCCCGCCGCTTCTTTCTTCAGCCCGTCACACGGAGCAGTATGTCAGACCTTGTCCAATTTCCGGGAGCCGGCTGCGTCATCGAATATCTCATGGGCAACGAGCCGCACATAGCCTGGGTCATGGAAGAGCAGAAGGGGCGTCTGCGCCTGCTGCATGAGAACCGCAAGGAGGCTTCCCTGGCGGCGTCGCGCCTGCTTCCATGGTCCGGACCTGCCTATGGTGCAGCCAGGAGCAGGGAAGAGATCACAGGCATCCTTGCCGGACACAGGGAACGCCGCGCTGCGCTTGCCGCGCAGGTGGACGCCGTCGGCCTTTGGGAAATGGCCCAGGGCGAGATGCGCAGCGCATCCGCCGCGTGGTTCGCCGAGCTCCTGGAGGATGCGCCCGATGCCGATGCCGTGGCCGCCTGCGGCAGGGCGCTCCTGGCATGCAAGAGCCATTTCAAGTTCCAGCCGCCCCTGTTCGAGATCTACGATGCGCAGACGGTGGAAGTCCGCCGTGCGGCCGAGGAAGCCGCGCGGCAGCGCGAGGCCCTTGTCGCGGGTGGCGCAGCATGGCTGAGGACGCTTTGCGATGCCGCCATGGGGCGGCGGCCCCGGCCGGATCCTGCTGACGCCCCTGCAGATCCTGTGGGAGAGCGCCTCAGGCACATGATCTTGACGCGCATCACCGACCCTGAAAGCACCGATGAGGAAGGGCTGTGGAAGCAGGTCTCCAAGGGCCTGCCGGATGATCCCTTCCTGCCCCTGCTGCTGGCGCAGGCCTGGGGGCTCGTCCCTGCCCACTACGATCTCTGGCTGGACCGCGCCGGCTTTGAAAGCGGAACGGCATGGGAAGGGCGGCATGCCGGAGAATGCGCCGCCATCGCGGACGCCGTGGGATCCGGGAGCATGCCTCCTCTTTCCGCGGTGCAGTTCATCAGCATAGACAGCCCTGCCACCCGCGACATCGATGATGCGTTCCATATCGAAGGCGCTCGTGGCGGAGGATGGGACGTCACCGTGGCCCTCGCCTGCCCGGCGCTTTTCTGGGATTTCGGCGGGGCCCTGGACACCGCTGTCGCCTGGCGCGGCACGAGCCTCTACCTGCCTGAGGGCGTGAGCCACATGATGCCCGTCTCCCTGAGCGAAGGCGCATTCAGCCTTTTTGCCGGGAAAAGGCGCCCCGCCGTGCTCGTGCGCCTGCACGTGGCGGAAGACGGGAGCGCCGGCGAAGGAGACTTTTCCGTCGGGACCGTATGCCTTGCAGCCAACCTGGACTACGCCGGCTGCGAAGAAGCCCTGGACGGTGCGGAGAACCGCGCCGCCCCCTACGCCGGAGAGCTGCGCCTGGCGCATGCCATGAGCCAGGCAAGGCTGGACTGGCGCGTGCGGCAGGGCGCCGTGATCATCGACAAGCCCGAACTGGAGATCTCCCTGGAGGGGGAGGGAGAGGACACGGTCGTGCACGTTGGGGAAGCGCCGCAGGCGCCGCGTGCCATGCAGCTCGTCTCCGAACTGATGATCCTTGCCAACGCGGCCCTGGCGCAATGGGCCGTGGCCCGCGATGTGCCCCTGCTGTACCGCACGCAGGACATCGCCGTCCCGCGCGAGTCCGCCGGCGTGTGGCGCAGCGCAGCCGATATCGCCCGCGTCGTGCGCGGATTTGCGGCGGCTTCGCTCGATACGCAGCCCAGGCCGCACGCAGGGATAGGCCTGCCCGCCTATGCCCCTTTTTCTTCGCCGATACGCCGCTATGCCGACCTGGTCAACGAAGCGCAGCTCCTGCATGTGATGGAAACGGGCGTTCCGCGCTGGAACGCTCCGGAAATGGAAGGCATCAGGTCCCGCCTGGCCCTGCGCCTGGACGCCATGGGTCAGGTGCAGCGCTTCCGCCCGCGCTACTGGAAATACCTGTACATGCAGCAGCAGTCCGCCCTGCATGGCGGGGAATGCATCTGGAAGGCGGAGATCGCCGAGGAAAACGATTCCTGGGTCAGCGTGAACCTGCCGGAAGTGCAGGTCGTCCTGCGCGCCCGCAAGCAGATCTTTGGAGAGAAGGCGCATCCCGGGCAGGAGTTCATGGTGCGCCTTGCCCGGATCAGCCCGCTGCGTGCCGAAGCCTTTATTGCCGAGGCCTGCGCCGTATGAAAGCGCTGCGCCTGAGGAGAGAGACATTGTCCGTGATGTTCCGCATAACGCGCGCCGCTGCCTGCTGCATGCTGGCACTGATGCTGACCGCCTGCCTGGGGATGCGTTCCGGACGGGACCAGGAAAGGATGTATGACGGCGGATACGCCCCGCAGGTGCTGGATATCGGCGAAGACCTGGATCTTGATGCCGAAATGAACAGCGCCTGGGCCAACCCCGGCGAGCTGGTGGATGACGCTGCCTCCCATCCAGACGTGTGCATCGGAGACTGCCTCGCCGATGAATACGGGAACGGGGAAGCACACGGGCTCCTCCCGTGGGAAGAACCGGACGACCTTTCCCTGGGCCCGGAGCCCATGCGTCCGCTGCGTGCGGCGCCCAGGAGCGGATCGGGAAAGGTCAGGGCGCAGCCAGGGCGCAGCATGACCAGCGCTTCCATGCCTTCCGGGAGGATCCCCCGGCCGGCCCATGAGATGGCGGCCATGTGCAACGGCTCGCAGACGATATGCATAAGCTCCCCCTTCGGTGTGAAGCGCCCCGGGCACATGCACAAGGGCGTGGACATACGCGCGCCTTTCGGGTCGCCCATCAAGGCCTTCAGGAGCGGCGTCGTTGCCGATGCGCGGTGGCATCATTCCTATGGCAAGGTCGTCGAGGTGCGCCAGGACGACGGGCTCATTGCCCGGTATGCCCACATGAGCCAGATACTGGTCAGGGCAGGGGAGCGCGTGTGGCAGGGACAGCCCCTGGGGCGCGTCGGGTCCACGGGAAGGTCCAGCGGGCCGCACCTGCATTTTGAGCTGATCCGGGGCAGCCAGCATATGAATCCCATGGTGCAGCTGAAGGCCCCGGCGCATGTTGTCTCGCACGCCACGGAGCGCGATGCCCTCCAGGCACGGGCGGCCATGGCTTCCGGCAGGCCGGGAGGCGCCGGCAGGTCCAGGGTGATCGACCGCCATGCCGCTGTGCGGCCCGGACGTGCTGCGGCACATCCGGGAAGGCTGTCCATGAGGGGGAAGCCGGCGTCAAAGGGAGCGAAGGCGAAAGCGCAGGTGCCGTCGGCGCATAAGGACCGGGCGGGAAGGGCATTGCCGGCGGACCGGTCCGCAGCGTCCAGGGACGCCAAAAAGCCGGGGAAAGGAGCTTCCGCATCCAGGGCGAAGGACCGTCCCGCAGCCGGCAGCCAGAAAGCGCATGGAGCGGGTCAAAAGGCGGCAGCGGCGAGGGCCCAGGCAAAGCCGGCACAGACCGGGAAGGCCGTGGGGAAGGCGCAGAAGCCATCTGCGGCCGCAAAGGGGAAGCCTGCGGCGAAAAAGCGCTGACGGCTGCCGGGATGGCGGTGGATGCGGCACAGCGGAAAAGGATCCGCTGATGCGCGTCACCGTTCCCGGAAGATCTGCGCGGTGAAGGCGAAGAACTGGCAGCCTTCCTGCCAGGCATCAGGGGGCAGGCCGGCCTTGAGCGAGAGGTGCGTGAGCATGGTGGGCACGTCCCAGCCCTGCTCCGGTGCGACCTGGGGCAGGAAGACGGCTCCGCGCCCGTTTTTCTGCAGGATCACGCCGTGCCTGCCGATGACGATCTCACGCGGCGAGGCGATGGGTCCGGGAGGCGTGAGCACAGAGACCTCGATGTCCACCTTGTCCAGTTCTTCCCGCGTGAGCCTGCTGAAGCGGTGGTCGTCGAAGGCGGCGCTCATGGCCCGCGCCGTGACCGAATCCCAGAGCGGGCGCTGGGGGATGATATCGCCGATGCAGCCGCGCAGCCGCCCGTGGATAGTGAGCGTGACGAAGGTGGCGCGCTGGCGCTGCAGCTCGATGAACATGCCGGGATCCATAGGCGGCAGGGGCTCGTTGCAGGGCAGTCCGAAGTGCCGCCGCAGCTGGCGCCGGGCCAGCATGGGCAGCAGGCGGCCCGTCTGGAAGCTGACGGGCGCCGCATCGGTCATGGCACCCGCATGTTTGCGCGGCAGGCTCCAGTCTGTTTCCACGGCGCCGGCGGTGTAGCCCACGCAATGGCTGAAGTCGCCCGTTTTCATGCCGGAACTGGCATAGTCGATGCGCGTGAAGCGCGCCTGTTCCGGCAGGGCATCCAGGAGGAGCAGCATGGAGGATGCGCCGCAGACCGTTGCCTGCGTGTGGCGCATGAAGTCCGCGAAGATGTCCGGGCGGTTCGTGGCGAAGGCCTCCCACACGCGGCGGTCCAGGCCTTCCATGTTGCACGGGATCTGCTCTGTGAACGGCACATAGCCGAAGCTTTTTCCGTAATGGGTGAAATCGCTGCTGACCACCACGAGCGTTTCTGCGTCAAAGAGCGCGTGCAGCGCCTCTGCCAGCGCCCCGCGCTGTTTTGCCATGGCGTCTCCGGAGCGGATGAGATCGCCTACGAGAAGCGCGCCGAAAGAGCATTGCGGGAAGAAGCGCTTGAGCAGGGGCAGCTGGATGGAGATGCTGTGTTCCGCATGATGCGCTTCAGGGATGCATGTGGCGCAGGGCAGGGCCAGCAGGCGTTCATGCAGTTCCTGGCTGAAGACCGCCGGTCCAAAGGGCGTATCCACGTCACCTGCAGGCTCCACGCTGGCCTTGCCGGGGAAAGCCATGTGGTGGCTCGGGGCGAGGATGATGATGCGCCTGTATGCGGAAGGATCGGCATGCGAGCAGGCTTCGGCCGCGATATCGCCGGAATAGGCGTATCCCGCATGGGGCAGGATGAGGGCGGAAGGGCGCATGTCGCGCGATGGCCTTTCGGACCACGGGCTGAACAACTGTTCCAGCTTTTCGGCGTCGTCGGGATACCACGTACCCGCTATCTGTGGCTTGCGCATCAAAACCTCCCGTACAGGGGCGCTCCGCACGCGGGGCAGCGCCCGTTTTGCAGTTTGTTTTGCACGATGGCGTACCGGCTGCGCACGATGAGATGTTCTCCGCATGAGGCGCAGCAGGTGTCGTTTTCCATGCTGCTGTTGCCGCGGTACACATGCTTCAGCCCTTCGGCGCGGGCGATCTCCACCGCCATGGTCACGGCCTTTTCCGGAGTTTCCGGCAGGTGGCTCAGCTTGTGGCGGGGGAAGAAGCGTGAAAAATGAAGGGGTGTTTCCGCACCCAGTTCATCCCGTACGAAACGGGACAGGGCGGCGATGCCCTCAGGGGAGTCGTTGAGGGTGGGGATGAGCAGGTTGGTCACTTCCAGGGAGACGGGAAAGCGACGCATCAGCCTGAGCGCTTCCAGCACAGGGGCAAGGCTGGCGCCGCAGTTCGCACGGTAAAAGCTGTCGGAATACGCCTTGAGGTCGATGTTGGCGGCGTCGATGAAGGGGAGCAGTGCTGCCAGGGGCCCTTTTTCTATGTAGGCGGCGCTGACCAGCACATTGGAACCGCCGGAGCCCTTCACGGCGCGGGCGCAGTCCAGCACGTATTCATAGGCCACGAGCGGCTCGTTGTAGGTGTATGCGGCGTGGCGCGTGCCATTGGCGCGCATGAGGGAAGGGAGCTTTTCCGGTGGCAGCGTGCGCATGGGGAGGTCCAGCGGCGAGACCTGCGATATGGATGCGTTCTGGCAGTTGCGGCAGTGCAGGTTGCAGCCGCCGGTCCCCAGGGAGAGGATGGCTTCCCCGGGATGGAAATGGAACAAGGGCTTTTTTTCCATGGGATCCAGTGCCACGGAGCATGGATGCCCATAGGCCAGCGGCGTTATGCGCCCGCCCGCATTGGTCCGGGCGCGGCAGAAGCCCAGCTGCCCTTCCTTCAGGGCGCAATGATGGGGGCAGAGCGTGCAGACGACGGATTCCATTCCCATGCTCCTTGTGGACATGCCGGATTTTTGCAAAGGATACTTCCCGGGGCGGGATGCGTCAAATATCCGCTGTGCCTGCGGGAGGAGGCATGGGGACCGGCAGGTGCTCAGCGGATCTCTATGGCGATGGTGCGCTCGTCTTCCTGCCTGACGCGGCACAGGCTGGGCGTATCGCGCAGGGGGAATTCCAGGATGGTGCAGCCTTCCGCGTAGGAGCGGCGCATGCCCTGGACGCAGGGCGTGGAAGGCTGGCGCTGCACGATATGCCATGATCCCTCGATGGTGACGACATACTTTCCGGGGTGCAGGTCCCCGCGGGCCCTGAGCGCATCACCGGCGCCGGCGATCCTGAACAGCATGCCGTCCTGTCCCTGGTCAAGGGTGGTCCAGGTGCGCCGTGGACGTTCATGTGCCGGCGGCACAGCGGAGGCTTCCCTGCCGGCAGGGTCCGGAGTGGGCGGCGGGTCCGTCAGGATGCCGGGAGCCTGTTCTGATGCCTGGGGGCCGGGCAGGGGCGCGGAGGGAGGGTCTTCCCGGGCAGGAGGAAGCTCTGCGGCGGGGAAGGCCGTGCCCGGGAGGTCGCCTGCGGCAGGCGGCGGGATGCCAGCGGCATCGTCTTGCCCCGCAGGCTGCGGCAGGCTGGCGGACGGCCCCTCCTGGCCGGCAGGGGCAGGCCGGGACACCGCATCCCCGGTCTGGGCCGGCTCAGGCGTTCCTTCCCCGGCAGCGGCGTTTTCAGACGGGAGCTCCTGGGGGGCGGGGATCCGGGGTGGCGTTTCCTCCGGAACGGCTTCGATGCCGGGCTGCCCTGGGGAAGCGGCCTGCGCTTCTGAGCCCGCCTGGCTGTCCGGTCCCGGCACAGGCTCTCCTGGGGAGGCGTTGCCAGGGGCCGCAGATCCCGCAGCCTCGCCGGTACTGGGGATGTCCTGGGCGGGCGCTTCCTGCCGGGGCAACGGATCCTGTCCGGATCCCGGCGGCATGGGGACGCCCGCGGGGGGCGGCAGCACGGAACTGTGCCTTCCGCCCGGCGTGTCAACAGGGCAGAGGGCTTCCATGGGATATTCGCAGAAGTTTTCCACGCGTACGCGTGAGGCTTCGAGGGAGGCCTGGAGCTCACGGTTCTTCTGCTCCATCCTTCTTCCATCCTCCCAGGACTGCCAGAGCAGGAACAGGACTATTCCCGCGGCGGCAGCCAGCAGCGCGGCGCTGGCGGACGCAAGGACGGCGATGCCCTTATTCATGCCGGGGCCCCCCTGCTGCGTCCGTGGGACGGCTCCGGCGGGCGTTGACCTGCCTGACATAGCTCACGGTTTCGGAAAAAGGGGGGACGCCCCCGTATTTTTTCACGTTTCCCGGTCCGGCATTGTACGCCGCAAGGGCCAGATCCAGATCGCCGAAGGCGATGAGCTGTTCTTTGAGGTAGGCGCATCCGGCCATGACGTTGGCTTCTGCGTCGTAGGGGTCGTACAGCCCGAGGTGCTTTTGCGTCCCGGGCATGATCTGCATGGCCCCCTGCGCCCCCCTGGGGGAAACGGCGTCGGCCTGGAAGCGAGATTCCGTGTAGATGACGGCAGATATGAGGTCTTCGGGAAGTCCGTAGGCAGCGGAGGCCTTGCGGATGATGCGCTGCCAGTCTTCTGCCGTGGTCTTTGCCTTGCCGGAGCGCATGGCGCGGGCAAGCTCGGGCGTGACCATGGGGCGGAGGAGGAGCCAGGCATGGGGGGAGAGCGCCGCGACGTCCATGCTGTCGATGAGGTATTCATGCGGGCGGGCCGTTTTCGATATGTCGCGTTCCGAGAAGCTCACTTCTTCCGAAAGGATGACGCCGCCCCATGAAGGTGTAGCGCACAGGAGGGCGAGGCAGCACAGGAGCAGCCGGAGCGCAGGCAGGCTCATCGATGGTCCTCCGGCAGGGAAAAATAGACGTCGATGATGTTCGCCCCTTCATCATGCACATAGGACTGATGCGTCGTGACGCTGCGGATGAGGAATATCCCAAGCCCTCCGATGGGGCGGCTGTCCGCGTCCTGGGTGAAGTCAGGTTCGGGCGCTTCCGCAAAGGGATTGAAGGGAGCCCCCCAGTCCATGACGGTGAAGCGGAGCATGGGTTCCCCGTCGAAAAAGGCGTTGCGCAGGTAGATCTCCGCCTTGCCTGTCGTTCCTGCGGGGTAGGCGTAGCTGAAAACATTGACGAGGAGCTCTTCGGCCACGAGTTCGAGGGTGGGCAGTGAAGGAAGGAATTCTTCCGGGGTGTTGGCAGATAGGAATTCGTTGACGAAAGGAAGCTGTTCAAGCCGTGCGGGGACGTTGAGCTGTGGCATGGCTTTCTCCAGGGGCAGGGTCAAAAGTGCTAGCGGAGTCCAGCGAGCGCGTCTTCCAGGGTCGGGAAGACATTGAGGATGGAGGTGAACCCTGAGAGCTTGAACATGTCGGCCACCATGGACTGCATGGAGCAGAACGCCAGGGCCGCGCCTTTTGCCCTGCAGGCCTTGCCCATGGTGAGGATGCCGCGCAGCCCTGCGGAGCTGATGTATTCCAGCCCGCCAAGATCGATGATGAACCGGCCCGCACCGGATTCGAGCAGCTTTTTGCACTCCTCAGAAAACTGGGATACGGTGGTGGCGTCCATCCTTCCGGAGATCGCTGTCACGGATACGCCGTCCCGGATTGTCGTTTCTATCTGCATGATGCCTCCAGAGCGGAGATATTAGTGGTAGCTGAGCAAAAGCCCGTTGCTGATCTTGAGCCATCCGTCGAGAGTGACGAACAGGAGCAGCTTGAAGGGCAGGGAGATCGTTGTCGGGGAGACCATCATCATGCCCATGGCCAGCAGGATATTGGATATGATCAGGTCTATCGCGATGAAAGCCAGGTAGAGGACAAAGCCTATCTGGAAGGCTTTGGTAAGCTCGGAGATGGTGAATGACGGGATGAGTATGAGGAGGTTTTCCTTGTCGATCATGCCGTGCATTTTCTCCGGCCAGATGCGCCGGGCGGTGCTGACGAACATGCTGCTCACCTGCTCTGTCGTGTTGGCAGAGAGGAAGCGGCGCAGCGGAGGCGATGCCTTGTCGGCCAGGCCGATCATTTCCGAGATCCCGGGATTGGAGGGAACGGGGAGCGTTTTCACTATGTCCAGCGTATCGACCGCGACGGGCGCCATGATGAAGATGGTGAGGATGATGGCGAGCCCGTTCATGACCATGGCGGGAGGCACCTGCTGAACGCCGAGCGCATTGCGCACGAGCGTCGTCACCACGACGATCTTCACATACGAGGTGACCATCATCAGGAAAAAAGGGGCAAGCCCGAGGAAGGCGAGCCCGAACATGAGATACAGCGGGTCAAGACTGAACATGAGGTTCCGGCGCACTACATCTTTTGCAATATCTGTACGCCGAGTGTTCCACCCATGTCAACAACCCTTCCCAGGGCAACGGCCTTGCCGTTGGCGCGGATGGTGACGGGGGAATCCGTCCCGCAATCGAGGGGGAAGGCATGTCCGGGGGTGATGTCTTCGAGATCGGCGATGGTGATAGGCCTGCGTTCGAGTTCGAAGCTCAGGAGCAGCTCCAGTTCTTTATGTTCTGCGTTTTCCATGATGGTGTCTTCCGTCAGGGGAGTGGTGAGCGTGGCTTCGTTTTCGCCGCAGGAGCATTCCCCTGCAAGGCGCCGTCCGTTGCCGTGCCATACGACGGCGTTGAGTGTTTTGGGGTAGGTCCATGCATCGGGGACAAGAACGTCGCCGGGTTCGAGGGCAGAGGCGTCAGCAGGGGCAAGACGGACATATCCGGCCTCAAAGCCGAGTTCGACATGCGCCTCCCTGAGGGATCCCGTAAGGAATCCGTTCCTGCGCACGGGCATACCGCGCAGGACCGCTGCCAGTTCAGGGATCCTGTCTGCATCGGGAAAGGACAAGCGCGCGAAGACGACAGGGGGGGAGTCGCCCCCATCCCTGAAGGTCAGCATGAATCCGATCGCCTGGAACCCGGCTTGCGCGGGCTGCGGCCCCACATGGACCGAGTTGAGCGCAATGCGCATGCCGGCAGCCATCTCCAGGCGCTTCAACGCGGCGCTGAGCATGGAGTGGAAGATGGCCTCGCGCACTTCAGCCGGAAGGGATGACTCGTCAAGATCCGAAGTCCCGGGGGCATCCGCAGGGCTGAGGGCGCTGTGAAAGTTGAGGAATCCCGTGCCGCTCAATTCGAGGATGCACGGCACGCCTCCTGCAGTAAGATCTGCGGAGCAGGCCGCGGAAAAATCATCCGCGCCCAGGGTGATCTCGACCAGGCAGGAAGCCGAACCAGCAGGTATCTCCCATGGGCTTTGGCGGATGCACAGGGAATTGAAGAGCATTGCGGTCTGCAGGGGGATCTGCGGCGGCTCGTATGCGGGAAAAGTGATCGTATCTGGCATGGCTGGCTAGGTTGGTTTTTACTGTTCGTCCTGTCCGTACTGTGCGAAATATCCCCGGGAGCGTTGCCTGCTGTCGTTCTGTTCTGGATGGGCATCGCGGGCGCCTCCGGTCACGGTTACCCGGACTTCCGCCTTTTCGCTGGCCTCAAGGATCTTCTTGAGCTCTCCCTGCGCGGAAACAAGCGTTTGGAACGTGGCCTGGTCTGCGCTGTCCATCCCTACGGTGAGCCGGCCTTCGGCATCCCGGTGGATGGTGATCTCCGTGGAGCGCAGGGCATCGGACTGGATGGAAAGGCGCACTTCCTGCCCGCCTTGTTCCGGAGCGGAAACGAGTATCCGTTCCACCACGTTTTCCAGCAGTTCCATGTCCGGACCAGGAGCCGTGGAAACTTGTTCCGTGCTTCCGGCAAACATGGCGTCGACGGGGCTCATGGCTCCGCGGAACATATCCTGCACCGACATGGGGGCGGGACGCTGGATGCCGTCATCCTGATCGGCTTCCGCCGTTCCCAGCCTGCTGCGTTCCATGGATCCGTCCTTCCATTCGCTGCGCTCCGCCGCGGCAGCACGTTCAGCCCTGCTGTCCGGGGACTGGCCTGCATGAGCGTGCGCCATGCCGGATGCTTCGTTCATCCTGCGGAGGTAAATATCTTCAAGCTCGGTCTCTATCTTCATGCCGGAACCTTCCTTGCCGGGAGCGTGGGGAGGGGTCTCATCGGCGCGCGGGGAGCTCCCATCCGCAGGGGGAAGGGGGGCTTCCTGCATGCCTGCGCGCTGGCCGGGGGCAGCATTCTCTGATCCGCGTGGCAGGACATCCGCACCGGCCGTCCCCTGGGGCATGCGCTCACCGGCAGGCTCGCGGGGAGGGGCCTCATCGGTGCGCGGTGAGCTCCCATCCGCAGGGGGAAGGGGGGCTTCCTGCGTGCCTGCGCGCTGGCCGGGGGCAGCATTCTCTGATCCGCGTGGCGGCGTGCCCCCCTCCATGGATTCCTGGAACAGGCGCACATCGCTTTCTGAAGGAAGGTCGGTTTTTCCTTGCAGGCCTCCTGCCTGCGGCAGATCGGGTGCTTCCGTCGAAAATTGTATCTCCATGCCGTTCATAAATCAAACCTCTCAGGCGTCATCGCCTTCGGCTTCGGCGCCCTTTCGTGAGACCGGGCGGAATTCCTCAAGTTCAAGGTCTTCTTTGCGTTCGGTTTCCTTTTTGTCTTCTTCCGCCCAAATCTCCTTGTGTGCCTGAATCTTGGCGGTCTCCTTCTGCGCTTTTTTCGCCGCGGCCCGGGCTCCTTCCAGCTGGTTCTGGGCCTGCAGGTGGGCCTTTTTCGCCTTGTCCACGGCTTCTTCCCTGACGATCTCCTGCGCGGCGAGCTGCGAGAGCCCGGCCTTGAGGTCATCGATGGTCTTTATGGTGCAGGGTTTTCCCATGATGGCGGCGTAGCGCCGCTCTTCTTCGTCTGCGCGCCAAAGCCGGAAGGCTTGCAGCTCGCTTTGCCTGGCGTCGACGGCCTCCTGCGCGGCCTTCACGTCCGACTCGGCAGACTTGACGGACCGGGCAGCCTCCTCTTCGCGGTACTTTCGCACGGAAAGCAGTGATTCCAGCGGATAGACGCCCATGGCCTACTTCACCGCCTCATTAAGGGCCTTGAGCGTTTCCTCAAAGCTGCTTTTTTCTCCCAGCCCCTGCTTGAGGAACGCGTTGACCTTGTCGATATGGGCAAGCGCGTCGTCGGCGTCCTTGTCGGCGCCTTTTTTGTATTCGCCTATCTGCACGAGCAGTTCGACTTCGGCATATTTCGCCAGGATCTGGCGCAGCCTCTGCGCGGCTTTCTTGTGCTCCTTGGTCACGATGGCGTTCATGACGCGGCTCACGCTGGCCTGCACGTCGATGGCGGGATAATGGTTGCGCGCCGCCAGCTTGCGGGAAAGGACGATGTGCCCGTCGAGGATGGACCGCGTCTCGTCGGCGATGGGTTCGGTCATGTCGTCGCCTTCCACGAGCACGGTATACAGTGCTGTGATGGAGCCTTTTTCGTTGTTGCCTGCCCGTTCCATGAGCTTGGGCAGTTCGGAGAACACCGATGGAGGGAATCCCCGCCGCGTGGGCGGCTCGCCTGCCGCCAGCCCGATCTCCCTCTGCGCGCGGCCGAAGCGGGTGACGGAGTCCATCATGAGCAGGACGCTTTTGCCCTGGTCGCGGAAATACTCCGCGATGGCGGTCGAGGTGTAGGCGGCCTTGAGCCTTTCCATGGAAGACCTGTCGGAAGTGGATACGACGAGAACGGATTTTTTCCGTCCTTCAGGACCCAGGTCGTTTTCTATGAATTCCCGTACTTCGCGTCCGCGTTCGCCGATGAGGGCGAGGACGCAGACTTCGGCAGAGCAGCCTTTGATGATGCTGGAGAGCAGTGTGGATTTGCCTCCGCCGGCCGCGGCGAAGATGCCCATCCTCTGTCCTTCGCCGCATGTCAGCATGCCATCCAGGGCGCGCAGCCCGAGGGAAAGAGGACGGCTGATGATCTTCCGTGTCATGGGGTTGGGGGCTTCTGCGAACACCGGATAATGCTGCTTTGCTTTCAGGGGCGGCCCGCCGTCCAAGGGTTGCCCGAGCCCGTCGACGACGCGGCCGAGCAATTCTTCTCCCACGGGGACGGAGAGTATCTCGCCGGTGGGGATGACTTCCGTCGCCGGTGAAACGCCCTGGCAGTTTCCGAGGGGCGAGAGCAGGGCGACATTGCGCACGAAGCCCACGACTTCAGCCTTGAGGCTGAAAGATTCCCACGGGTTCTGCAGTATGCACAGCTCCCCGACCTTCACGCCCGGGACGACGGCCCTGATGATGGTGCCGATCACCTGTTCGACGCGTCCGCGCACCTCCACGGGGGTCACGGTCTGAACGGCTTCTTCCAGCAGGGAGCCGATGTATTCAAAGGCCATCGTCCGTTCCCCTATTGCCGGATCTTTGACTTGAAGGCATGCTCAAGGGCCTTGAGCTGCGTTTCAAGGCTGGCATCGACCACGCCGAGCTCGCTTTCCAGGATGCAGGAGTCGCGCTGCAGGCGTGCGTCGGCCAGGATGGTGAGGAAGGATGCGCTCCCCGAAGGGGACGCCGTCATCATGGCAAGGGCTTTGGAGACCGCGGGCTCATCGCCGGGAGCGACGCGGACGGTCACTTTTTGCTGGCCGCGCACGTTGTTCAGCGCATTGCGCACGATGCTGACGATGCGTTCGCCGCTGTCCATGTCTCCAATGATCTTGCGCACGGACTGGTTGACGATCTGCACCAGCGTGTCTTCGATGCCTTCGATGAACTCGACGGAGGAGAGGATCGTTTCGAGCATTTTTTCCGAATGCTCCATCTTGCCCTCTTCAAGTCCGTCCCTGTAGCCTTCTTCGCGTTTTTCCTGGTAGGCGGCCTCGGCATCCTTGAGGGTCTTTTCCGCACGGGCACGGGCATCTTCGAGCAGCGCGTTGGCCTCGGCCATGATCCCGTAATCGGCGGATCTGATGATCTTCGTTCCTTCGGCGGGGATGAAGCTGTCTGCATTCAGTCGAAACATGGAGCCCATTCCGGTGCCACCTCCTTGAGCAGGATTTTTTTCAGCGCAAGCCACAGCGTACGCTTCTCTGCACGTCCCAGCGCCCTGGACGGCTTGTCATCTCTCCCTGCCGCAAAGGGAGCCGGACCGGATGACGCGCTGCCGCCCCCGCCGCCGGGGATGGAAAAGATCTCCGGCTCATGTTGCCGGAGGAACTGCTGCAGCCCTTCCGGCCATGATGATGTGATGAGGGAGAGGGCGGACCCTGCCAGCCTTTCGATGCGGACGCCCAGGGGGCCGTCTCCGGCCAGGGGCAGGAACGTCCTGGACATGCTGCCGGACTGGTAGCGCCCACGCCTGACGGCATAGGAATAAAGGTCGGGACCGAGCTGCCCGCGCAAGTCAAGGAGCGGGCCGCGCAGCACCACGCGGGAGATCTCCTCGGAGAAAACGGCGCCGCTGAAATAACGGCAGGTCCTGAGCAGGACTTGGGGATCGGGCAGGGCAAGGCGGCTTGGCTCGTGGGAGAAATCCCACCAGCCGCGGAACTCGGGGACGGCAAACCGCCGGCGGATGTCCGCATCCTTCCACAAAAGCGCTCCCGCTCCCCCCAGTCCGGCAAAAGGACCGGGCATCGGCTGGAGGCGTGCGTAGCGCATGTTGAATGCGGCGATGGCCTGGAACAGCTGAGGACGTTCCGCTGCTGCCTTCCTGAGGAAAAAGCCGTCCATGGAGATCACGCTCCGCCGGGATTCTTTTTCCTGCCGCGCAGCAGCATGATCACGGCAGCGACCAGCCCGATGACGGATGCGGCAAGCAGCCCGCCCAGGGCCAGGATGAGGTTCTGCCTTGACGGGCCGCCGTCCGCATCGGTGACGTCCTGGATGTTCTGAGGCATGGGCACGCTCACCGTTTCACGGACGGGGACGAGCATCACGGAAACATTGTCCTGGGTGAGGCCCGGCACGGCGTTGGCCGCAAGTTCCCGGATGTTGGAGATGAGCCTCGTGGCCTGTGATTCCGGGGTATGCCTGAGGAATACGGCTGCGCTTGCCGGCGTGGACTTGCCCGTTCCCAGGTCCGTGTGTCCCAGCACGACATGCACGCGCGCCGTCAACACGCCGTCGATGCGGGAAAAGGTGTTGGATAATTCCTGGGAAAGCGCGAAGGAGAGCCGGGCCTGTTCCTCGGTCGCAGAAGAGATCATCCCCTGTGCGGAGAAGACCTGCCCCATGCTTTTATAATCGTCCCTGGGAAGGCTGTTCTGGCGCAGGATCTCCAGCGCCTGGACGATGTTCCTGCTGTCGATGGACACGGAATACCCGTTTTTTGCCGAGGTTTTTTCGGCCGCAATCCCGTGGCGCAGGAGCACGGAGAGCATGGTGTTCGCTTCGGATTCCTGAAGCCCCTGGTAGATCTCCGTCTTGCAGCCGGCAAGGAGCAGCACTGCTGCGGCCGCGATCAATACGCGGCATATGCGGGAGAAAAACGGGCAGACGCGGCGTGAACGATGGATCTGAAGCATGATGGCAGCCCTTCAGGATTGGTTTTTGAGCAGGGATTCAAACCCCTGCGCTGTTTTTTGCTGGATCTGCGAACCTGTCTCCAGGCTGAAGCGTGCCATGGCGACGTTGAATTGCAGCTGGAAAAAATCCGAAATGGAGAGCATGGGCCCTCCACCGCCCGGACTGGCCGCGTCCACAGATGCCGCAGGTCCGATGGCTGGGATGTCCTCCTGCACATGACCTGAAGAAAGCGGCGCATCGGAAGATGCGCCGCCAGACGCCTCGACAGGCAGAGCCCCTTGCGGGGGCTCTGCACCATGTGCGAGCAGTTCTTCGAACTGGCGGACAAGGCTGGCAGGCGCAGGCGAAGGGCCTATGCCCGCCAGATCTCCGCCCCGTTCCGCTCCAAGAGCTTCGAAGGCTTCAAAAAGGCGCTGTGCCGAGGATAACGCAGCTGCTGCATCCACGAATGCCATCCGTGCCGCTAGGCGAGCTGTTCGAGCAGTGCGGCAGCAAGGGCGGAGGCGCCGCCATGCTCACTGCCTATGCTTTCCAGCTTTTCCCTGGCTTCGTCTTTTTTGCCTTCGAGGAAAAAGCAGAGCCCGAGCATGGCCGTGGCTTCTGCATCCTGAGGATCCTTGGCGAGGATGTCGAGCAGGGCTTCTTCTCCCTGGCTGAATTCACCGATGTCGATATGGCTGAGTGCCAGTCCGATGAGCGCAGGGACATGTCCTGGCTTCAGGGTCAGAACGCCGTCGTAGATGGCGCGTGCTTCGCTGACAAAGCCCTTGTGGCATCCCGCATTCGCAATATCCAGCAGACGGTATATCTGTTCGTCATTGAGCATGGCAGATCACGCTCCTTATCAGTTTGCGCGCTGAGCGAGGGATTTCATCATGTCGGTCATGCTTTTGGTGACCGTGGCCAGGGATTCCATCATGGCGTTGTACTGTCCCACTTGGAACTGCAGGGAGACCATGTCTTCCTGGCTGAGCTTGTCGCCTTTCGCCAATTGGGCCATCTTGGCGTTCAAATCAGCACCTTTGCTGGCTACGCCGTTGAGAGTGTTGTCGAACATCTGGTTGACATTGAACCCGGAAACTGCGTCCATATCTGCCTCCGTGTTTTCAGGCAAAAAGTTTTTCGAGAATAGCCGAAGCTGACTGTACGGCAGCCCGCATCGACTGCGCCACACGCATTTCATCAGGGGTGAGGCCCCTGTCCATGATCTTCCTCAGGGAAGCGTCCATTTCGGCCACGTCGTCCCTGAGGCCCCTCAGTGGACCGTATTCCTGACTATCAAGAAGGTCCAGGATGGAAACCGTTTCATTCATGCTTGCCTCGCAGCGGATAAGTGGTTTTTTTGCCGTCCTTGCTCAGTTTCAGCTCATCCACGCTGATGCCTTCGACGATGTATCCGCCGGGGAGTTCCCCCCCCTCGAACAGGCGTTCGCCATTGTCCAGCGTGATGAAGCGCAGGGCTCCCATGGATACGGATGTCACCTTGAAGCCCCGTGGAAGGAGAAGTTCGGAAGGAGACGGCGGCATGGGTGCTTCTGCAGTGGGAGGGGCGGCTTTTGGAGGTGCAGCCTGCGCTGTCTCCTGCCTTGTCGTTTCCCCGGTCCGTTTCGGGCCGGAAAATTCTATCCTGATATGCTTTTCCCCGGGTTTTCCGGAAGCCGTTCCGGCGGTCCCGGCATGAGGTTTTTGCGCCTGCGCCTGGAAACCGTTGACGATGTCCATGGGGATGGGCACATCGAGCTTCTGCTGTATGCTCGCGGCGATGTCGCTGAGCGTTGTCCGTGTCTGCGGAGTGAGGGCTCCGTGGATGACGATCCGGCCCGGGAGGTACTCGATGCTTGCAGCATCGCGCATCCCTTTTGCGGCAAGCGCCGGCTCCAAAATCGCTTTTACGTCTTCCATGTGGCGGATGTCGGAAAAGATGTCCAATGCCGCTTTGGGGCCCCCGCCCTTTTGCTGCAGGTCAGGCACGTTGCGCCTGGCTTGCTGGAGGGCCTGTTCTTCCAGGATGCCGTCCCTGATGTAGCCGCGCACCAGCAGCCCAGGATGGGCGGAAGGCGGGAGTTCGGTCACTTCGGGATAAAACCCCATGGCGTTGTATGAAGATCTGACAGCCTCTGCCGCATCTGACCTCACATTGAGATTCAGATAAACAGGAAACTGCAAAAATTGTGCCAGGCGCAGGATGCGCCCTCGTTCGCTGTCCGAGGCGATGCGTCCGGAGATGGTGACGCTGCCGTTGTTCCCGGTGACGGAAAGCTTCTCGTAGCCCGCTTCCCTGAGCAGCCGCTGCACGATCTCCCTGTGGTCCTCTTCCGGGCGGCGTTCCCAGGAGAAGCAGAGCAGGAGGGCGGCAAGGAATGCTGCGGCCGCGACGAGCCCTTTGAGCAGGAACGAGGTGCCGGAACGCGGTTTTGCCTCCGGCAGCGGTTCGAGAGCAGGCCCGGCCGGAGCGCCAGCAACGTTGGCGTTGTCGTCGTCACTGGAAGCATCTGCGGCAACAGCGTTGTCATGAGGCTCTTCGGGATCAGGCTCGTCCGCGGGCGTTCCTGCCCCTGGATCGGGGCTTTCGGAAGGGGAAGGGGCGGCGCTGCTGCGGACCGTGAGCGCCGAGCGCACGTTGTCCCATGCTGCGGCGTGATCTGCGGATGCCGGAGCCCACGCAAGAAAAACCGTGCCGAGCAGGAAAGGATGGGCCTGCGGGATATCGCATGGCCCGCTCACCTCTGCCCCGTCGAGGATGACGGCGCCATCCAGGGCTTCTGCCTGCAGCGAGGGAGGTTCCGAAGATGTGCTGGCACGGAGCACAGCGTGCCTTCCCGAAAGGGAAGGATCGCTTAAAATGATGTCGCAGGAATCATCGGTCCCGATGACGATCTCGCCATCGGGAAGCTCGATCTCCGCGCCGAGATGCTGCCCGGAGAAGATCCTGAGGAGCACTCTGTTCATGGCGCCGTCCTGCCTGGATGCGGCTGCCCCATGTCATCAGCCGCAGGTCCCCTTGCACAACCGGAGGCCTTCCTGCGCATCGGGCGCACAGGGATGCGTTCTTCATAATCCGCCTGCGTGGCGGTGCGGCGCATCGAAGGGTCGTTGGTGTGCGCGGGCAGGTTGACTTCGTCCAGGCGCACGATGCGCGGCGTGATGAGGATGAGGCGCTCCATGCGCTTGCTTTTTTTGGAGGAGGTCTTGAAGAGGTTCCCGAGGAGGGGGATGTCCTTGAGCAGGGGGATGCCGCTTTCCCCATTCTCCTTCTGCTCGTAGTAGTAACCGCCGATGAGCAGGCTCTGTCCGGCGTTGACAACGGCCTGGGTAGTGATCTTTGTCTGCTTTATGGGCGGGACGCCGGAGGCGGTCGAGACCGAGGAGGAGTTGTCCTGGTCATCCTGCACGCTCACGGCAAGCTTGATGGACGTCGTCCCGTTTTCACGTATGATGTGCGGAGTGACCCTGAGCACGGTCCCGGATTCGACCTTGAAGAGGTCGACGGCCTGGTATCCCTCCACGTTCACATAGTACGTGGTGGTATTTTCCAGCGTGGCCTGGATGTTGTCCACGGTGAGCACGGAGGGGCGTCCGAGCACCCTGGCTTCCTTGTTTTCTTCCAGCGCCTGGATGCGGGCGAGGAAAAAATCCGCCCCGTGCGTGTAGATGGTGGAAAGCGTCAGTCCTGTGCTGTTCATCACGCCCGCTGCCGGGGGCAGCCCGGTGCTGCTCGACGTGGTCCCTGTGGAAGTCCCTCCGGCGCTCCATCCGCTTTCGTTGTTCCGCACGCCCTGGAAGGAAATGCCCAGGTCGCGCTTGAAGTCGGTGTCGATATCCACGATGGCGGCATGGATCTCCACCAGTTCCACGGGCTTGTCCAGGTCCTGGATGACTTTTTCATAGTAGGGCATGCGGTAGGACGCATCGCTCACCAGCACGGCATTGACGCGCGGATCGGCCATGATGCTGATGGTGCCGGATTGGGCAGGGATCTGTGATGCTGGGGCAGCGGCTGGGGCATTCTGTTCCTGCTTCCCCACGGCGGAAAGCCCTGTGCCCCCAAGCTTCTGCACGGTGGCGGGCTGCTGCGTCACCTGCGTGCTGGAGTACCCCGCCCCCATCACCATGGCGCGGAGTATGGCGGCGATCCCCGGTATGGTGACGGTCTTGTCCATGCTGCTCACGGTGATGTCATCGGCCCAGGCGTGCTTGAGCGGGAAAACGCGCATGACGATCTGCTCGGACTGATTGGCCTCGTAAGTGGCGGCCGCGGCCCGTATCCTGTCAAGGTAGTCCTGGGGGCCGGAAACGGTGATCACATCTCCGCTGGCGTTGAGTGAAGGAGGAAGCTGGGGAGAGAACACGGAGGCCTGGCTGAGCGCGCTGAAAAGCTGCCTGGCGTTGCCCGCCCTGGGGGAAAGGAAAATGGACCGGCTTTCGGAGGTGCGGTAAAAGTAGAGCGTCTTCCCCATGGTGTACCAGCTCACTTCGAAGGCGGTCTGCATCCCGTCGAGGAAGACATGCGGGGGGACGTCTGTGAAGCGGCCGCTGACCGAGCCTTTGACCGCCGGGGTGACCGCCGCGGTGTATCCCTGTGTCCTGGCAAAGTTCATGAGCACGGCCGGCAGGTCCTGATGGTCGGCGTAGTAGGAGAAGGGCCGGGTGAAAACGGATGCGAGGGCAGGGGCAGAGACGGCATGGAACGCGGCCGCTCCTATCCATGCAAGTAAGAAAAAAATCGTCAGCCTTGCTTTTGCTGCCTGCATCGCGATGACCACCTTTTATTTGATGAGCCAGCTGCCGAAGGAAAAGCTGAACGGTGCATCCTCTGCCACGGTCCCGGAAGAGGGCTGCTCAGCCTGTCTTTTCCACCATGCGAGGTCGTTGAGGAAATCCCGCGCGTGCGCCTTGACGCCGTCTGCCGGCTGGAGGGGGAAGCTGCGGTGGAGTTCGAGGATGTTGGTTCCTGACAGGGCGAGCACGGAAAGGCGGTCTTTCAAAACGCCCGACGAGAGCGCGGCCAGGCGGTCGAGCTCGGCAGCCCCCTGGATCGTCGAGCAGTCAGGCGCCGGTCCCAGGCTGCCCAGCAGTATGCCCGTCTTGCCGTCGGGGGAAAACAGGGAAAACTCGAGCCCCCCGTCCAGCGAAAAGCGGAAGACCCCTTCGGCATCAGCCTGCGGGGCATCCCACCCTGCGGCTTCTGCCAGGGCTTCCGCGACATGTTGAAGCGCACCATCCATGATTCCACTCCGCACGAGCGCCGAAAGCGAATTACTCACGCAAAGATGCCCCGGGAAGGACTTCCTTCCTGTGGCAGTCTTTGCTCTTTCCTGTCATTTTTTTCCAAGGGATGGGAATTGTCAATGCCTTCCTTTGCCTGAGTTCCGGCGGGTCCGCTGCAGGCCGCACCCGGCCGGAAGCGGCATCGGGCGCACGCTGTCAGCCCAGGATCTTGGTGCGCGTCTGGTTGATGTTCTGCTGCAGGGCGTCCTGCGTGGTGAGGGACTTCTGGATGACCGTCTTGAGGTTTTCGTCCAGGCTGTCCAGCATCTGCTGCGTGGCGCGGATGCGCTCCACGTCGCCTTCCTGCTCCTTGAGCTTGGCATCGTACTGCGTGGCGATGAACTGCCCGATGCTGCCCAGGATGCTGTTGGTGCCGGACATGCAGGAATTGAAGCAGCTGATGGTGTTGTTCAGGTTCATGTTGGCGGTCTGGACGGCCTGGGTGGCCGCGCTGTTGGCCTGGGCCATGATGTTGGCCGGGACGTCGGCGGCATTGAAGCCCTCTGCGGTCGGGTCAAAGCCGTTGGCCTGCAGGACTTCGGTCTTGGCGGCATCGCCGGCGTTGTCCGCCGCGCGTCCGCCTTTGACGGACATGCCGCAGACGGCCAGTCCCTGGGCGATGCTGACGAGTCCCGTAGCGATGCCCGTGAGCAGCTGGGTCAGGGCTTTGCTGCGTATGGTCTTGGCCTGGTCCTTGATCTTGGCGATCATCTCTTCGGTGGACATGGCTTTCTGCATGGCGTTTTGCAGGCGCTGCTGCGCAGCCAGGTCGGTGATCATCGAAAGGTAGCTGGCGCCGAAGGAGGGCAGGGCAAGATACTGGTTGAAGCCGCTTTCCATGGTCCTCCTGGGAGGGGGGATGTTCGGCAGTCCGCCCTGGACCTGATTAACCGCTTCCATGAACGACATGTTGCCGTTGATCTTCTGCATGAGGATCCCGTCCAGGTCAGCCTGGGTCTTGCCCGTGGCTTCGGTGTACTGGACAAGGAGCTTGTCGTATATCGCCTGGTCGAAACCGGCCACGCCGGTGATGCTTGTGGACATGGATTTGCCTCTTGGTTTGCTGTGGTCGCTGGCATCAGGCCATCGGCGGGTTGATAGTGAGCACTGCCGTCTGGGTGTCGTTGCAGTTGTCCACGATGTTCTTGACTTCCGTCATCAGTTCATTGGCGCGTTCCATCTCGGCTTCGATGAGGTTTTTGTCCATCTCGATGGAGGTGCGGATGCGTTCGAGGATGGCTTCGAGCTCCTTGCTGCTGGCCTGGCTCTTGCCGATCTGGTAGTCGACGACGGCATTGGCGATGGTCACGGACCCCATGCCGACGCTGTTCACGCCCGAAGCGACGTTGGTTATCTTGCTGGCAGTGTTCGTGATCTTGATGGCCGTTTCAACGGTCTTGGTCGCATTTTCGGTCGCCTTTGCGATATTGGCGGCGTTTGAGGCGAAACCTGCGCCAAAGCTCACGCCGATGGAAACGACCATGACGGCCATGTTCATGCCGAACCCGAACCACTGCGCGGCCTCGTCGCTCATCCCCATTTTTTTGCCAAGTGCTGTAAATCCGGCGGCGATGCTGTATTTGCCGTCGGAAGCCATCGAGGTGATGCCATCCGCAGTGGCGATGATCCCCATGACGCCGGCAGCGATGAGCAGAGGGTTGCCCGTGAGCGCGCCGGCGGCGATGCTGGCTACGGATGCGATGGCTCCCACGATGACGCCGATGATCTTGAAAGCCTTGAGAAAGCCGTCGAGCACGCTCTTGCTCCTCATCTTCTCGAGGCGCTTGGCGATCTCATCCAGCTGTTTCTGGTTGACTTCCTTCTGGTCGGCGGCTTTTCGTTCCAGGCTGTCCACGCCGTCCTTGCAGGCCTGCCGGCGCACTTCGTCGCCCAGGGATTTGACCAGCGTGTCCAGCGAGAGCCCTCCTATGGGCGCGGGCAGGGTGGGCAGGCCTGCCTGTTCAAGCATTGCATTGGTGGTAATGTTTCCGGGGTCGGGCAGGGTGCCGCTGGCGGAGAACAGTTCTTTCATCTGCAGGGCGAATTCGTTGAAGACGGCGAGATCTGCCTGCGATATGTTGTTTAAGCCGTCGATTCCTCCGGGCATGGTGGACCTCTACTTGTTCAGCATGTTCAGGAGCTCGCGGGCTTGCTCATGGCATTTGGCGTGCTCCGGTTTGTTTTCGTCACCCAGGGTGAGAAGCCCGTTGATGGCCCCGATGGCGTTTTCCTTGTCGCCCAGCTTGATGTAGCAGCGGGCTGCATAGAGGAAGGGGACGGGGTCTTCGAGCAGCTTGACCGTCCCGGCCATGGAATAGGCGTCGATGGCGCCCTTGAGATCGCCCTGCGCCTGCCGGCATCCGCCAAGGCCCATCCAGAACTTGGAGTCCTTGTGGTCATACAGGCACAGCGCCTGGAACACCGTACCGGCATCCTTGAAGTTGCCGGCGGCATACAGGTTGTAAGCCAGGGCATACAGCCCTTCTGTCTGGTCCTTGGTGACATTGAATGCGTCGCCGATGGTGGCGCCTTCGCTGAGGGCCTCGACGATTTTGGTGAGCTCTTCGTTGGAGATGGCAACAGATGCGGGCATGGGAGTTCCTTTCAGAGATTCTGGGATGGGGCCGCGGCTACATGCCGCGCGCCAGGTTGTTGAGCACCTGATTGGCATTGGCGATCTGCGTGTTGGCGCCCTGCAGGTAGGAGTTGTACTGCCCTATGAAGTCCTGCAGATAGACCATCTTGGTCTGCACGGAGTTGCCGATCTGCTCCTGGAAGTTGGTCAGGGACTTCAGGTTGTAGTCCCATTCTTCGACGTTGTTCGCCAGGTCGTTGCCCTTGGTGTCGTA
>JAEEGI010002042.1_pt1 | contig 50032 bp, 45 predicted proteins | sample 8958751 | NCBI WGS metagenome assembly JAEEGI01 (sample SAMN16246545, study PRJNA631951) | gut metagenome | biome: gut microbiome; feature: rumen; material: KS-attached | host: Bos | place: Iran: Karaj | collected 2018-10
GGGAGTTGGAGAAAAGGTACGGACGGGAGCGCTGGCGGAGCATGTCGATGATCTCCTGCCGGCCGGTGGTGAAGCCGCCCACGGCGCCGCCGAAGCTCTTGCCGAGCGTGCCGGTGTGGATGTCGATGCGGCCGTAGAGGTCGAAGAGCTCGGCCACGCCGCGGCCGTGCTTGCCCACGACACCGGCGCTATGGCTCTCGTCCACCATTACGAGGGCGTCGTATTTCTCAGCCAGCTCGCAGATCCTGTCCATCGGGGCGACGTTGCCGTCCATCGAGAACACGCCGTCCGTCACGATAATGCGGAAGCGCTGGGCCTGGGCTTCCTGGAGGCACTTCTCCAACTCGGCCATGTCGGCATTGGCATAGCGGTAACGGACGGCCTTGCAGAGGCGCACGCCGTCGATGATGGAGGCATGGTTGAGCGCATCGGAGATGATGGCATCCTCCGCCGTCAGCAGCGGCTCGAAGACACCGCCATTGGCGTCGAAACAGGCGGCGTAGAGGATGGTGTCGTCTGTATGGAAATAGGCGGAGATGGCCTTCTCAAGCTCGCGATGCAGGTCCTGCCGGCCACAAATGAAACGCACGGAGGACATGCCGAATCCACGCTCGTCCATCGCCTTCTTGGCGGCGGCGATCAGGCGCGGGTTGTCGGAGAGTCCGAGGTAGTTGTTGGCGCAGAAGTTCAGGGCCTTGCTGCCATCCTCAAGGGTGATCTCCGCTCCCTGCGGGGAGCAGATGGTACGTTCGCGCTTGTAGAGTCCGGCCTCGTCGATGGCCTTGAGTTCGTTCTTCAGATAGGTTTGGAATTTGCCGTACATAATTATGTGGATTTATTCATTTTTCTCCCACAAATTTAATAAATTTGCACGATAATTTGACCCACAGTTAATAATACTCATGAAAAATGTTCTCGTCATCGGTTCGACCGGCCAGATAGGCTCCGAACTCACGATGCAACTTCGCAAGATCTACCACCAGGGCCGGATCGTCGCCGGCTATATCCCCGGTTCCGCACCTACTGGAGACCTGCTAGAGAGCGGTCCCGCCGAGCAGGCCAACGTCTGCAATGCCAAGCAGATCGCAGACATCGTGGACAAATACGACATCGACACCATCTACAATCTCGCCGCCCTGCTCTCCGCCACGGCCGAGCGCCTGCCGCTCAAGGCCTGGGACATCCAGATGAACGGCCTGATCAACATCCTCGAAGTGGCGCGCGAGAAGCATTGCGCCGTGTTCACCCCTTCTTCCATCGGCTCTTTCGGCCCGGACACCCCGCGTGACAATACGCCACAGGATACCATCCAGCGGCCGACCTCGATGTACGGCGTGACCAAGGTCGCGACCGAGTTGCTGAGCGACTACTATTTCCACAAATACGGGGTAGACACGCGTTCGGTCCGCTTCCCCGGCCTGATCTCCTACAAGACCCTGCCCGGCGGCGGCACGACCGACTACGCCGTGGAGATCTACTACGCTGCCGTCAAGGGAGAAGAATTCGTCTGCCCGCTGGCGCACGGCACCTACCTCGACATGATGTACATGCCCGACGCCATCAAGGCCGCCATCAAACTGATGGAAGCCGACCCGCGCTACCTGGTGCACCGCAATGCCTTCAACATTGCCTCGATGAGTTTCGACCCTGAGGGGGTCTACGACGCCATCCGCAAGCATATCCCGACTTTCAAGATGCGCTATGAGGTGGACCCGGTCCGCCAGGCCATCGCCGACTCCTGGCCCAACAAGATGGACGATGTCTGCGCCCGCAAGGAGTGGGGCTGGACACCGTCCTACAACCTCGATTCTATGACCCGGGATATGTTGAAGCATCTGCGGAAGAAGTTGTTGGGAGATTCCGGGTCAAGCCCGGAATGACTATAATCGGTAGCTCGGAATGACTATAAAATAGTAGCCCGGATCAACAATAATCAGTAGCCCGGAATGATGATATGATTCCGACGCAGGAATACCTCGAAGAGCGCTTCGACATGTTCAACCGGATGTGTTTCGACGGCGCTCTTCCGCGTATTCCGATCCGGCTGAGCCGGGCGCACACCTTCCTGGGGCGCCTGCAGTACAAGCCCGTGCGTGACTGGCGCGGGCGGATCGTGCGCAGGGAAGATTTCGTGCTGCGCATCAGCACCCGTTTCGACCTCCCGGAGGCCGAAGTCGAGGATACCCTGATCCATGAGATGATCCACTACTTCATCGCCTGGAAGGGCCTCAAGGACACCTCGACACACGGCCGTCTCTTCCGGGAGATGATGAAGGAAATCAACGAGCGGCACGGCCGGCACATCACCATCTCCCACAAGACCACCCCGGAAGAGCTGGACCGTGATACGCGTGTGCGCACGCACCACGTCTGTGTGTCGCAGCTTGCCGACGGGCGCACGGCGGTCACCGTCTGCGCGAGTACGCGCGTGCGGGCGATCAGCCGCGCCTTCGGCTGGTCCCCGACGATCCGGCATACCACCTGGTACACCAGCACCGACCCCTGGTTCAACCGGTTCCCGCGCTGCCGGACTCCCAAGCTGTTTCCGGTCGATCCGGCTGACCTCGAACCGCATCTGAAGAAATAGGGGTTACTGTGGATGACTTCTCCCACAGTAACCCCTGATTCTTGGGGCAGCTATGCTGCTAGCGGCGACGCTTCTTGCCGCCGCGGCGCTTGCTGCCAAAGCGCTTGTAGAGCGCGAAGCCGAGGGCGGCGAGCAGCACCACGCCGATGACGATGCCCGTCATCGCGTTGGCGCTCTCCCCCTTCACGCGGCCCCACATCTCCACGAGTTGCGGGGTACGCTCACCCCAGTCGTGCTCCTGCGTGCTGCGTTCGATGTCGGCACGGTCCGGATAGAGCACCGGATCGATGCGGACGGAGTCGGCTTGCGGTCCGAAGAAGTAGCTCAGGTCGATCGGGTCAAGTTCCTCGTCCACGAACGCGTCCATCACCTCGGGTGCCCCGCTGACGGACACGTAGCCGGTTTCCTCGACATTGCGGATGACGATGTCCGGGCGGCTCATGAAGTTGATCCAGTACTTGGCTGCTTTGGTATTCTTGGCGTATTTGGGGATCACCCAGCCGTCGAACCAGACGGTAAAACCTTCCTTGGGAAGGGAATAGCGAAGGTCGACGCCCATCTCGGCCGCCTCTTCGATGGCCCAGACACCGTCGCCGCTCCAGTTCAGGCTGACCCATCCGCGCTCCTGCGTCATCTGGTCCTTGCCGAAATCGGCTTCCCAGCCCGCTACGAGCGGCTTGACCTGCTTCATGAAGTTCTCCACGTCATTCAGGGCCTGCTCGGAGGAGTCGAGCATCAGCTCGTCCAGCGTGACCTTGCCGCTGCGAAGATCATCCTGGCGCAGGTAGATGATGATCTGGGAGAAGACATCGCGGGCGGAATCCTTGATGAAGATCTTGTCTGCGAACTTCGGGTTGCGGATGATATCCCAGGTAGATGCCTCCTCGTCGGTAACATACTTGGCGTTATACAGGATGCCGGTGGTACCCCACATATAGCCGACGGAGTAGTCGTTGGCGTTCTTGCCGTTTCCGACCATCTTGTCGAAACAGGCACGGATATAGGGCGAGAGGTTCTCGTCGATGTAGTTGGGCGTGGAGCCGAAGTCGCGGTCGAGCGGCAGCAGGAGGTCGCTCTGGAGCATCCGCTCGATGATGTAGTCGGACGGGCAGACGACGTCGTAGTCTTCCTGGCCTTTCTCGATCTTGGAGAGCATGGTCTCGTTGACGTCGAAGGTCTGGTAGATCACCTTGACGGACTCGCCGGTCTGCTCCTCATACCACTGTTCAAATTCGGGGATGACGGATTCGTCGATGTAGTCGGACCAGTTGTACACCTTGAGGATCTGGTCGCGGTCCTGGGCGCAGCCGCAGAGCAGCAGGGCCGCCGCCGACAGGATGGAAAGGGTTTTCTTCATGGGCTCTTTATAAAACTATGCTTTATTCTTCAAACGTGCCTGGCGGACGTTGATGACGACCAGCAGGACGAGGATGATCAGGAAGATCAAGGTCATCAGCGGGCGCAGCTCCGGGGTCAGGCCGCCCTTGCGGGCATCCGTATAGATGTAGGTCGACAGGGTGTCGAGGCCGATGGTGCCGCGGGTGAAGAAGGTCACGGCGAAGTCGTCCAGCGACATCGTGAACGCAAGGATGAATCCGGATACCATGCCGGGTTTGAGCTGGGGCACAAGCACCTTCCGAAGTGCCTGGGCAGGCGTGGCACCGAGGTCCAGGGCTGCCTCATAGATGTTGGGATTCATCTGGCTGAGCTTGGGCAGGACGCTGAGCACGACATACGGCGTGCAGAAGGTGATGTGCGCGAGCACCACGGTAGTGTAGCCCTGGCTGATGTGCAGGAACACGAACAGCAGGAACAGGGACACACCGGTGATGATGTCCGGGTTGATCATCGGGATGTTGTTCAGGAAGGTAACCGCCTGCTTCCTGCGACCCACGAGGTTGTGGATGCCGATGGCGGCGATCGTACCGAGCAGCGTGGAGACGGCGGCGGCGATCAGGGCGATCAGCAGCGTGTTCTCCACTGCGGAGAGCAGCGAACTGTTCCCCTGCATGTCGCCGGTGAAAAGGTTGGCGTAGAGTTTCGTGGAGAAGCCGGTCCAGTTGCCGAGCACCTTGCTCTCCGTGAAGGAGAAGACGGCAATGAACACAAGCGGCGCATAGAGGAGGATCAGCAGGATCCAGATGTATGCCTGGGCAAGGAATTTCTTCATATCCTACTAGATCAGGCCTCCTTCTACCTCTTTACGCTCGTCGGTGAAGAGCGTGGTGATGCCGATGATGACAAGCATGATCAGCGCCAGCGCAGCACCGTAGTTCCACATCGAGGAGTTGATGTTCTCCTGGATGATGGTACCGAAGAGCTTGATCTTGTTGTTGGTCAGGAACTCCGAGATGGCGAACGTGCTGACCGTGGGCATGAACACCATCAGGATACCGCTGGACACGCCGGGCATCGAGAGCGGCACCGTGACTTTCCAGAACACCTCCCACGGCGTGGCGCCCAGGTCCTGGGCGGCTTCGGCGTAAGATTTGTCCATCTTGTTGAGCACGTTGTAGATCGGGTAAATCATGAACGGCAGGTAGTCGTAGACCATACCGAAGAGCAGGGTCCCCTTGCCCAGCGTAATGCCAAGCATGTTGAAGAGCTCGGCCGTGGCGAGGGTGCGCATCAGCGCGTTGATCCACATCGGCATGATGAACAGGATGATGGTCACGGCGCTGCGGTTGAGCTCCTTGTTGGCCAGGATCCAGGCGGCCGGGTAGCCGAGCAGGATGCAGATCAGCGTGTTCTCGATCGCGACCTCGATGGACACGGCGAAGGTGCTGAGCGCATCGGAGTCGGAGAAGAACTTCGTGATGTTCGAAAAAGTGAAATGTCCGTTGCCGTCCTGGAAGGCATAGACCAGGACCAGCACCAGCGGCAGCACCACGAAGATGGCCAGGAAGACCACGTAAGGGATACTCCAGTGGCTACGCTTCATCGCTCTTGCTGATCTTGATGTCCTCGGGGGCGATGTTGACGCCCACCAGGTCGCCCTTGTCCCAGATGTCGTTGGTGTCCACCCAGAGGTGGAATCCGTCCTCGGTGAGGATGGTCAGGTGGTAGTGGTCGCCCTTGTAGAGCAGGAAGTGCACCTCTCCGGCGAGCACGCCGTCCTCCTGGTGGTCCTGCAGGTCCACCTTCTCGAAGCGGACCTCCGCGCGGACGCGGTCCCCGGCTGCGATGCCCGCCTGCGGCAGGCACTCGAACACGCCGCCGGCCATCTCCACGTGGTTCTCGTCCACCATCGTGCCCTCGAAGACATTGCGGGTGCGCTCCTTGCGCATCACCTGGATGTCGTCGGGATCGATGTAGAGCATGACTTCCGTGCCTACGGCGTAGGGGTCATAGTCCTGGATCATCAGTTCGTAACCGGTGTCGGTGTCCACCCACATCTCGTAGTGGACGCCCTTGAAGATGCAGGAGTTGACCTTGGCCTTGAACTGGCACTTGGCCGGGTCGGTCGTGAAGTAGATGTCCTCCGGACGCACCACGACGTCGACCGGGACGTCCTCGCCGAAGCCTTCGTCCACGCAGTCGAACTCGTGCTTGATGAAGGCCACGCGGCGGTCGCGCAGCATCCTGCCTTTAAGGATGTTGCTCTCGCCGATGAAGTCGGCTACGAAACAGTTGACGGGCTCGTTGTAAATGTCCGTGGGCGTGCCGATCTGCTGGATCTTGCCTTCGTTCATCACCACGATGGTGTCGGACAGCGTCAGGGCTTCCTCCTGGTCGTGGGTGACGTAGATGAAGGTGATGCCGAGCTCGCGGTGCATTTCCTTAAGTTCGATCTGCATGTCCTTGCGCATCTTGAGGTCCAGGGCAGCGAGGGGCTCATCCAGCAGCAGGATCTGCGGGCGGTTGACCAGCGCGCGGGCGATGGCCACGCGCTGCTGCTGACCGCCGGACAGGGACTCCACGTCGCGGTCTTCATAGTCGGTCATGGAGACCAGTTTGAGGACTTTGCGCACGCGGGCGCTGATCTCGTCCTCGGGCACCTTCTGGAGCTTGAGGCCGAAGGCGATGTTGTCGTAGACGTCCAGGTGCGGGAAAAGCGCATAGCGCTGGAACACCGTGTTGAACGGACGCTTGTAGGGCGGGATGCCGGAGATGTCCTTGCCGTCGAGGAGTATTTCTCCTTCGTCCGGGGCCAGGAAACCGGAGATCAGGCGCAGGGTCGTAGTCTTGCCGCAGCCCGAGGGCCCCAGCAGGGTCACGAATTCACCCTTGCGGATATAGAGGTTGATGTCATCGAGGACGACCTTGTCGCCGAATTTCTTGCTGACATGCTTGAGGTCGATGATGTGCTCTCCTGCCATCGTCTACCAGAGTTTGAGCCGGAGATTGTAGAGAATGCCGACGCTGAACTCAAGGCCGTCCATGAGGGTGTCGTATTCGGCTACGGCGTGCAGGCGGAGGTCCTGTGAATCGCGCAGCGGATAGAACTGGAAGACGGTGCCGAGATTCCACCAGTTGGTGTCGAAGTACGCCTTGTCAGTGACGACGTAGTTGCCGCGCAGGGAGATATCCCAACGCTCGGAGGGAGCGTAGTCGAGGCGGCCGTGGAAGGTGTTGCCGCGCATCAGGCTGGCCCAATCCCAGTCGAGGCCGCAGGTGTTGGTCCAGTCCAGGGTCAGGGTCCAGTCATTGATGAGGAACTGGTTGCCCAGCGAGATGAGCCAGTTGTAAGTGCCCTTGTCGATGCCCAGGGCAGAGACGCTCCAGAGCGGGGAATACCAGTCGTATTCGCCGCGCCACTGGGCGGAATAAGTCCAGAGGCCGCTGCCGAACGGACGTTCGCCGAAGGGTGAGGTGGTCATCTGGAGGCTGAAGGTGCTGAGTTCGGACGGCGTGGTCCAAGCCACCTTGCCGCCCCATTGGTAGCAGGGCATGTTGTTCCACAGCGGCGTGGCCAGGATGGGGTGTACCTCCCAGTCCCAGTCTTCGTATTCATAGCCGCCGGTGGAGATGCAGTCCTTGCCCAGGGTGAAGGTCCAGCTGCCGAAGGTCAGGTCGACCTTGGCGAAGTCGAACAGGTTGTTGGTGTCGGAGAAACCGATGCCCTTGTAGAGCCCGCCGGTATCCTCCTCGAACCACTCAAAACCGGAACAGGCGATCCAGTGGTTCGCCAGCGTCCAGGAGAAATGCTCCGAAGCTTTGCCTTCAAAAAGGGTGTAGAGGGAAGAATTGCCGAGGTCGAAGCTGAATTCTTTGGGGGAAGAGTACCAGCCGGGATTCAGGTCCAGGCGAGGAATGATGCTGAACTCGGCGTAGTTACCGAGTTCGTCAGCCTCTTGCGAGTGCGCAAGCAAGCCGAGCAGCAACGCTGCAATCGATAAAAGGTATTTCTTCATTTCCAACCATAAAAAGGGGTTTGGTGAAACTTCGGCGCAAAGATATGCATTTTTTCAGTAAATTTGCCCTCGCTAACCGATTTATTTTGACGATGTACGATTTCGACGAGACCATTGACCGGCACGGTACCCGCTGCATCAAATACGATACGCTGGAGGCCGAATTCGGCCGTCCTGACCTTAATCCCCTTTGGGTGGCGGACATGGACTTCGCGACCCCGCCCTTCATTATCGACACCCTGAAGCGGAGGCTGGAGCATCCGATACTCGGATATCCGACCACGGGATCCGATTATTTCGAGATTGTCTCCGCCTGGGTGGAGAAGCTGCACGGCTGGAAAGTCCCGGCGGACAACTTCCGCTATGTGCCCGGCATCGTCAAGGGATTCGGCTTCGCCCAGCGCTGCTTCCTGCAGCCCGGAGACAAGGTCATCATCCAGAAACCGGTCTACCATCCGTTCCGCATCGTCACGGAGGAGAGCGGATTCGAGGTGGTCAACAATCCCCTGAAACCCGTAGTGGACGAAGATGGTTTCCTGAAGGGATATGAGATGGACCTGGAGGATTTCGAGCGCAAGATCGACGGCCGCACCCGGATGCTGATCCTGTGCAATCCCCACAACCCCGGCGGCGTGACCTTCCCGGCAGAGACGCTCCGGCGCCTCGCAGACATCTGCGACCGCCACGGCATCATCGTCCTCTCGGACGAGATCCATTGCGAGATGCTCCTGGGCGGTCGTAAACATCATCCTTTCGCCTCTGTCAGCGAGGCGGCCGCCCGCTGCTCCATCACCTTCATGGCCCCGTCCAAGACTTTCAATATCGCCGGCGTGGTGAGTTCGTATGCCATCGTGCAGAACCCCAAGCTTGCGAAGCCCTTCTTCAAGTACCTGGAGTCCAACGAGACGGACTATCCTTCCATCTTCTCGGCCGAGGCCACGCGCGCGGCGTACACGCCTGAGGGCGACGCCTGGCGCCGCGAGATGCTGGACTATGTGCAGGGCAACGTCGACTTCGTGGACGGCTGGCTGCGAGCCCATCTCCCGCAGATCCGCGCCGTGCGGCCGGAGGCTTCGTTCCTCGTGTGGCTGGACTGCCGAAAGCTGGGTCTCCCCCAGCCCGAGCTCGTGGACCTGTTCGTGAACAAGGCCCGCCTCGCGCTCAACGACGGTGTCGTCTTCGGCGAGGAGGGCCTCGGGTTCATGCGGCTCAACGTCGGATGTCCGCGCGCCAATCTTCAGGCAGCGCTGGAGTCGCTCAAGGCCGCCATGTCATGATCGGTCATTGCGCAGACGCAGGAGTCTGACCAGACATTTTCCGCAGTTTCAATCATGTCTACGATCGTGTAGACCGGCAGGATCATACCCATCACTTCCACCGGTGCGCCCATACCCGTCATCAGGGACAGGGTCAGGAAGAAGCAGCCCATCGGAACGCCCGCGTTGCCGACGGCGGAGATGACGGCGATGAGCACCCACAGCAGCATCTGCCAGATGCTCAGGTCCATCCCGCCGCAGCGCATCACGAAGAGCGAGGTCACGAGGATGAAGGCCGCGCAGCCGTTCATGTTGATCGTGGTACAGATCGGCAGCACGAAGCGCGATACCTTCGGGTTTACACCCAGCCGTTTCTCGGCCGACGACAGCGTGACGGGCAGCGTGGCGGCGGAACTCTTGGTGAAGAGGGCCATCAGCACGGCCGGTCCCATCGCCCGGAACACCTTGACAGGATTGAGCCCCCGGACCAGCAGGAAGACCGGCAGGATGATGAACATCTGCGCCAGGTTACCGCCCAGGATGACCAAGGCCCAGCGGCCGAGCGTGCCGAGGATGAACCCGCTTGAAACCTGTGCGCTGAGCTGGGCCGAGAAGGCCACGATGCCGAGCGGAAGGGTGCGGATGAGGGCCCTGATCAGGATGAAGAACATCTCCTGGAGCCCGTGGATGCCCTTGACGAGCACGCCTTTGCGGTCAGAGTCCGGCATGACGGTGATCGCCAGGCCGAAGGCCACGGCGATCAGCAGGATGGACAGGACGTTGCCGCTAAGCAATGGCTGGACCAGGTTGTTCGGGATCGTCGAGATGATGTGCTCGTAGAAGGTCTCGTCGGTCTCCGGCGCAGGCTGGGAAAGCATCTCCCGCGGGATAGGCGCCGGGTTGATCAGCAGGTACAGGCCGAGCCCCACAAGCGCGGCGACAAAGGTGGTCGCAAGCGTGTAAGTGATGGTGTGGGTGAAAATCTTGCGCGTGCTGGCCTGGCGTCCGAACGAGATGAGGGTGGTCATGATGGCCAGGGCGACGGTCGGGATGGCCAGGAACTGGAAGAGCCGGGTATAGACGGTGGCGATGAACTTGCACACGGCGTCCACGGCTCCGCTGTGCAGCAGGCCGAGGATAACGCCGAGTACCAGCGCGCCGATCCACCAGATGAGTTGTTTGGTGGAATCCTTCATCTATTCAAGGCTTTCGAGCTGGACGCCGGGAATACTCTCCATGCGGTCCATCAGTTGGAGAGAGTCTTCGCGTTTTTTGACGCGGAGCTGAAGCTCCACCTGGTATTTACCGTCCGATCGGGTCAGGGTGAAGTCGGTGACCTGCTTGCCGAGCCCCTTCACGGCGGAGGTCAGCGCAGCGCGGTCCTCCGAGACCAGGACGGCCTTGACTTCCTTGTCGCCGAGCTTGATGCTGGAGAAATGGAGGGCTTCCAGCGAGATGAGCACGAGCAGGGTGCAGAGGGCGGCCATGGCGTACAGGCCGCTGCCAGCTGCGAGGCCGATGGCGCCCGTAACCCAGAGGCCGGCCGCCGTGGTCAGGCCGATGACGTGCTTGTTCTTCATGATGATACCGCCGCCGAGGAAACCCAGGCCCCCGACGACACCGGCCGCGACGCGCGCCGCATCGAAGCGGGCCGCCCCCTCGAATCCGTATTGGGAAATGACCATGAACAGGGCGGCGCCCAGGGACACCAGGATGTGGGTGCGGAGGCCGGCTCCCTTGGAGCGGAGCTCGCGCTCATAGCCTATGACCGCGCCCAGAAGACCGGCCGCCAGCAGGCGCAAGGCAAGATCTAATGTGGGTGACATATTGTGAACCGTTTTGTGATTTCGTATGCAAATATAGATAAAATCCGGCACTGGGTGGTTTTCTTAAACATTTTTACTATATTTGCAGCAGTTATGCTGTATGTGTATTGCCAGATCCCCAAGCGAGGCCGAAGATAGGAGGCGTAGAACCCTCCCACATCTCCGGAAATTCGGTAATATAATCCCATTATTCAGAGTTTTCGCCTTAATAATTGCAATTGACAATCTCGGTTTGTCTTGCCATTAGGGGCCTTATTGTATAGAAATGAATATCCAAGTCATGGTGGCTGATGAAAGCCACACCCGTTATTCTGAAGAAATCTGCCAGGAGATCTACATTTCCTCCCTGGAGCGCAAGACCGGTATCGCCAAGCGTACACCGGAATATATCAACGAGAAGATCCGCGCCGGCAAGGCCGTGATCGCCCTCACGGACGAGGGCGAGTTCGCCGGGTTCTCCTACATCGAGTCCTGGGGCGGCAAGAGTTTCGTCGCCAACTCGGGCTTGATCGTAGCCCACAAGTTCCGTGGCATGGGCATCGCCAAGCGGATCAAGGAACAGACCTTCATCCTGTCCCGCAAGCTATTCCCCGACGCCAAGATCTTTTCCATCACCACGGGCGCTGCGGTGATGAAGATGAACTACGAATTCGGCTTCCGCCCCGTCCCCTACACAGAACTCACCGACGACCCGGAGTTCTGGAAGGGCTGCGAGGGCTGCCGCCACTTTGACATCCTGCAGAGCCACGACTACAAGATGTGTATCTGCACGGGACTGCTCTATGATCCCAAGGAACATTTAGAGATACACCATCCCGGTGAATAGATGCCCGGTCAGGCCAGGCATGACAACATAGTCATTCCGGGCTTGACAACATAGTCATTCCGGGCTTGACAACATAGTCATTCCGGGCTTGACCCGGAATCTCAGATGAGAGAAAAAAAGTATATATATGGAAAAGAAAAAGAAAGTCGTCGTCGCCTTCAGCGGAGGCTTGGACACCTCCTATACCGTGATGTACCTTGCCAAGGAGAAAGGCTACGAGGTCCACGCCGCCTGCGCCAACACGGGCGGCTTCAGCGCAGAGCAGCTGAAAACCAACGAAGAGAACGCCTATAAGCTCGGCGCCACCAAATACGTGACCCTCGACGTCACGCAGGAGTATTACGCCAAGAGCCTCAAATACATGGTTTATGGCAACGTGCTCCGCAACGGCACCTACCCCATCTCGGTGTCCTCCGAGCGCATCTTCCAGGGTATGGCCATCGCACGTTACGCCAACGAGATCGGCGCGGACGCCATCGCACACGGCTCCACGGGTGCCGGCAACGACCAGGTCCGCTTCGACATGACCTTCCTGGTGATGTGCCCGGATATGGAGATCATCACCCTCACGCGCGACGGCAACCTCTCCCGCAAGGACGAGGTGGATTACCTCAATGCGCACGGGTTCAACGCCGATTTCGCGAAGCTCAAATACTCCTACAATGTCGGCATCTGGGGCACCTCCATCTGCGGCGGGGAGATCCTCGACTCGCGCCAGGGGCTTCCGGAAAGCGCCTATCTCAAGCAGGTCAGCAAGACCGGCTCCGAGATCCTCAGCCTGGGCTTCGAGAAGGGTGAACTGAAGAGCGTGAACGGTACGGACTACGCCGACAGGATCGCCGCCATCCAGGCCGTGGAAGCCATCGGCGCCCCATACGGCATCGGCCGCGACATGCACGTCGGCGACACCATCATCGGCATCAAGGGCCGCGTGGGCTTCGAGGCAGCCGCCCCGATGCTCATCATCGGCGCCCACAAGTTCCTGGAGAAATACACCCTCTCCAAGTGGCAGCAGTACTGGAAGGACCAGGTCGCGAACTGGTACGGCATGTTCTTGCACGAGAGCCAGTACCTCGAGCCCGTGATGCGGGACATCGAAGCCATGCTCGAGAGCAGCCAGCGCAACGTCAACGGCACCGTGACCCTCGAGCTGCGCCCCTACGGCTTCTCTACCGTGGGCGTGGACTCCCCCGACGACCTCGTCAAGAGCAAGCTCGGCGAGTACGGCGAGACGCAGAAGGGCTGGACGGCGGAGGAAGCCAAGGGCTTCATCAAGGTCACGTCCACGCCGCTGCGCGTCTACTACGGCAACCATAAAGACGAATTTCTGGATGATTAAGGTCGGCATCATCGGCGGCGCCGGCTACACGGCGGGCGAACTCCTGCGCATCCTGGTCAACCACCCGGAGGCGGAGATCGTCTTCGTGCATTCTTCCAGCAATGCCGGCAACTATCTGTATGAAGTCCACGGCGGCCTGTTCGGGGACACGCAGCTGCGTTTCAGCGACAGCTTCGACCTTTCGGCCGTGGATGTGCTTTTCCTCTGCTCGGCCCACGGCAAGAGCCGCGAATTCTGGACGGAAAACCCCTGTCCGGCCGGCCTGAAGGTCGTGGACCTGGCGCAGGACTTCCGCGATGAGTCCGAAGGCTATGTCTACGGCTTGCCGGAATGGCAGCGGGACAAGATCCGCGGTGCGCGGAAGGTGGCCAATCCCGGCTGCTTCGCCACGGCCATCCAGCTGGGGCTGCTGCCGCTCGCGGCCGCCGGCCAGCTGCTGTCGCCGGTCCACGTGACCGCCGTTACCGGCTCCACCGGCGCCGGGGTCAAGCCCTCGGCGACCACGCATTTCAGCTGGCGCTCCGACAACCTCTCGACCTACAAGGTTTTCGAACACCAGCACCTGAAAGAGATCTGCAGGAACCTCGCGTTTGACGATATCCGCTTTGTGCCGATGCGGGGAGACTTCACGCGGGGGATCTTTGCATCGATCACGGTGGATTGTCCGCTGAGCGGTGAGCAGGCGCTGGCGTTGTATCAGGACTATTACGCCGATGCGGCGTTCACCTTCGTCTCCGACCGGCCGGTGGATCTCAAGCAGGTGGTCAACACCAACAAGTGCATCGTCTCGCTGGAGAAGCACGGAGACACGCTCGTCATCTCGTCCGTGATCGACAACCTCCTCAAGGGTGCGTCCGGACAGGCGGTGCAGAACATGAACCTGATTTTCGGGATACCGGAGACTTCCGGCCTCAAGCTGAAGGCATCAGCATTCTAAACGACCATGGATCTTTTCGATGTATACTCCCTCTTCGACGTGACGCCCGTGCGTGCACGGGGCTGCACCGTCTGGGATGACCAGGGCCAGGAATACCTGGACCTGTACGGCGGCCACGCCGTCATCTCGGTGGGCCATAGCCACCCGCATTACGTGGAGGCGCTGAAGGCCCAGCTGGACAAGATCGGATTTTACTCCAACAGCGTCCGCAACCCCTTGCAGGAAGAGCTGGCGCACCGCCTCGGCGAGGCCAGCGGCTACCCGGATTATTCCCTGTTCCTGGACAACAGCGGCGCCGAGTCCAACGAGAACGCCGTCAAGCTGGCGTCCTTCCATACCGGCCGCGACCGGGTCATTGCCTTCCGCAGGAGCTTCCATGGACGCACTTCCGGTGCAGTGGCGCTCACGGACAACCCGGCCATCGTCTCCCCTTTCAACGCCCGTCACCGCGTGACTTTCTGTGACCTGGGTGACGGCGACACCGTCTTCGAGGAGCTGGCGAAGCGGGACGTGGCGGCCGTGATCGTGGAGGGCATCCAGGGCTGCGGCGGCATCCATATCCCAAGGCCCGGATTCCTGCAAGCCCTGTCCCGTACCTGCGAGCGCTACGGCACGGTCCTCATCCTGGACGAGGTACAGAGCGGCTACGGCCGGACGGGCAAGTTCTTCGCCCACCAGTGGGCGGGCATCCACCCCGGCATCATCACCATGGGCAAGGGCATCGCCAACGGATTCCCCTGCGGCGGCATCCTGATCGCCCCGCAGTTCCACGCCCGCAAGGGCATGCTCGGCACCACCTTCGGCGGCAATTACCTCGCCTGCGCCGGTGCCCTGGCCGTGCTCGACATCATTGAGCAAGAGGGTCTCGTGGAGAACGCCCGTGTCGTGGGCGAATACCTCAAGGAGCACATCCCTGCCAGCCCCCGCATCAAGGAGGTCCGCGGCAAGGGCCTGATGCTCGGCATCGAATTCAACGAGCCGGTCGCCCCTTTGCGGCAGAAACTGCTCTACGACAAGCACATCTTCACCGGCGTGGCCGGCAAGGACATGATCCGGCTCCTGGCCCCGCTCTGCCTGAAGAAGGAGGAGGCGGACCGCTTCCTCGAAGCATTCACTGAAGTACTCGGACAATGAAATCATTCTTCCACGTCAGCGATATCGGCGACCTCGGTGCAGCGCTTGAGGAAGCCCGGCAGGTCAAGGCTACACCCTATGCCTGGAAGCATCTCGGCGAGAACAAGACCATCATGCTGGTCTTCTTCAACAGCAGCCTGCGTACGCGCCTGAGCAGCCAGAAGGCTGCGCTCAACCTCGGGATGAGCCCCATCGTGCTCAACATCGGCCAGGACAGCTGGAAGCTGGAGACGGAGATGGGCGTGGTGATGGACGGCGACAAGTCCGAGCACCTGCGCGAGGCCATCCCGGTGATGACCAGCTACTGCGACCTGATCGGCATCCGTTCCTTCGCGGGGCTGACTGACCGCGCCTTCGATTACAACGAGACGGTGCTCCGCCAGTTCATCGAATACGGCGGCAAGCCCGTGATCAGCCTGGAGTCCGCCACCGTACACCCCTGCCAGGCCTTTGCGGACCTGATCACGATCGACGAATACAAGGAGAAGAAACGCCCCAAGGTGGTGCTCACCTGGGCCCCGCATCCGCGGGCACTCCCCCAGGCCGTACCGAATTCTTTCGCGGAATGGATGAACGCCGCAGACGTGGATTTCGTCATCACGCACCCCCATGGCTATGAATTGGATCCGGCTTTCGCCGGCAACGCCCGCGTCGAGTACGACCAGATGAAGGCGCTGGAAGGAGCCGACTTTGTCTACGCCAAGAACTGGAGCTGCCCGGGCGTCACCGATCCCGCGCAGTACGGACAGATCCTCAGCAAGGACATGGGCTGGACGGTGGACGCGAAGCACATGGCCGTGACCGACAATGCCTTCTTCATGCACTGCCTGCCGGTGCGCCGCAACATGATCGTCTCCGACGAGGTGATCGACTCGCCGCGCAGCCTCGTGATCCCCGAGGCGGCCAACCGGGCCGTCTCCGCCCAAGTGGTAATGAAACGCATGCTCGAGAGCTTATGATCAGCGTATACAAGATAGGCGGCAACGTGGTGGACGATCCGGCGGCGCTGGACCGTTTCTGCCGCGCGTTTGCCGGCGTGCCGGGACCGAAGGTCCTCGTGCACGGCGGCGGCGTGCGCGCCAGCCAGGTCCAGAAGGCCCTCGGGCAGGAACCCGTCAAGATCGAGGGGCGCCGTGTCACGGACGCGCAGACCCTCGAGGTCGTGACGATGGTCTATGCCGGCTGGTGCAACAAGGACATCGTCGCACGCCTGCAGGCCGCCGGCTGCAACGCCATCGGGCTGGCAGGCTGCGACGGCGGCGTGATCACCGCCCGCCGCCGGCCACCCAAAACCCTCTCCGACGGGGTCACGAAGGTCGATTTCGGCTTCGTGGGCGACGTGACGCCGGACTCGGTCAGGCGCGGGTTCATCCTGCAGCTGACCGACGCCGGACTCGTGCCCGTGTTCAGCGCCATCAACCACGACGGGGCCGGGCAGTTGCTCAATACGAACGCCGACACGATGGCCGCTGCAATTTCTGTCGCTTTGGGCGCAAAACTATTTTATTGTTTCGAAAAAAATGGCGTACTTTGTGACCGGAATGACGACGACAGCGTGATTCCCGTCCTCGATCCGCCAGCATACGTGCGGCTGAAAGCCGAAGGACGCGTCGCCGAGGGGATGATACCCAAGCTCGACAACGCGTTCCGGGCTTTGCAGGACGGTGCGGCCGGAGTCATCATCCGCAACGCCGACCTGGCGGCCCCGGGCGGCACCGAATTGAAGTTATGAGTTTGCTCGAAGATTCCATACAACTCCTGCGGCAGATGGTCCGTATCCCCTCCCTCTCGGGAGAAGAGTCCGGCGTTGCCGCCTGCGTGGGCGCCGCGCTGGATGCGTATGGCATCCCTTATGAGCTGGTCCGGGGCAATCTGCTGGCACTCAACCGACGATTCGACCCCGGCAGACCTACACTTGCCCTGGATGCCCATCTCGACACGGTCCCTGCCAACAGCGGTTATTCGCGTGACCCGTTCGATTCCGGCTGTGATCCTGATATCATTTATGGACTGGGTTCCAATGACGATGGCGGAAGTGTAGTGTCTATGATTGCTGCATTCCGCCATTTCTTTGAGGCTGAAATGCCCTTCAACCTGATGCTGATCCTGTCCCGCCAGGAGGAAGTCTCCGGGCCGGACGGCACGCGCTGGCTCTTTGCGCCGGACGGGCTGTTCGCCTCCGGCGGTCGCTGGCCGATGCCGAAGCGCGTGATTGTGGGCGAGCCCACGGGGATGCGCGCGGCCACGAGCGAGCGCGGCTTGCTCGTGCTGGACGGTGAGGCACAGGGGGTCAGCGGCCACGCTGCCAGGGGTGAAGGCATCAATGCGCTCTACATCGCCCTGGACGACATCGCCGCCCTGCGGGCGCACCGTTTCACGAAGCACTCCCCGCTGATGGGCGACGTACGGCTGAGCGTTACGCAGATCGAAGCCGGACGGGCTCACAACGTCATCCCGGAGCGCTGCCGTTTCGTAGTGGACATCCGCCCGACGGAGCAGTATACCAACCTGGAGATCCTCGAGGAATTGCAGGCGCTGTGCCGCAGCAAGCTGACTGCGCGCAACCTGGCCAACCGCTCCTCGGCCACGGCGCCGGACTCCCCCTTCATCCAGGCCGCGGCGCACCTGGGTATCGAGACCTACTCTTCTCCGACCACTTCCGACTGGATGCGCATCCCCTGCGACGCCGTCAAGATGGGACCCGGAGACTCCGCCCGCTCGCACCGGGCGGACGAATTCATCCTTGCACGCGAAATCGCGCAAGGCATAGATGGATATATAGCTTTTATTGAGACTCTATATGGCAACGCTTTGGAATAAAGGAACTTCTGCTACGGAGGCCGTAGACCGCTTTACAGTCGGAAACGACCGCATCCTCGACCGCCGGCTCGCCCGCTACGACGTGCAGGGCTCGCTGGCGCACATTAGGATGCTGGAGCACATCGGCCTGCTGACGGCCGACGAGCTGGCGGCCCTGACCGCCGCGCTCGGCCGCATTGCCGAGAGCATCGAGGCCGGCACTTTCGTGCTGGAAGACGACGTGGAGGACATCCATTCCCAGGTGGAACTGCTGCTGACGCGCGAGCTCGGGGAGATGGGCAAGAAGATCCACTCTGGGCGTTCGCGCAACGACCAGGTGCTCGTGGACATCAAGCTCTTCCTGCGCGACGAGCTTCAGGCCGTGCGCGGGGAGGTCCTGACCCTGTTCCGGACCCTCCAGGGCCTGAGCGAGCGCTACAAAGAGGTGCTGCTGCCCGGCTACACGCACGCGCAGGTGGCCATGCCCTCGTCTTTCGGCCTGTGGTTCGGCGCCTACGCCGAAGCGCTGGTAGACGACATGTACCTGCTCGGAGGAGCCTACAAGGTCGTGGACCGCAACCCGCTCGGCTCGGCCGCGGGTTACGGCAATTCCTTCCCGCTGGACCGGCAGATGACCACGGACCTGCTGGGCTTCGCCTCGCCGGTCTACAACAGCGTCGCCGCCCAGATGCAGCGCGGCCGCACGGAGCGCGCCGTGGCTTCGGCCCTGGGCTCCGTGGCGCTGACGCTCAACAAGTTCGCGGCGGACTGCTGCCAGTACATGTGTCCCAATTTCGGCTTCATCAAGTTCCCGGACGAGTTGACCACGGGCTCCAGCATCATGCCTCACAAGAAGAATCCCGACGTCTGGGAGATCCTGCGCGGCAAGTGCAACCGCATCCTCGCCAGCGAGAATGAGATCGCGCTCCTGTGCAGCAACATGCCCCACGGCTACCACCGCGACTACCAGCTGCTCAAGGACATCCTCTTCCCCACCCTGGAACTGATGCACGAGTGCCTGCAGATGGCGGACTACATGCTGCAGTACATAGAGGTCAATCCGGACATCATGGACAACCCGCTCTACGACTACCTGTTCACGGTGGAGGAGGTCAACCGGCGCACGCTCGCCGGCGTGCCCTTCCGCGAGGCCTACAGGCAGGTGGGCGTCGAAGTCAACGAAGGCCGTTTCCACTACGCCGGCGGCGACCACAAGGGCCTGAAGGCCTCCGACCTCGGGCACACGCACCTGGGCAGCCTGGGCAACCTTTGCAACGACCGCATCGCCGCGCTGATGGACGCGGCATCCGACTGGAAATAATAAAAGTTCAACACGTTATATGGCAACACGCAAAAAAGCAACACTCGTCCTGCAGAACGGACGCAAAATGGAGGGCTGGAGCTTCGGCTACGACGGCCCGTGCGACGGAGAAGTAGTCTTCTCCACTGCCATGGTAGGCTACACGGAGAGCCTCACCGACCCCTCCTTCTCCGGCCAGATCCTCTGTGCCACCTACCCGCTCCTCGGCAACTATGGCATCGCCAAGATGGAGACCGACTCCGACGGCCTGCTCATGGGTTTCGAATCCGAGAAGATCCACATCCGGGGCCTCATCGTGACCGACTACAGCGAGGAATTCAGTCACTGGGACGCCGTCAAGAGCCTGGGTGACTGGATGGCGGAACAGAAGGTTCCCGGCATCTCCGGCATCGACACGCGCCTGCTCACCCAGATCCTGCGTGAAGAGGGTTCCATGCTGGGCAAGATCGTTCCCGAAGGGACGGACGAGGGCGCTTTCGACGTAGCTGACCCGAACCTGGTGAACCAGGCGGCCATCGTCAGCTGCCGGAAAGTGATGCATTATGGCAAGGGCGACAAGAAGGTCGTGCTGGTGGACTGCGGCGTCAAGCACCAGATCCTCCGCTGCCTGGTCAGCCGCGGGGTCGAGGTTATCCGTGTCCCCTGGGACTATGACTTCAACCAGCTGGAGTGGGACGGACTCTTCATCTCCAACGGACCGGGCAATCCCGAGCACTGCAAGATCACGGTTGAGAACATCCGGCGCGCCATGCAGACGGGCAAGCCCATCTGTGGCATCTGCTTAGGCAACCAGCTGCTCGGCCTCGCTGCCGGCGCCAAGACCTACAAGCTCAAATACGGCCACCGCTCCCACAACCAGCCTGTACGCCAGGTTGGCACGGACCGTTGCTACATCACGGCGCAGAACCACGGTTTTGCCCTGGACGAGAGCACACTGCCTGCGGACTGGGAACCGTTTTTCACCAACATGAACGACGGCACCAACGAGGGCATCCGCCACAAATCCCTGCCCTATTTCACGGCGCAGTTCCATCCCGAGGCCTCCAGCGGCCCGGAAGACACCGAATTCCTCTTTGACGACTTTATCTCCCAGTTATGATCTACCCCCATATCAAAAAAGTTCTGGTGCTCGGATCGGGCGCCCTCAAGATCGGCGAGGCCGGCGAATTCGACTACAGCGGCTCCCAAGCCCTGAAAGCCCTGCGGGAAGAGGGCATCAAGACGGTGCTGATCAACCCCAACATCGCCACGGTGCAGACTTCGGAAGGCGTGGCGGACAAGGTGTACTTCCTGCCGGTCACCCCTTTCTTCGTGGAGAAAGTGATCAAGAAGGAGAAGCCGCAGGGCATCCTGCTGGCCTTCGGTGGCCAGACAGCGCTCAACTGCGGTGTCGAACTGTACAAGAACGGCATCCTCGAGGCCAACGGCGTCCAGGTGCTCGGCACCCCGGTTCAGTCTATCATTGACACCGAAGACCGTGAATATTTCGTGCAGCGCATGGACGAGATCGATATCAAGACCATCAAGTCCCATCCGGCAGAGAGCCTGGAGGAAGCCCGGGCCGCCGCCCGCGAGGTCGGCTATCCGGTGATTCTCCGCGCCGCCTACGCGCTGGGCGGCCTGGGATCCGGTTTCTGCGAGAACGAAGAGGAACTCGAGACCGTGGCCCGCAAGGCCTTCTCCTTCTCCCCGCAGGTCCTCGTCGAGAAGTCCCTGCGAGGCTGGAAGGAGATCGAGTTCGAGGTGATGCGCGACCGTTTCAACAACTGCATCGCCGTCTGTAACATGGAGAACTTCGACCCGCTCGGCATCCACACCGGAGAGAGCATCGTGGTGGCTCCCTGCCAGACACTCACCAATGACGAGTGCAACTTCCTCCGCAAGAAGGCCATCGAGATCGTCCGCCATATCGGTATCGTCGGCGAGTGCAACGTCCAGTATGCTTTCAGCCCCGACGGCGAGGATTACCGCGTGATCGAGATCAACGCCCGCCTGAGCCGCTCTTCGGCCCTTGCCTCCAAGGCTACGGGCTATCCCCTCGCCTTTATCGCCGCCAAGATCGGCCTCGGCTACGGCCTGCACGAACTCAAGAATACCGTGACCAAGACCACGCCCGCTTTCTTCGAACCGGCGCTGGACTACGTGGTCTGCAAGATCCCGCGCTGGGACCTCGCCAAGTTCAAGGGCGTCTCCCGCGAGATCGGTTCCAGCATGAAGAGCGTCGGCGAGGTGATGGCCATCGGCCGCACCTTCGAGGAGGCCATGCAGAAGGGCCTCCGCATGATCGGCCAGGGCGCCAACGGATTCGTATGCAACAAGCCCCTCAAGAGTGAGGACCTCGACGACCTGCTGCGCCACCCGACGGACGTGCGCATCTTCGCCATCGCCGCCGCCTTCGAGACCGGCTACTCCGTGGACCGCATCTACGACCTGACCAAGATCGACCGCTGGTTCCTGGACAAGCTCGCCAAGATCGAGACGACCTACCGGGAGCTGGAGTCCTGCAAGAAACTCACGGATATCGATTTCGACCTGCTCCGCAAGGCCAAGTGCCAGGGCTTCTCCGATATCCAGATCGCACGCGTGCTGGATGTTCCCGAGGCCAAGGTGCGCGAGTACCGTGCCTTCCTGGGCCTGCGCCCGTACGTCAAGCAGATCGACACGCTTGCAGCGGAGTTCCCTTCCTCGACCAACTACCTCTACCTGACCTACAACGGCGAGGTGGACGACATCACTTTCGACGACGGTTCCAACACCGTCATCGTCCTGGGCTCCGGCGCCTACCGCATCGGCAGCAGCGTGGAGTTCGACTGGTGTGGGGTCAACGCCCTGAACACCCTCCGTTCGAGCGGCTACAAGGCTATCATGATCAACTACAACCCCGAGACCGTCTCCACCGACTACGACGTCTGCGACCGGCTCTATTTCGACGAGCTGAGTTTCGAGACCGTGATGGAGATCTGCGGGATGGAGAAACCGTACGGCGTCATCGTGAGCGTGGGCGGCCAGATCCCGAACAACCTGGCCGTGCCCCTGATGCGCGCCGGCGTGCACATCCTGGGCACGACGGCACACGACATCGACCGCGCCGAGGACCGCAACAAGTTCTCCCAGATCGTGGACAAGCTCGGCATCGACCAGCCGCGCTGGAGCGAGCTGACCACGATGGAGGATGTGGACCGCTTCGTCGACGAAGTCGGCTTCCCGGTCCTGGTGCGCCCGTCCTACGTGCTCTCGGGCGCCGCCATGAACGTCTGCTACAGCAAGGAAGACCTGGCGATCTTCCTCGACATGGCCGTGGAGGTCTCCGAGGAGCATCCGGTCGTCATCAGCTCCTTCATGCAGCGCTGCAAGGAGCTGGAGTGCGACGCCGTGGCTGACGGCGGCAAAGTCCTCGCCTATGCGATCTCCGAGCACATCGAGTTTGCCGGCGTCCACTCGGGCGACGCCACCATCCAGTTCCCGCCGCAGAAGATCTACGGCATCACGGCCGCCAAGATCCGCAAGACGGCGGCGGCCATCGCCGCGGAGCTCCACATCACCGGCCCGTTCAACATCCAGTTCCTCGCGACAGACAACTACATCAAGGTCATCGAGTGCAACCTCCGCGCTTCCCGCAGCTTCCCGTTCGTGTCCAAGGTCCTGAAGGTCAACCTTATCGACCTGGCTACCCGTTGTATGCTCGGCCAGCGCCCGGAGAAGATCGACATCGATCCCTTCGAACTGGAGTACGTGGGTATCAAATGCTCGCAGTTCTCCTTCGCCCGCCTGGGCAAGGCCGACCCCGTGCTGGGCGTCGACATGGCCTCGACCGGCGAGGTGGGCTGCATCGGCGACAACCTCAACGAGGCCCTGCTCAAGTCGATGCTGTCGGTGGGCCACCGCATCCCGCAGAAGTCCATCCTGATCTCTTCCGGCAACCCGATCCAAAAAGCCGACCTGCTGCGTGCCTGCCAGCTGCTCGCGCAGAAGAACTATACGATCTACGCCACCGGCGGCACCTGCAAGTACCTGGTGGACAACGGCGTGCCCGCCCTGCAGGCCCTATGGCCGAACGAAGAGGCGGAGGGCGTGCCTGCCGCGCTCGACCTCATCCGCAAGCACCAGGTGGAGCTCGTGATCAACATCCCCAAGAACTTCACCCGCAAGGAGCTCAGCAACGGCTACCGGATGCGCCGTGCGGCCATCGATTTCAACGTGCCGCTAATCACCAACAGCCGCCTGGCGACCGCCTACATCCGGGCGTTCTGCGCGGTGCCGATGGACGAGATCTCCATCAAGAGCTGGGACGAGTATTAGCAGCGGGCTGACGTGGCGCGGACGAGGTTCTTCTATCACCTCCTGGCCCTGGCCGTCGTGGCGGTCTGGGGAGTGACGTTCGTCTGTACGAAGGAACTCATCCGCGCCGGGCTCATGCCCGCGCAGATCTTCGCCATCCGTTTCACGATCGCCTACCTGGGCATCCTCGCGCTCTCGTTCGTGCAAGGGCGCGGCCGGATCCGGCTGTGGAGCCGGAACTGGCGGGACGAGCTGCTGTTCGTGTTCCTGGGGATCACGGGCGGTTCATTCTATTTCCTGACGGAGAATACCGCCCTGGCCTACACGCAGGCCAGCAACGTTGCCTTCCTGGTGTGCAGCGCGCCGCTGCTGACGGCCCTGCTGAGCCTGGCTTACAGCCGGCTCAGGCGGGACCGCTTCTCCGCGGCGCTGGAGGATGTGCGGATGGATTTCCCGCTGATCGGCGGGACCATCCTTGCGATGGGAGGTATGGCGTTGATGCTTTTCGACGGTTCCCGGCTGGAGGTGTCGTTGCGCGGCGACCTGCTGGCCATCGCCGCGGCCCTCTGCTGGGCGTTATACAGTATCTTCATGGGCAAGATGACGGAGGAATATGGAGCGCTCTTCGCGACACGCAAGGTCTTTATCTACGGTTTGCTGACAATCATACCCTTCCTGATAGGGCGCGACAGTTTCCCGTTGGATGCCCTTCGGCAACTGCCGGTCATCTTAAACCTTCTGTTCCTTGCACTCGTCGCCTCCCTCGCCTGCTTCGTGGTCTGGAACCAGGTGATGTCCAAACTTGGCAACATCACGGCAACCAACTACGTCTACCTCAATCCGGTCTTCACGCTGATCACTGCGATGATCTTCCTGGGCGAACGGATGACGCCCGCCGGCGCCGTTGGCTCCGCCCTGATCCTGCTCGGCGTCATCCTCGCCGGCCAGCACGGCCGCAGGCCTTGATCTCATGCTACGCCTGACCTGATGTCATGCCCGGCATGACCGGGCATCTCCCGTTTTTTTTTGAAGTCGGCAAATGTTTTTTTTGCAAATCTGCAAAAAGTACCTATATTTGCAATCCAAAACCAAACGGTGCTGTAGCTCAGATGGTAGAGCAAAGGACTGAAAATCCTTGTGTCGGCAGTTCGATTCTTCCCAGCACCACAGAAACCCGCTGATTATCAGCGGGTTTTCTTTTTTTGTTCACACTTTTCTTCATACTTTTCCTGTCTTTTTCTTATTTTTGCTACACAAGAAAGCTCATTATGAAAGTAGTAAAGATAACCGTGCTGGACACATCCTTGCGGGAGGATCTTGTCAAGGAGTTCGGCAATCCTGGATTGAGGCCTTGTGGCGTGTTGAAAAAAGGGGATGTTTTCTATGCCACGAATACTTGCCCGGAAGGAATGTGCGACTGCGCCTGGCGGACGATGAACCAATATGTGTTCGCGCTGTCTTCTGGCGTCAAGAGGTTCTACGGCGACGACTGGACCAACCGGGACGGCATTGCTGTCGTGACATGCAATGACGGCTTCAGGCCAGTGACATTCTTGCTGGAGGCAACCGAAGAAGAGGCTGGGCCGTTTTATCAAAAAAAATGGCCATAGTCAACCTGCGTTACTACGCATGACTGCATATTGCTCCACAATCTTCCCATCTTTGTAGATAGCCCATCCTTTCTTGCCGCTGCGCATGGTGATTCCACAATACCAGCAGCCGGGTTGCTTTCCTGCTGCCTTTGCCAGTTTGAGGGCTTCTTCGAGATTTCTGAAGTAAAACGTCGTCATGACACAAAGCTACAGAATAGTGTTGCCAGGTTTTGTCAAACCTGTGCTTCGGGGCTGTTTTTTTATCTCAGCACAGAAGACTCCGAGTGTGTGTTATGATCGTAGTAGGTTTGGTGTATTCCGCCGTCGCGCAGGGACGTGCCGTTTCTGTCGTCCCGGATACTATTTTCAAATACAACTAAAGAAAACCCGCTGATTATCAGCGGGTTTATTTTTCTGCAGAGAGTCCGGCATTCACTCATTGTATCTTCTCGCTCTTCCCTCTTTTTCGCGACTTCAACTCTTCAAGGTAACTGGCGGTGATGACGCCGGACGGCAGAGCGATCACCGCCACGCCGAACAGGGAGGAAAGCATGCTGACACAACGGCCGATGTCCGTCACGGGGCAGAGATCGCCGTAACCGACAGTTGTCAGGGTGACCGTCGCCCAATACAGCGCATCGAAGAAATCCTCGAAGGTAGCAGCCCCGGTCTCCGGGTTGAAATGCGGCTCCGCATTGAACATGATCAAAGCCGTGAGGAACACATAGAAAATGGCGATCCCCAAGACCGTCAGCAAGACCCCTTTTTCCCGCCTGATCACGTTCCAGAGGATGTCCATCTTGTCGGAATACCGCAGGAATTTGAACAACCTCAGGATTTTGAACAACCTTGTTATCCTCAAGATCTTGAATCCGCGCGAGATTATACTCAAGCCGGGCAGGATGGACAGGAGGTCGATGATTGCCATCGGCGTGAAAGGGTAAAGCAGGAAAGACCAAGGGCCTTTGTTGAGCTTGTAATCCGCCGTACACCACCTGAAGAGATAATCGAGGATAAAGATGGTGACCGTGATCAGCTCAAACCACTTGAAGACCGGATACTCTTCGACAAACATCAACGGGATGATACTTACCGTGATCGCGATGAGCATCAAGATGTCATAGGCAATGCTGGTCTTATCAGATTGTTTTCCTTTTTCAACAATCTCAAGTATTCTTTTTCTAGTCATAGTGGTACTGCTTGTAGAATCATCCATCACAAATATACTGTTTTTCGGAATGAATTCCGATTCAAATGGATTTCTGGAATGAAGGACCGGGGCAAGCAGGTCTACAGAGGGTAGATCCCGGCTCCGATAAAAGAGATCAGAGCCTGCGGTTCGATCTTGATCTGGAGTCCCCGCATGCCGGCGCTGACATAGATGTGGTCATACAGCAGTGCCGATTCATGGACGAACGTCGGAAGGGCCTTCTTCATTCCAATCGGAGAACACCCGCCCCGGATATACCCTGTTTCCGGGAGGAGCTCTTTCATGTGGATCATCGCAACGGATTTGTTGCCGGAGATCCGGGCCGCCACTTTCAAGTCTACCTCCATATCTCCAGGCATGACGCATACGAACAGGCCTCCGCGATCTCCCCGCAGGACCAGTGTCTTGAACACCTGTTCAATCGGCTCTCCCAACTGTGCTGCCACATGGTCCGCTGCCAGGTTGTTCTCATCGACCTCATAAGGAACGAGGCCGAACGGAATCCCGGCGCTCTCCAGCAGCCTCACGGCATTGGTCTTCTGGATGTGATTCTTCATTTGGACAGATCTGGTTATCCTTCATACCAACAGCATGCCACATTTTCCTTTTTATTAGTATATTTGAAGAAATCTGAATCCATCTGTTATGCTTTACACCGGTATCAAAAGAATGTATGATGCGGACGAGAAGAGACGCACCATCGAGAAGCTGATCAAGCTGCGCCGCCAGCTCGACAAGGAGATTCCCGAGAAGACGGCGGTCAACTCCTTGCTCCTGGCCACCTGGAACATCCGCCAGTTCACGGACAACCGCAGACCGGAGAGCTACATGTACATCGCCGAGATCCTGAGCCGCTTCGACCTGGTGGCCATCCAGGAAGTCAAGGAACAGCGGAAGGGACTCGAGAAAGTGATGGCCATCCTCGGTAAGAACTGGAGCTATATCGCAACGGATGTCACGGAAGGAGACAAAGGCAACAATGAGTGTATCGCCTTCCTCTACGACACCAACAAGGTCAGTTTCCAGCACATGTCCGGCGAAATCGTGCTGCCGCAGGATTCCCTGATCGACAATCTCCAGTTTGCCCGTACGCCCTTCTGCGTCTCTTTCCAGGCGGGATGGTTCAAATTCAACCTGGCTACGGTCCATATTTTCTACGGAGACGCCGGAAAGAAGGAGGATCTGGACCGCAGGCAGAAAGAGATCCTGGCTCTCGGCAAATTCCTTTCGGCCCGTGCCGAGCGGGAGGGTTTCAACTATGTCGTACTGGGCGACTTCAATATCCCGGATGTCGGTGACAGGTTCATGACAGCCCTGGAGGAATCAGGATTCCATATCCCGGATGCCATCAAGAAGCACCCGACCGATCTCGGTGAGACGAAGCACTATGACCAGATCGCCTTCAATCTGCATCTCAATGACACCATGCAGATCTTCGACGAGAACGTACAGCGGTCCGGCGCATTCAATTTCACCAAGTCCGTCTACAATGTCGATGACTATGAAGAGTACATCCAGGTGATGCCGGACAAGAAAGAGTCCGTCCCGAACCCGGACAAGCCCGGAAAGAACATGACGGTAAAATCAAAGCGGACCGGCAAGGAAGCCAAGGACTACTTCAAGAAGTACTACCGGATCAACCAGATGTCAGACCACCTGCCACTCTGGGTAGAACTGAAAGTGGATTTCAGTTCTCAATATCTGGAGGATCTGAGGAAGGAAGCATCGGAAAAAGTCAAGTGACCAGAATTACAACGATTTGTTGCAGCTGTGGCTTAATTCACGTATATTTGTGAATCAAATCATTATTCAGAAATATGAGAAACAGATTGTTCTTAGGCCTCCTGGCCATGGTTTTACTGACCGCATGCGGCCCTTCGCGTTACACCAGTTCCACGACAAATCTTTCGTCTATTCCCGAATTCGCTTTTATCCAGCCTTATTCCTACATCGTCCTCTACGGAGACGACGGCAAGGGATACTATAACGAGGCCAGTTCGAAAGGCGCGACTGATATCATCTCCAATATCATCAACTCGGAGCGTTTCCCCTTCTCCGACATGATTGCTGCCGATTATGACGGCGAGAACGCAGACATCCAGAAATGGTTGCGTACCTTCCCGGACGTGGATCCCGCCAAGGCAGACCGTCTCCGCGTGCCGAAGTCTCTCCGCAAACTGCTGGACCAGAGTGGATTGCGTTATGGTATCGTCATCTATTCCTATGGCTATGAGCAGACGAAGGCCGGTTATCAGCGGGAAAAGATAGAGAAGGCCGCATCCGGAGTGATCGACAAAGCTGTTGAAGCCCTCACCGGCATCAAGGGAATCACCAATCCTTCCCAGAACTACAGCGTCAATTCCCCGTATGGCAACGTACTTTACTGCGCGGTCATCGACGGCGAGAGCGACCGTGTGATCCACTTCGTCCAAGAGGTGCCAGCCCTGGCTTCCCATCCTGAAACGACCACTGACGTGAATGAATTGCTGCACAAACTCCTGAAAGAGTTTATCCGGTAACAGCTGTCGTACCTGATAGTTTGATATGCAAATCCAGCCCTGTCCTCCGGCAGCAGGGCTGGATTTGCATTTGCGCATACAATAAATCCGAAAAATGCCTATCTTTGAAAAACCAAGGAAACCCGTTTAAAACCAGCCACATATGAAAAGGATTGTCTTTTTTGTCATGATGCTTGCCGCCGTGACCGCGTCGGCCCAGCAGCGCAACAACGTCGTGCCGTCCTTCGCCGGCGCCGTTGAAGATTTCAAACCGAACCTCACCAACCAGATCGGACGCCAGTATCCGATGGTCAACTCCCAGGGCGCCGTGCGCGCGCAGCTCCGCGCACCGCAGGCCAGCTCCGTCCAGTTGGACATCGGCGGCAGGCGGTACGAGATGGTCAAGGACGAGAATGGCGTCTGGACCGGTACTTCCGCCCCGCAGGACGTGGGCTTCCACTACTACCAGCTCAATGTTGACGGCGCTTCGGTCCCCGATCCCGGCACGGTCTATTTCTACGGAGCCGGCCGCTGGGGCAGCGGTATCGAGATCCCTTCCGCCGACATGGACTTCTGGCAGGTCAAGAACGTCCCACAAGGCGCTGTCGAGGAGAAATACTACTGGTCCAAGGCCACGGAGAGCATGCGCCACTGCTTCGTCTATCTGCCTGCCGAGTACCAGAAGAACCCCGGCAAGAAATATCCTGTCCTCTATCTTCAGCACGGCAATGCCGAGAATGAGAACGGCTGGTCCGCCCAGGGCCATACCGGCCAGATCCTGGACAACCTGATTGCCGCAGGCAAGGCGGTCCCGTTCATCGTTGTCATGGATTATGGCCAGAGCCAGAATATCCACCTGGTAGGCAAATATGCCCCCCAGCAGCCTCAGCAGCAACCCCAGCCGGGTATGCGCGCCGCCGGCCCTGACGCCTTCCAGACCGTCCTGCTCACGGACATTATCCCGATGGTCGAAAAGGAATACCGCGTGATCGCCGACGCCCGGCACCGTGCCATGGCCGGTCTGTCGATGGGCGGCGGCCAGACCCGCCGGATCACCCTTGCCAATCCTACGATGTTTGCCTATGTCGGGATGTTCAGCGGTGGCGTGATGAGCGTCGAGGACATCCAGGGTGCTGAAGGATTCAAGCAGACCAACAAGCTCGTGTTCATGAGCAGCGGCAGCAAGGAGAACCCCAGGGTGATGGAAGCTGCCGAGAACCTCCGGAAAGCCGGCTTCAATGCCGTCGGCTACATTTCCGAGGGTACGGCACACGAATGGCACACCTGGCGCCGCAGCCTCTTCGAGTTCGCCCAGCTCCTCTTCAAATAAGAGGGCTTAGCGGAACAGCGCGAAGACGAGAACCACGGCACTGACCAGCAGGATCATCAATCCGTAGAGAAAGCCGTAATCCACACCGGTCCGGACTGCCTGCCAGAAGCTCTTTTTCCATGGGAGCCCAAGCCACTGGTGATAATCAACCACCAGCAAGGCCAGCATCAGGAGCACGCTGATGGACGTCTTCCCGCCCCATGTGAGCAGCAAGGCGAACAGCATGAAGAAACTGAACTGGCACAGTACGTAGGCAGCTGCGGCGGCGCAGGCCGAAGATCCCAGCTTAAAGCGCCGAAGAGCCAGCATCATTGCCAGCCAGAGAAACAGGAACTCGCTCAGGAACAAGGGAATACCTTGACTCCTGAGCGTGCTTTCCAATGCGGCGATTGCCGCCTCATGCTGCGTATCGACGATCTCGGGATACTGGTCCAGGTGCAGATAGATGTAGCCTTTCTGCACGATCCTGGCGACATTCACGGTGGTATTGACAGACAAACTGTCCTGACTCCATTCGAGCGCGATGTCCGAGTTTTTGTCAAGTATCTGCGGCAAGTCGCTCCTTTGCTGCACGGGCTGCAGGATGGCTGATATCAAGGCGAAAAAAGCATAGAAAACAATGAGCGCCGTCAACGGTGCGAGGTAGCGCTCATGCTGCCCGTTGATATAGTCGCGAATCATGTAGCCGGGGCGCAGCAGCAAGTGGCTGAAGGTGCGCTTGGCGTCCTGGTTCAGGAAGGGAATGCTGTCGAATGCTCCCTTATAAAAGTCCCCGGAGCCATGTTTCTTCTTGTCCTTCTGCTCCTTCTGGGGCTTCTTCCACGGGAAATAACCCAGATGCTGCCAGATTGCGAATGCGCGTTTCTGAACTATGAACGAATGCTTTATCTTTTTCATGCTGCACCGATACGTGGCTCAAAGTTACGGATAATTTGCTGAATTTGCGTATCTTCGTACCATTCAAGCTTTTTTCGAGTTATGGCAAAGATCTACGTCGCCTCCAGTTGGAGGAATCAATACTTCCCCGCGGTCGTGAAGACGCTTCGGGAGGCCGGCCACGAAGTCTACGACTTCCGTAATCCGCCTCACGGCGGCCACGGTTTCCGTTGGACCGAGATTGACCCGGAAGCCCTGCACTGGTCATTCGACCAATATGCCCAGGGACTCTCGCATCCGCTGGCCGAGCGTCAGTTCGCCGCCGATCTCGAAGCCCTGGAATGGGCCGACACCTGCGTCCTCGTACTCCCCTGCGGCCGCAGTGCCCACACCGAAGCCGGCTGGCTGGCCGGCCGCGGCAGGAAAGTCATCGTGTACATCCCCGAAATGGTCGAACCTGAACTGATGTACAAGCTCTTCGACTGCGTCGTCGACAACCTCGACGACCTGTGCGCCGCACTGGGTTAACTACACCAGACCCTTCAGTCTCTCTCGTTGTCGCGTATCCAGATCGCTCTCCCTCGCCTGACCCTCATTGGCGCGGAAATCGCTGATAATCAACGCGAACAAAAAACTCGGGTATTGTTTTTTAATACCCGAGTTTTGTTATTTCATTGATTCTATATGTGTTACTTGCCAGCCCATCCAGGACCGCTGATTTGCTATTCTGACGTGAAAACGCTAAGTTTGCATAGATGCAAACAAGTCCGATAACAATGTAGTCCGATATCGAGCAGATACTGGTTGAGGTGCACCGGTTCAACGAAGAACGGGACGCAGTGCCAAGAAATATTACGAGCTTTAGCCAAGATGATTGTATATAGTGCAAATAAAGGGCTGTTTGTCCAAGACGTCCGGACAAATGTCATCGCCACGAAGATTCTCGACCTTATCCGGGAGAAGGGCTTGAGTGCCGGGCAGGACCGTGAATTTGCTGCCTGGCACAATTCGATGAAGTTCATGCGGGATATTATCGATGACCCCGCCATTGACGACGAGGTCCAGGTTGCAATCGAATACAACATTCCTCAAACATCGAAACGGGTCGATTTCATCATTATAGGCGCAGACGGGAAGGGCAAGGACAACATCATCATCGTAGAGTTGAAGCAATGGAGCAAGGCGGAGGTTGTGGATGATGACATGCATTTCTGCGTTCGCACGTACGTTGCCAATGACAACAGGATTGTCTGCCATCCATCCTACCAGGCCTATTCGTATTCGCGCTTTATGGTCAATTATTCACAGGTTATCCAGAGCAACAATATCCGTCTGGTTCCCTGTGCTTACTTGCACAATTATCTGCCCGCATACAAGCAGGCCCTGTCCGCGGATATTTACAAAGAGTGGTTTACCTCTGCACCGTTCTTTATCATGGACGAGGTGCAGCAGTTTGCGGATTTCGTCAAACAATTCGTCACCAGAAAGTCTTCGGGCGGAGACCTCCTGTATCTCATCGACCATGGCCGCATTAAACCCACGAAGTCCCTTCAGGATGCGCTTGCAACGATGGTACGTGGCACTCCGGTCTTTGATCTGCTGGATGAACAAGCCGTATGTTATGACATGTGCATCCGCACGATGCTGCAATGCCTGAAAGACAATAAGAAGCGAACGATTCTCGTACAGGGCGGCCCGGGCACGGGTAAATCCGTTCTTGCGGTCAACCTGCTCATGCATTTTATCACCAGTGCGTGTAACGCCGCCTACGTGACCAAGAACAGCGCTCCCCGGCAGGCGTTCCTGTCTATTTTATCAGCAAACAAGGCAGAGAACATCGCCGAAATCAGTCAGTTGTTCCGCTCCCCTTTCGGCCTTTCGAAGGTCCCTGCCAATTCGTATGACTGCCTCATCGTTGATGAAGCGCATCGGCTCGTGAAAAAGATGTATGGAGACTGGGGCGGAGAGAACCAGGTCAAAGAGTGCATCAAGGCGTCTCTTCTCACGGTGTTTTTGCTGGACGAGGACCAGGCCGTTACCACCAAAGATATCGGCAGCGTCCAGGAGATCAGCCGCTGGTGCAGGGAATTGGGATCCACCATCATCATGCGTGAGGAAACAAAGCTCACGTCCCAGTTCCGCTGCAACGGCAGCGATGCGTACATCCAGTTCATCGACAGTCTGTTGCAGCGAGGTGCTGAAACGCTCGAAGTACCATTGTCTGAACTCCATTATGATTTCCGTATTTTTGACGACGCCTCGCAAATGCGCGAGGCACTGCGCGAGAAGAACGTCGTCAATAACAAGGCACGCATGGTTGCCGGATATTGCTATGATTGGAACGTTAAGCGGCACCGCGGCGATGTGGATATAAGCCTCCCCGGCGGCTTTGAAGCGAAATGGAATCTTGAGAATGACAAGATATGGGCGATCAATCCCCGTTCTTTCGAGGAAGTCGGCTGCATCCATACCGCTCAGGGGCTGGAGTTTGACTATGTGGGCGTGTTGATTGGCAAAGACCTTACTTATGACAAGGTGACCGGATGCGTTATAACGAACAAAAATGCAATTTCCCGTGACGACAATTCTTCCGGTATACGTGGTGCCAGCGACGAGGAAGCCCGCCGTCTGATCCTCAATACGTACAAGACCCTCCTGACGCGGGGCCAAAAAGGTTGTTTTGTGTACTGCGAAGACGCGGCCCTACGGGATTATTTCAAGAAAAAAGCATATGACACTGTTTGAAGCAATTGAAGCCCGCCACTCCGTGCGGAAATACATCAGCGTCCCGATTCCGGAGCAGACGCTGGCCGTCCTCCGGGGCAAAGTGCGCGAGGTCAACCAGGCCGGCGGCCTGCACATCCAGCTCGTGACCGACGAGCCGAAGGCTTATTCCGGGATTATGGCCTACGGGTCCTTCTCCGGGGTAAGGAACTATTTCGTCATGGCCGGCCGCAAAGCCGACGACCTCGACGAGCGGATCGGCTACTACGGCGAGCAGCTCGTCCTGCTGGCCCAGACACTGGGGCTCAACACCTGCTGGACAGGACTCTCCTACAGCAAGGTTCCCGGGACTTACGAGCTGGCCGAGGGCGAGAAGATCGCCTGCTACATCTCGCTCGGCGTCGGCGAGAATCCCGGCCGCAGCCACAAGGTGAAATCGGTAAGCGACGTGAGCAACGCGGGTCCTGACACCCCCGACTGGTTCCGGCGGGGTGTCGACGCGGCGCTGCTCGCTCCCACGGCCGTCAACCAGCAGAAGTTCTTCCTGGAGTACCTCGGACCGGCAGAGGGTGGTGCGCTCCCCCGCGTCGCGGCCCGGCCAACCTTCTCGATGATCGGCTATGCCCGCATGGACCTCGGCATCGTGAAGTATCATTTCGAGATCGGCGCCGGGGCGGAGAATTTCGCGTGGGATTAACGCAGCAGGAAGCGCAGGACGGCCTCGTTGAAGGCTGCCGGCTCCTTGTTGGCGATGAAGTGGTCGCCGCGGATGATCGCCAGCTCGGCGTCGGGGATGCGTGCGGCGATCAGGCGCGTGTGCGCGTCCTTGATCATGTCATTGTCCCCGGCGATGACTAGCGTGGGGGCCTGGATGCGGGAGAGTTCATCCGGCTTGACATTCGGATCGTTGACCATGAGCCCCAGCATCTCGGCGTTCTTCCGTGCGCCGGGATTCCTTGCTGCAAACAACCGGGCGAACCGGTAACCGATTTCGATGGGAATCTGTATGCTCCGCTTCACCCCGGAGGCGTCCAGGTTGGCGCCGTCAAGGATCAGGCGTCCGACCCGTTCGGGATGTTCCATGGCGAAGATCATGGCGATATTGCCGCCATCTGAGAAGCCGAGGATGTCGGCTTTGTCGAGGCCCAGGCGGTCCATGAAAACCAGCAGGTCTTCTGTGAACTGGCGGATTGTGAACGGGGCATCACCCCTCGGTGTCTGACCGTGGCCGCGGGTATCGGGCGCAATCACCCGGAAGTGCCTGGCGAACGGTTCCATCTGATGCACGAAATAGCTGCTGTCCTCGCCGTTTCCGTGCAGGAGGATCAGTGGCTCTCCCACACCTTTCTCGATGTAATGATGTTCGATCGGATTCATGGGCGGAGGTAGCGGAGGCGGATGGGTTCGGGAAAACGCTCGATGGCGTAACGGAGCATGGTGCGGGGCATCGTCCGGTAGCGGGGAGATTCCGGATCAAGCCCGGAATGACTAGAAACGAACCTGGAATGATTGTCAGGATCCGGTCCCTGTAGAAAAGCTTCCAGGGCGGCCTGGTCGCGTTTGCCGGCTTCGCGAAGGAGCCAGCCGACGGCTTTGTGGATGAGGTCGTGCGGGTGGTGCAGGAGGATGTCGGCAATGGTGAAAGTGTCGTCCAGCTGGCCGTGGCGGATGAAAGTCATCGTGGATACGATGCCGATGCGCTGCTCCCAGAGGGTCTTGCCTTTCAGAGCCAGTTCATAGAGCATCGTCCGGTCCTTGTCCTGGAGCCACTCCCCCAGCAACGGATAGCAGGAGAGGTCCACCAAGTCCCAGTTGTTGATGAACGCCGTGTGCGACAGATAGAAATACACGCATTTTACCTGAAGGACATGGTCTTTCTTCGCATGCCGGAAGATCTCGACCAGCGTCAGCAGCGCAGCGAGACGCATCTCGTGGTATTCGCTGCTGATGCACTCCTCCAACTCCGGGAACCCGACGGAGCGCCAGCAGTCCTTGACGACGGCGCGGGTCACGGGTACCTTGATCCCCAGGAACTTGTCGCCCTCGCCGTACTGGCCGGGCCCGGTCTTGAAAAAGCGGGACAGTCCGGCGACCTGCGAGGGGTCGGCGTGAGCAAGCATCTCGGTATATAGCAGGTTCGGCATAGGCATTGGAATCAGGACAAATATAATGATTATCTTTGTATCAATAAGCACAAGCCCTCATGAACCCCGTTTCCGCCAGACTGCTGGCCCAGCAACTGATCTGCCCGCAATTCACCTCCCCGCACGACGTGGTGGCGTGGATGGGAGCCGTGCAGGCGCAGGACTACAAGATGATGCGCTGGGCAGTGGAGATGCGCTGCAAAAAGCCGTCTGCAGCAGCCTTTGAGCGGGACTTTAACAGCGGGGCGATTGTCCGCACGCACCTGCTCCGGACCACGTGGCAACTCGTTGCAGGAGAGGATCTGGGCTGGATGCTCGAGTTGTGCCGGATCCCGGCCCTGCGCGGCCTGCACGGTTGGATGAAGTCCAACGGCATCAGCATCCCTGCCGCCGAACAGGACAGGGTCCGGCAGGTCTTCGCGGATGTCCTGTCCGCAAAGAAAAGTGCCAGCAAGGAAGACTTTGCCGCAGCCCTGGCGGAGCGGGACCTCGCCCCGGACGACCACCGGCTCTCTTACCACATCCGCCTGGCGGAATTCTCCGGCATGCTCTGCAGCGGAGAACTCCGCGCGCGGCAGTGCACCTATGCCCTCGCTTCCGGGAAGCTTCCGCAAACGCAAGCCTTGCCGCGCGAAGAAGCGCTGGCCCTGCTGGCCCGCAAGTATTTCCGCAGCCACGGTCCCGCCACGCTGGAGGACTTCGTGTGGTGGAGCGGGCTGAACATCGGACAATGCCGTCAAGGGATGGCGGCCCTCGGCGGTGAGCTTGTCCGGGAGCGCTGGAAGCGGTATACGTTCTACCGCCTCCGGGACAGCCGTATCCGGGGCTTCCGCAGCGGATGCGTGCACCTGTTGCCGCCCTATGACGAATACCTCATCGGCTACAAGAGCCGGCAGGTCGCTTTGCACCCTGACCACCGGCATCGTGCCCACGACCAGACGGGTACTTTCTGGCCCGTCATCCTGCAGGACGGGGAGGTTGTCGGCAACTGGTCCTCCGCAGGCGGCCGGCTCCGTACGGAGGTCTTCCGCCCGGATGTCGTTGTCAGCGCGGAAGGGTTCGAACGGGAAAAGCAACGCTACGGACGTTTTTTGCGTTCTCCCTTTTTTTGAGTATCTTTACGAAGCATTCGTGCCACACATTCAATCAACCAATATGAAACCGTTATTCAAATCCCTCGCCCTGGCCGGCATGTTGCTGGCCACGGCATGCTCCGGCATCAAGAGTCCGGAGAAGTCCAAGCTCTTCGAGCCGTTCGTCGACCCCGAGTCCGGCGTCGTCTCCTATGTCCTCAAATACGGCGCCCCGGATGACAACAGGCAGTCGACCTATTTCATCTCCAAATCCATGACCAATGACGGCCGTTTCCTGATCTTCTGGTACAACCAGGGCAATGAAAAGAAGGAAGGCGGCCCCGGCGAGCGGCATCTGATGCTGGCCGACTTAAAGACCGACACCGTGCATGACCTGGGCATGGTTCCGATGACCCCCTTCGTGGAAATCAATGAAGACTACATGGTCTATGGAGACAGGGAGAAAGGTTTCTTCCGTGTCGACTTCACCAAACCCTCCGAGTCTGTCAAACTCTGCGACATCCCGCAGGAACTGTCCTCACTGGGCCGTATCATGCGCCTGGCCACGCACCTGACGCTGACCCAGGACCGCAAGCAGGCCTTCCTGGACACGGAGATCCGCACTGCCGAAGGCAAGCCCCGCTATATCCAGGGACTCCTGAACCTCGAGACCGGTGCCTGGGACCAGTGGATGGAGACGGAGTGGAACTGCAACCACGGACAGCTCAATCCCAAGGACGACAGCGTGGCGATGGTTGCCTGGGAAGGCTGCTGGGACGAAGCCGGACAGGCCTTCCAGGCCGAGACTGGCTGGTATCCCCGCATGTGGCTGATCCGCAAGGGATCCAAGGAGCTCATCCCCGCCAAGACCATCAACTTCGCCTCCCACGAGATCTGGGATGACGACGGCAAGGGCATCTCCTGGTGCGGCCATGGCTACATGGTCGACGAGCACTGCGTCTATCACCGTGACATGGCGACGGGCGAAGAAGAGGTCTGGGCCGCCGTGCCGGGTGCCCGCCACAACAGCTGCTCCCCCGACAACAAGTACGTCGTCACGGACCAGGCCCCCGAGAGTTGGTGGCGTGGCTGCAAGTGGCGCGTGGCGTTCTATAACCGCGAGACCGGCAAGTCCGTCTGGCTCTATTCCCTGCGTGACGCCCTCATGCCGCAGAACAACCAGTCCAGGCTGCATCCGGACCCGCATCCGCACTTCGTGATGAACGGCAAATACGTCGTCTCCACGGCCAACAACGCCGACGGTCACATGGACCTCTTCGTCACGCCGGTGGCACAGATGATCGAGATGACCAAGTAAAGTCTATTTGAAGAAACGGGCGATCGTGATACCCATGAACTTGCGGCCGTTGACCATGTTATGGCCCCCGTCCGTATGGAAGGTTTCATAGCGTATCCCCTTCCCGTCCAGATATTTCTCCATGTCCAGCATGCGCTGGTATCCGCCGTCGGCAGAACCTATGCCCATCCACAGAAGGTCATAGGTGTCGTTGAAACTGCGGGCGTCCGCGAATTTCGCGGAGAAATCCTGCTCAAGGAGTTCCGGCGTGAGGCTGGCAGCATAAGCGCAAACGTAGGAAAAGAGATCGCTGCGGCTCAGGCCCGTATAGAGGGCCTGCATGCCGCCGCGTGAGAATCCGGCGATGGCCCGGTGTTTCCGGTCATTCTGCGTGCGGAACGTCTTCTCCACATACGGCATGATGCATTCCGTAAGTTCACGGACGAAGCGACGCTGCATGTCCGAGCGACCCCGGTCGATGGGCAGGTTGACATTGCCGTACGGCAGGACGATCAGCATCGGCACAGCCCGGCCCTCGTGGATCAGGTTATCCGCTATGAAATTGATCCTGCCACCCTTGTAGAAGGTCTCCTCCGTGTCTGTAGCACCATGGACCATGTAGAATACAGGGTATTTCTTCCGTGGTTTGGACTCGTATTCCGCAGGGACGTAGACACAGAGTGTGCGCCATTCGCCCATGACGGTGGAATAATAGCTACAATAACGCACCTGGCCGTGCGGAATATCACGGACGGTGTAGAGCATGTCGTCGTTGCGCATTTCAACGAGGCTGGCCTTGAGCCTCTCGCTCGGAAGGAGGAGCATGTTGGCCGGATCGCTGATCTTGACCCCGTCTACGACGAAGTAGTACTGGTAGATATCCGGGATATCGGGATGAAGGGAAGCGGTCCAGACACCGTCGTCACCACGCTTCATCTCGAATTCGGGGGCGAGCTGGCAGTTGAGCCGGACGGAGTTGGCCTCCGGTGCATAGATGCGGAAGACGATGTTCCCGTCAGGCAGCACTTCCGGGGATATGACCTGGCCGGGCTGTTGGGCCAGGGCGACCGAGGCAAACAGTACGGACATGAGGAGAGAGGATAGCAACTTCTTCATATTCAATGGGGATTTGGTCACTTGGTGAGGCACCCGTTGATCAGCCGCCAGGCGATCGATCCGGGCTTGGGCAGCGGCGGGAGCGCATCCCTTCGGAACCATCGCGCGTCAGCGATCTCCGACTCCTGGATGCGGATCTCGCCGCTCTCGTATTCGGCGTAGAAGCCGACCATGAGCTGGTCCGGGAACGGCCAGCCCTGGCTGCCGGCGTAGCGGATATTGCGGATCTCCAGGCTCGTCTCTTCGCGGACCTCGCGGCGAAGGGCCTGCTCCAGCGTCTCCCCTATTTCGACGAAACCCGCCAGGCAGGCGTAGATCCCTGCCGTGTCCCGCACGCTGCGCAGGAGCAGGAGTTCGTCGCCGCGGGTGATGAGCGAGATGATGCAGGGTTCGATCCGGGGATAATGCAGCCGCCCGCAGGCAGGACATTCCTGTGCGTTCTCGCTGGCATGCAGCTGGAGCGGATGTCCGCAAAAAGGACAGAAACGCGTGCTGTCCAGCCAGTTCACATAGCCTTTCATCCGGGAGGCACGGGCATTCTCCCCGTCCTTATGTGCATGGAAATAGGAAGGGATCGGGATGAAACGTCCGCCTGCCGGCGCTTTGGCATCCGGCGCCAGGAGCACGCCCGAACAGGCCGTGAGGCTGTCGTGGCAGGTCCTGAGCACGGCGGAGGAATCCGCAGGAAGCCCCGCGCCGAGGGCCTCGCCCTGCGCATCCACCAGGATCTCCCGCCCGCGGAAACAATAGACCCGGTCCCCGGGCTGTATGCTTTCAATTAACGCCATGACAACACAAAGGTAGCGAATAAATCGTTATCTTTGTCTTGAAACCAACGCACTCCACATGAACCGGATCTTCCTCTCCTTAGCCGCATTACTGCTCTGTCTTCCCCTCGTCGCGCAAGAGCGCGAAGCGCTGACTGTCACGCCCGACAAGCAGGTCCGATACAACCCCTATCCCAACGGCGACCGTGTACCGGATTATTCTTTCTGCGGATACCGGGCTTCCGAAGTCCCGATCCCGGATCTGCTGGCCGACCCGGCCGTGCCCGTGCTGCGGCTGTCCCCTTCCGGCGGAGACGACACACAGCGCATCCAGGACGCGCTGGACTACGTAGGAAGTCTCCCTCTGCGGGACGGTGGTTTCCGGGGCGTGGTGTTGCTTGAACCGGGACGATTCATCCTGGGAGGATCTCTGGTGCTGCGAAGCAGCGGCGTTGTGTTACGCGGCTCCGGGCAGTTGGAGAGCACGCTGTTCGCTGCCGGGACTGGCCGCGAGACAGCCGTGCAGATCTGCGGTGTCGATGACGCACGGGAAGAGAAGCCGTTGCGGATACAGACGGAATACCTGCCCGTGGGAGCGGCGCAGATCCCGCTTGCGGCCGGCCATGGCCTGCATCCGGGCGACCGCATCCGGATTACCCGCCCTTCTACGCAGGAATGGATCCACCTGCTCAGTATGGACCGCATCGGGATGAGCGCTGACTACCAGCACTGGCTCTGGACGCCCGGTGACTACGACCTGGTCTTCGACCGCACGGTCGTGTCCGCGGACGCGTCCGGGATCATTGTGGACGTTCCCCTGCCCATTGCTTTTGACGCACGCTATGGCGGAGGCCTCGTCGCCCGTTATGACTGGCCCGGACGGATCCGCAACGTGGGCGTGGAGAATCTCCGGATCATCTCTGCCTGCGATCCGGCCCGTCCAAAGGATGAAGACCACCGCTGGATGGCCCTGACCTTTGAAAATGTCGAGGACGCCTGGGCGCGGCGCATCATGGCGGAGCATTTCGTGAGCTCGCTCGCTGCGGTCTGGGAGACCGCCAGGCGCGTCACGGTCGAGGATTGCAAGAATCTGGCGCCCGTGGGTGAGATCGGCGGCTACCGGCGCCTGGCCTTCCAGACCCTGGGACAGCAGACACTCTTCCAACGCTGCTGGTCCGAGGAGGGCTGGCATGACTTCACGGTCGGGGAACATGCCGCCGGTCCGAACGCCTTCGTCCAGTGCTGGGCCGAGCGCCCGCACAACTGGAGCGGCGCCCTGGGCGGCTGGTCCTGCGGGACGCTCTTCGACCGCTGCACCGTGTCGTCCGAGCCCATCAAGTTTACCAATGTCTGGCTGGATAACATGGGCGGCGGCTGGGCTTCCGCCAACTCGCTTTGCTGGATGTGCCGGACGCCGGAGCTGCACCTCGAGGATCCGCCCCTCGCCCATAACTGGGCGTTCGGAACCAGCGGACAGAGCATCGGCGGCGGCTCCCACGGTGAGCACAAGCTCAACGATCCGGTCAGCCTCTATTATTATCAGCTCGAACAACGCGGGGTACGGTCTGCAGAGTCGGACAAAGTCATCCGCTACCTCCGCATCTTCGGTGTTGATCCGCTCAAGCGCGTCTTCCCGGCCGAGTCCCTGGAGGAAGGCCGACGGAGCGCCGAGCCCGCCATGACTATGGATCGCTGGATCGACAAGATGATTGCCGACCATCCGCTCGCACCGGGCGGCGGTGCTAGCATCGGGATGCCTGTCCTCCGCCATCCTCTGCCTGCGGCCGCTCCGGCCCGGACGATCGGCTTCGCGCAGGGTAAGCTCGTGCGCGAAGGCCGTTATCTGCCCGGCGGCACCGCCCGCACACAGATGTGGCAGGGCATGCTTCGTCGAAGCTATCTGCGTCGTGCGTCGGACAACATCAACCGTTTTGTGCCGGGTCGCACGGGACGCGGCTACACCGACGACCTGGACAGCGTGGTGCTGCACCTGCAGCAGCGCGGCCAGGCGGGGCTCTACCACTTCCCCGCCCTCTGGTACGAGCGGCGCCGCGACGACCACGGTCGCATGATGCGCGCCGACGCCGAGGTATGGGCGCCCTTCCTCGAGCAGCCCTTTGCCCGCAGCGGACAGGGCGAGGCTTACGATCGCCTGAGCCGCTACGACCTGGACCGCCCGAACCCCTGGTACTGGAGCCGCATCGCAGGTTTCTGCGAGCGCGCGGATGAGGCGGGACTCTATCTGGTCTCCGAGCATTACCTGCAGCACAACATCATCGAAGAGGGCGCGCACTGGGCGGACTACCCCTGGCGCAGCGCCAACAACATCAACGACCTGGGCTTTGCCGAAGAGACCTACTATCAGGCGGACAAGCGCGTATTCATGGCCGAACAGTTCTACGACGTGGAGCACAACGCCCGCCTGGCGGCATACCACCGTAAGTATATCCGCCAGCAGCTGGACGCCGTGGCTCCCTACAAGAACGTGATCCACCACATAGGCACGGAATACACCGGCCCGCTGCACTTCATGCGCTTCTGGCTGGACTGCATCGCCGAATGGGAACGCGAGCACGGACAGGATGTCTTCGTGATGCTGAGCGCCACAAAGGACGTCCAGGACGCGATCCTTGCCGATCCGGGATACCGGAAGCTCGTCGACATCATCGACATCCGCCAATGGTCACGCAACGCCGATGGCTCGCTCTATGCGCCGGAGGGCGGTGTGAACCTCGCGCCGCGCCAGTACACGCGGCTGCTCGACACGCCCGCCGAGAGCGGCAATGACGCCGTCTGGCAGCAGGTGGCCGAGTACCGGCTGGCTTATCCTGAAATCGCCGTCGTGTCCAATTCAGGTCGCGCCACGGCCGGTGCGTGGATCAGTTTTGTCGCCGGCGGCTCGATGTGCGCCCTGCCTGAGATCGCGGACGCATCCTTCTGGCAGAAGACCCTTCCGATGGCACCGATGCCGGAGCTGACCGTCCCCGGCGCGCAATGGGGCATGGGCCAGCCCGGCACGGGATATGTCCTCTGCTGTGCCGGAGAATCGCTCCGGCTGCCGCTCGAGGGAGACCGCGGTTCCTACCGCCTGCGCTGGATCGACCCGCAAACCGGCGCGTGGATCGGCAAGGCGCAGCGCATCCGGGGCGGCTCGATTCTCTCCCTCCCCGTCCCGAAACCCGGCGCCGTCGCCTGGCTGTCCCGCTGATCCGAAAACAAAAAACCGGCCCCGGAGGGTCGGTTTTTCGTTTGGTCATCCGGGCAGGCCCGGAATCGCTTATTCCTTGCCGAGGTATCCCCAGACGCAGGCGGAGAGTGCCGCACCGACGAGCGGGCCGACGAAGAACACCCACACATCCTTGAGGGCTGCGCCACCGGCGAAGAGGGCCGGACCGAGGGAACGGGCCGGGTTGACGGAGGTGCCGGTCAGGTTGATGCAGACGAGGTGCACGAGGATCAGGGTGAGACCGATGGCGAGGCCAGCGGGCTTGCCTGCACCCAGCTTGGCGTCCGTGGCGCCGAGTACGACAAGTACGAAGATGAAGGTGGCGATGCACTCGACGAGGAGCGCACCTCCCACACCGCCGGCATTAGCCACACCGTTGGAGCCGAGACCGCCGGTCAGGTCCGGAGCGGCGACAACCTTCGTGAGGAGCAGCAGGACGGCGCCGGCAATGATACCGCCGATGATCTGGCCCACCCAGTAGCCGCAGGCGTCCTTCCAGGTCATGCGGCCGGAGAGCGCGACGGCGAACGTGATGGCGGGGTTGATGTGGCAGCCCGAGATGTTGCCGATCGTGTAAGCCATGGCTACGACGGTGAGACCGAAAGCAATGGCAGTACCGACGACACCGGCGGGGGTGTTGCAGCCGAGGAACATGGCAGTCCCGCAGCCCAGCAGCGTCAGAACGAAGGTTCCGATGCATTCAGCAATGTACTTTTTCATTTCTAAACGGGTTTTGAGGTTTGTTTCACGATGCTAATTTAACAAAAATCCGTGATTATTGCTATCTTTACACGACAGAAACCTATAACACTTTTCCTATATGTACGACGCAAACCACGGACTCTATGTCGCCCATGGCTCCCAGGGGCCGATCAGCATAACGGGCAAGATGGCCAACCGCCACGGCCTCATCGCCGGCGCGACCGGCACCGGCAAGACCGTAACCCTCCAGGTATTGGCCGAGACCTTCAGCCAGGCAGGCGTGCCCTGCTTCATGGCGGACATGAAGGGTGACCTGTCCGGCATCAGCCAGACCGGCAAACTGAGCAGCTTCATCGAGAAGCGCCTCCCCGAGTTCGGGATCGAGAACCCGCAGTTCGGCGGATGTCCGACACGTTTCTACGATGTGTACGGCGAGCAGGGCCACCCGATGCGCACCACGATTTCCAACATGGGCCCGCAGCTGCTGAGCCGCCTGCTTGGACTCAACGAAGTTCAGTCCGGCGTCATGGACATCATCTTCCGCGTGGCGGACGATAAAGGCCTGCTCCTGCTCGACATGAAGGACCTGCGTGCCATGCTCAGCTTCGTGGCGGAGCATGCCGAAGAGTATTCCCGGGCTTACGGCAACGTATCTACGGCCAGCGTCGGTGCCATCCAGCGCTCCCTCCTCTCCCTGGAAAACCAGGGTGCGGACAAGTTCTTCGCCGAGCCTTCCTTCGACATCCAGGATCTCTTCGCCGTGGAGAACGGCCGGGGCGTGATGAGCGTGCTCGCCGCAGACAAGCTGATGCTGAATCCGAAGCTCTATTCGACCTTCCTGCTTTGGCTGCTCTCCGACATCTACGCCACGCTGCCGGAAGTCGGCGATCTGGATCTGCCGAAGCTTGTATTCTTCTTCGACGAGGCCCACACCCTCTTCACGGACACGGCCCCCGCGCTCGTCTCCAAAATCGAGCAGGTCGTACGCTTGATCCGAAGCAAGGGCGTCGGCGTCTACTTTATCACCCAGAGCCCGACGGACATCCCCGAGACCATCCTCGGCCAACTGGGCAATCGCATCCAGCATGCCCTGCGCGCCTATACCCCCAAGGACCAGAAGGCCGTCAAGGCCGCTGCGGAGACCTTCCGCGCCAACCCGGCCTTCAAGACCGACGAGGCCATCATGAACCTGGAGACCGGCGAGGCCCTCGTGAGTTTCCTGGATGCTAAGGGCGCCCCGTCCGTCGTGGAGCGCGCCAAGATCCTCTTCCCGCTCAGCCAGATCGGCGCCATCACCGCCGGACAGCGCCTGGACATCAATGCCGCCTCCCCCGTGAGCGGCAAGTATGACAAGGTCATCGACCGCGAGTCCGCTTTCGAGGTCTTGCTGGCCGACCAGCAGAAGGCTATCGAGGAGCAGACCAAGCAAGCCGAAGAAGTGGCGAAGCAGAAAGTGGAAGCCGCCCAGAAGGAAGGCGAGAAAAAGGCCAAGGGTGCCAGGAAGAAGAGCATCGCGGCCGCCGTGGCTGCTGCTGCCGCTTCCGCTGCGATCAGCAGCGTGACGCGCAGCGCCGGCACGGCCGCGGCCAACGCCATCACCGGCAAGAAGCCCAAGGGCGGCAAGACCGCTGCCGAGAAGGCCATCTCCAGTGCTACCAACAGCGCTCTCAAGACCCTTGCCCGCAGCATCCTCGGCAACCTGATCAAATAGATTCCGGTGTCAAACCCAGTACCGTCATTCCGGGCTTGACATATTATTTTAGTCATTCCGGGCTTGACCCGGAATCTCCAACTGAATGAGAAAAAACTTCCTCCTAATACTCCTCCTCCTCGCCTCCTGCCACCCCCGGGTGCAGCAGGAGCCGGAGCCTGCGGCCCCGGAGCTCCCGCCCCTCGGATTCTTCACGGACCGTTACGAGGCGGATACCCTTCAGGTCCGCGGTGGAGAGACCTTCACCGGCCTGATGGGCCGCCTGGGGATGTCCGCGCAGGACGCATACGCGCTGGGACAGCTCTGCGACAGCACTTTCGACGTCCGCAAGCTGCGGGCCGGCAACCCCATCCACGCCTATTACGAAACGACGGACAGCGCGCGCGTGCTTCGCTACGCCGTCTATATCCAGGACATCGTCCGCTCCACGGTATTCCGATGCACGGACTCCCTTGCGCTCTGGAATGTCGACAAGCCGGTCGAGCACGAGCGCCGCTTCACGGACGTGACCATCCACAGTTCGCTCTGGAACGACATGACCGACGCCGGCGCTTCCCCCAACCTCATCATGCACCTGGCGGATATCTACCAGTGGAGCGTCAACTTCTTCGGCCTGCAGCCCGGGGACCGTTTCCGGATGATCTACGACCAAACCCTCTGCGAGGGTGAACTCGTATCCATCGACACCGTGCATTTCTGCCTGTTCTCCACGCCGGAGGGCAAGGAAGTTGCGGCCGTCCGTTTCGACACAGGTGACGGCGCCCCCAACACTTACTGGGGCAAGGGCGGCGAGAGCCTCCGGCGGATGTTCCTCAAGGCACCGCTCAAGTACAACCGCATCAGCAGCCGCTTCTCCTACGCCCGGCGGCATCCCGTGACGGGCATCGTCCGGCCGCACACGGCCGTGGACTACGCAGCACCCACTGGCACGCCGGTCCACGCCATCGGTGACGGCACGGTCACCAAACGCGGCTGGGACGGCGGCGGAGGCGGCAACCGCATCCGCATCAAGCACGCTGCCGGCTACGAAAGCAGCTACATGCATCTTTCGCGCTTTGCCCCCGGCATCCGCGAGGGTTCCCGCGTCTCACAGGGAGACCTGATCGGCTACGTCGGCGCGACCGGCACTGCCACGGGTCCGCACCTGGACTTCCGCGTTTTCCAGAACGGCAAGGCCATCGACCCCCTGTCGCTCAACTCCCCTGCTTCCGAACCCTTGGATACGCAGTATTTAGCTGCGTTCAACCAGCGCTACGACAGCCTGATGACCGAGGTGCTGAGGCGTGCCCCCACGGATTCACTAGTCACAGTGCAAGATACTGTCAGTCTGCGATAAAAACATTTTTGTAAGCTATGGAAATCAAGCCTGTCGCCCTCTTCCGCTCGCCCCTGGGGGAGAAATTCGGCCTGCCGCGCCAGGCGGGACTCGCCGAGTCCCTGCGCGGGACCGTTGTCCTGGAACCGGCCTACCGCTCGCCCGACGCGCTGCGGGGCCTGGAAGGATTCGACTTCCTCTGGTTGGTCTGGGGGTTCCATCTCAACCAGGAGACCGCTTCGGACAGCCTGACGGTCCGACCGCCGCGTCTGGGCGGCAACGAACGCGTGGGCGTGTTCGCCTCACGTTCGCCCTACCGGCCCAATCCTATCGGACTGAGTTCCGTGCGCATCGAATCCGTGGATGCCGCCAATGGCGAAATCCACGTACGCGGAGCTGACCTGGCCGACGGGACGCCCATCTATGACATCAAGCCATACGTCACGTACGCCGACAGTCACCCCGGCGCCCGCAGCGGCTTCGTGGACGGCCACGAATGGAAACCGCTCGATGTCCGGCTGCCGCGGGAATTCTTCCCTTGCTTCACGCCGGCAAGTATTGACGGACTGTTCGAAATCCTCGCCCAGGATCCCCGTCCCCAGTACCAGGACGACCCGGAACGCGTTTACGGCCTCCTGTTCGAAGGCCGTAACGTGAAGTTCAAAGTGTCCGACGGTGTGCTTACCGTCGTGGGTGTCGAATAAGGGCTTCGAATCCCCTGTACAATTCCTCGATCAGATCCCGGCTGTTGTAGGCTTCCGCCGTGCAGCGGCTTGTCAGGGCATCCCCGGCGAAGCCGTGGATCCAGACGCCCAGCGCGGCGGCGTCCCGGGCAGCGTAGCCGCGTGCCAGCAGGCCGCCGACCAGTCCGGTCAGCACGTCACCGCTGCCGCCCTTGGCCATCCCGGGGTTGCCGGTCGTATTCTCCAGGATCTCTCCCTCCGGCGTGTATACCCGCGTCCGGAAGCCTTTGCAGACCACGACGCAGCCGGTTCGGCGGCAGAGCGCGCCGACGACTTCGTCCTGGCGCTTCGGGGCGAATTCGCCCACAAGCCGCCGCAGTTCGCCCGGATGCGGAGTCATCACGGAACCGGCCGGTATGCAGTCCAGCAGGGCCGGATGCGCGGCCAGGATGTTGAGCGCATCCGCATCGAGCACGAGCGGAATCCCCTGCTTGCCCGTCAGCAACAGAAGTTTCCGGAACGCACCGACCGTCTGCGGCGCCTGACCCAGTCCGGGGCCGACGGCAATGGCGTCGAAACGGTCCAGGTGTTCCGGGACCAGGCTGAAGCAGCTGTCCGGCTCATGAGACAGCATCGCGGATGGGAAATTGACGGCGACTGCCTGCAGGGCATAAGCTGCCGAGTGCAGCGTAACCAGGCCGCAGCCGGACTTGAGCGCGGCGCCCGTAGCGAGCACGGCTGCACCGGGCATAGCCTGGCAGCCGGCGACCAGCAGCAAGTGGCCGTAGTCTCCCTTATGGCTCTCGTCCGGACGCGCTTTCAACTGCGGCCGGAGGAAATCTGGATCGATCCGGATCATTTCTGCGTGGCCGTGATGTGGAAACAATGCTCCTTGCGCTCGTACTTGACGAGTACGCGGCCCGCCTTCTTCTCATCCCGCAGGACCTCGGCGAGAACCTTGGTCAATTCATAAGGCTGCATGAATTCGTCCGTCTCTTCATCCCGCCAATAACGGGTATAGGTGATGTCGAAGGTCGTGCCGTAGCAGTGTGCGGAGTTGTCGCTGGCATTGGGATTGCCGCTCTTGCGCAGGTTCTCCACGTCCTCCTGCGTACGCAGGATTGACGAGCAAACCAGCTTGTAGACAGGGAATTGCTTCGAGCGCAGCGAGTCGCCGAACGCCTTGGCGATCCGGTTCAGCTCGGCTGCCGCCCCCTTTGTCAGATAGGGCACGGAGTAGTTCAGGTTGTCGATGACCAGGTCGTCAGTATCTTCGATCTTGACCAGCAGTTTCGGGTCTATGTCGTCCCGGCTCTTGGGAATGCGACGCAGGCCGACGACCCGGGCCTTCTCGATATGGGTGTCGTTGACGTCGTTGAACACCTGACCGTAGGACATCAGCTTGGTGTAGTAGATGATCTCCCGGGCCGTGGACTCTCCGGTCCCGTCCACGTCATCATCCGATTTCTCTTCCTGGATCTGTTCGACCAGGTCTTTGTCGGCCTTTTTGTCCCTTCTGCTGCAACTCCCTCCGACCAGGAGTCCCAGCAGGAACCCGAGGACGAAGGGAGTCAGCAGAATGATCAGCGCTTTCTGCTTCTTATTCATATTTCAGGATAGGCTGGCGGGCGGCGCTGGTCTCGTCGGGACGTCCGATCGGCGTGTTATGCGGCGCACCGTGCAGCATCTCCGGATCGGCCTTGGCCTCTTCGGCGATCTGGCGCATGACCGCGATGAATGCATCCAGGGTCTCCAGCGACTCCGTCTCCGTGGGCTCGATCATGATAGCCTGGTGGAATAGCAGCGGGAAGTAGATGGTCGGTGCGTGGAAGCCGTAGTCGAGCAAGCGCTTGGCCACGTCGAGGGTCGTCACGCCGTTGTCTTCCAGCAGTCCGTCGAACACGAATTCATGCTTGCAGACCGTCGGGATGGGCAGTTTGTAGCAGTCCTTGAGCGACTCCTTGATGTAGTTGGCGCCCAGGGTGGCCAGTTTGCCGGCAAGCTTGATATGCTCGCGGCCCAGCATCAGAATGTAGGCGTAGGCCCGCAGGGTGACGCCAAAATTTCCGTTGAAGCCACTCACGTGCGGGATGTGCAGGAACGGGACCACC
>JAEEGI010002043.1_pt1 | contig 50007 bp, 41 predicted proteins | sample 8958751 | NCBI WGS metagenome assembly JAEEGI01 (sample SAMN16246545, study PRJNA631951) | gut metagenome | biome: gut microbiome; feature: rumen; material: KS-attached | host: Bos | place: Iran: Karaj | collected 2018-10
CGTTGCCGCTGGGGATGGTTCTGATGCGCTCAAGTTTCTCACCGTTTATCTTGAAGGTGCTTGTAAACTGCTTCTCAAAGTCGGCAATGGCAAACTCATTGAATCCATCGCTGTCGACATCGGTGAGATCATACCAGTAGGCGTGATTGAGAAATGGTTTCTCGTGGTTGAACTGCTCAATCACGGTGGGCAACTGACGCTGCACGGTGGCAGGCATCTGAGCCTTAACAACAGTAGCACAGCATGCAAGGAGTAAGAATAATGTGAAAATCTTTTTCATAATAATTGAAGTATTATTTTAAAAAAATGCTTTTTATTTTGGTCTATTCACCTTGTCTTGAAAAGGCACTTCGGTGCCATTGAGGACTGCTTCCAGATAGGGTTTGAGCTTCTGGGCATAATAGTAGAAACCCAGGTCGGTAAGGTGGATGCCGTCGACAGAACCCTCGCAGTCGGGACCATAGAGGTTCTCTCGGTCAATGTAGTAGAGATTGCGAGGATTTTCGGCCTTGAGTTTCAAATAGTTTTTGTGAAACTCATAGTTCTTCTCGGGCAGATACTTGCTGTAGAATCCACTGAAACGCTCGTAGCTGTACTCTTGCCCTTCGACCATGAATATGGGCACCTCGGGGCGAAGAGTGCGCAACAGGTTGACGAAACCATAGGTCAAAGTGTCGCACATTAGCTTTGTGCAGTTAGGGATGGGGTCAAGGATGTAGGCATCGACGTGAGGAATCGCCGCCATGGCACGTGCCATGACACTATCCATCTTGCCCTCACCGCTCACGCCAATATTGACGCACTCCACGTCGAGGTCGCGCTGGAGGATACTTGTAGCCACCATGCCAGTGCGTGAAGCGCAACCACCGTGCAGGATGCTAGTTCCGTAAAATACAAATTTCTTCTCCTTGCGTGGACTGTTAACACGAGGCTGGGAAATCTCGGCACTTGGCTCAACTCCAATTTCCATCCAGTTGATGCCGTCGTAGAGCGGCAGGTAAATCATATACTCATGCCAGCGACCGTCGAGCTTGTCGATATAGACCTTACTCTGGATTGAGTCTTTGCGCGGGCCCTCGCCTTTATAATTATAGTCGCGATAAGGTCGATTACAGTTCACGAAACGCCATACCCCATTGTCGTCGAGAATATAGAGGTCGGTACCCTTGATGCCAGTGTCGGCCATGTGAGCCATGTGGAAATTGCTCATGAGGTTGTATCGCACTGCCACGCAGTGGCTGTTAGTGGCGAAACGGATGCCTATTCCCGCTGAATTCTTGGCGCGGTCCCACAAGGGAGTGCGCACACTGTCCTTGATAGTTGCCGGGATGCGCGTGTAGGGCGTGAAAGTGTTGTCCCAACCCTTGTTTATCATGCGGAATCGCAATGCGTCGTAGAACTTGAGTGTGTCAAGACTCGTAAAATCCTGGGCGCATGCCGCTGTGGCCGCCAGAGTCAAGAATAAAGTGATAAGTAATTGTCTTAGTCTCATCAATAATTGGAAAATGTGTGGGTTTAACAAATGCGGTCGGCCGCCTCATGAGGTTGCCGACCGCATCTTAACTTAAGCTAGTCAGGAAGACTCTCAGATTATTGGAGAGTTCCAGCCTCAGCCTGCTGAATCATTGTGTCGTCGGCAGTGATATAAACCTCTACGCGACGGTTCTGAGCGCGTCCTTCGGGAGTGTCGTTGCTAGCAACTGGGTAGTCATAGGCAAGACCCTTAGTCTCCATGCGGCTGCCTTCAACACCACTGTTCATAAGATAGTTCTTCACAGCGTTAGCGCGGTTGAGCGACAGTTTGTCGTTAGTTGCGCGTGAGCCAGTGTTGTCGGTGTGACCGAAGATTTGAACGTTGGTGTTAGGATCGTTGATAAGTGATGTAGCGAAACGGCTCAAAGCGTTCTTAGCTGGGGTCTTCAGGGCATACTTGCCAGTGTCGAAGAGGATACCCTCGTCGAATGTTACCTGGATACCAGTGTAGCCATTGTTGTCGGTAACGGTAGTAACCGAAGCACCCTGGATAGCTGCGAGCTCGTCGGCCTTCTTCTGCATATGCTTTCCAATGAGAGTACCAGCAACACCACCAGCAACAGCACCAATAGCGCCACCAATAGCAGCACCCTTGCCCTTGCCAATGAGAGCACCAATACCAGCGCCAACAGCAGCACCGCCGCCACCGCCGATGAGGCCACCCTTCAAGGTCTTGCTCATTGAATCACAACCACTAACTGAGATGAGCAGAACTGCGCTCATTAAAAGACTCAAAAATTTCTTCATAATAGTACTATTTTTAAAGAATTAATAATAAGTGTGTTTTGTCTTTTTCATTTTTTTCGATACAAAAGTAAGCAGTTTTATTGTAAATCGCAAATAATGTAATAAAAAACACAACATTTGTGTGACAATTCGTTTCAGTCTTTTCAAAAAACAACCTTTTAGGGTAAGATAGACCGATAACCATCGCGTCACACAACAATTAAACGCACAACCCATTAAAATACTGCACTTAAAAAATGCTAAAAAACGCCAGAAAGCGATTTACTTTTTTTCTTTTTTCAGTTTTGCCTGTATCTCATAGTTACAAGACATAAAAACGGGAGACCGAGGAATTTACCACAAATTCAACTCGGCCTCAATACTATTGCAAATAAAAAGAGTAAATGAAGTTTTCTAAATCAATATGCCTAATAGATTACCTTCTTAACAAATTACATATAACCATCGCGGTGTGTGTATTGCCTTCTTTTATATAGTGTAAAAAAGCTATGGTTTCTTGTGTTTTACGACCTATAAACAACGAGGGTAGCGAAATACTGCACCGACAGCCCTCAATTTAACCTATTTTAACCAACCAGCGTCCTCAACAGCCACAAAAGTAGAACAAAACAGCTATAGGGAACAAAAAAAGTGTCCAACCACATTGAATGTGACTGGACACTGATAAAATATTAGGCTTGTATTATTTACAGCACTTCGAGAAGTCGGCCTTGCGCATGTCGCCTTCGCGAGCGAGTGCAACATGGAAAGCGAGAGCCATTTCGTTGTTCTGCATAACGTGACCCATCTTGCAAGCCTTGAGGTACTCGCGCAGCAATGGGCGATAAACGGGGTGAGCAGCCTTCTCGATGATCTCCTCGGCGCATTGCACTGGATCCTTGAAACGCAGATCGGCTACGCCCTGATCGGTAACAATGATGTCGACACTGTGCACTGTGTGGTCGATGTGAGTACACATGGGCACGATGGTCGAAATGCAGTCGTCCTTCTTGATAGATGGGCACATGAAGATGCTGGTGTAAGCATTGCGGGTGAAGTCACCGCTGCCTCCAATACCGTTCATCAGGCGAGTTCCACTCACGTGCGACGAGTTGATGTTACCGAAGATGTCGGCCTCGATAGCGGTGTTCATCGAGAGCACGCCAAGGCGACGGATAACCTCAGGGTTGTTAGAGATTTCGCTAGGACGCATGAGCACCTTGTCGTGAAGTTTGTCGATGTTGGCGAAGAACTCGTCCATAGTGTCGTGGGCAAGGGTGAGTGAGCAGGTGCTCACAAACTTGCAATGCCCGTGCAGAAGCAGTTTCACGAAAGTATCTTGCATCACCTCGGTGTAAACCTCAAATGGTGGAATCTCGTCACTCTCCTCAAGGCTGTCGAGCACAGCATTAGCAATGTTGCCCACACCGCTCTGCAGTGGCAGGAACGACTTGGGAATGCGGTTATTCTTCATCTCGTTGATGAGGAATTGCACTACGTTGTGACCAATCATGCGTGTGGTCTCATCAACTGGAGTGAAAGCGTCGGCCTTGCCAAGTCGGAATGAAGTCTTTACCACGCCCACAACCTTCTTGGGGTCAACATGAGCAGTGGGTGAGCCAGCACGGTCGTGAGCAGTGTAGATAGGAATCTCGCGACGGTTAGGTGGGTCAAGAGGAATATATATGTCGTGCAAGCCGTGGATGCTCTCGGGCAGTTGATCGTTGAGCTCGATGATAACCTTGTCGGCACACATGAGCCATGTTGGGGTGCAACCTACCGATGTTCCGAGAACAATCTCGCCGTCGTCGCTGATGCTCTGTGCCTCAACGATAGCAACATCCATCTTGCCGTAGTAGTTGTAGCGGAACTCCTGTGAGAGCTCGCTCAAGTGACGGTCATTGTAGTGGATTACATTGTTGTTGATGGCCTTGCGCAAGTCGGGGTGCGACTGGTAAGGCGAACGGTAGTTGATAGCCTCGGCGCGTGTGAGCTCACCATCGATGAAATCGTTGGTCGACGCACCACTGAAGATGTTGATTTTAAACTCACGGCCTGCCTCATGCTCGCGACGAGCCTTGGCGGCGATGAAAGGTGCTACTGCCTTTGGGCAGCCAGGAGCGGTAAAACCCGATACTCCCACGTTGTCACCATTTTTGACAAACTCGGCAGCCTCTTCGGCTGTAATGATAGGATAAATCATTTTTCTTCTTGATTTAGTTTATGTGATGTTGTTTTGTGTAAATTCTAAAAAACCGTGCAAAGTTACACATTATTTTTCAAAGAGACATAAGGAGATAAAGGAAATAAAGGAGTTAAAGGAAATAAAACACCAGATATATCGCGAATAGACGAGAAAAACCTGCACGACATCTCATGCGTGCAGGTTTCTTGTTCTTTGTTTTGATGGCTGCTACAACTCAGAAACGATAGCCGATTGCAATTTGGGCATTGCCGTGTTTTTCGTGGTGAACTCTCAAGAATTCAGTGAAACTCATAGTGTAGCGAGCCTGGACAAACACATCGTTGGCGATGTTATAGGTCATACCCAATCCAGCACCAAAATCAACAGTCTTGGTGATGCCACTCATATCAACTGCTGAACCTCCACCCTTAGGCGTGTACTTGCTGTAGACATTGAATCCCAATTGCGGACCCAAGTCGATACTAAAAGCAGGAACCACATAGATCTTAAGCATTACAGGGATGTTGACGTAATTGGCATGGAAAGTATTGCCTAATGAATTCTTACCACCTTGCGCAGCAAATACAACTTCAGGAGCAATGCCAATTAAATCAGTTGCCCTGTACTCAGCAAAAAGTCCGGCTTGATAGCCAAACACAATATCATGATCTACACCTTCACCCCAGAAGTGAGTCAGATCAACTCCAACCTTAGGGCCAAAAGTGAATCTCTTCTGTGCTGTTACTACACCAGCAGTCAACAGCATGCACATAAGTGCGATTACAATTTTCTTCATAAATAGGAATTATTGGTTAGCTAATAAAAAAACAGTTCATTCAACAGTTGCTTGTCAAAGCACAAATATAAGCACTAAAATTAAGATTTGCAAGAATTTAGGCTAAAATAATAAAAAAAACGCCCTTACTGGACGTTTTTTTATGCTTTCTGTAACCAAAACAAGGGTTACACTGTGAGTATTTCCTTCTCCTTAGCGGCAAATACTTCGTCGATTTTCTTCAAGAACTTGTCGTGGAGTTTCTGAACTTTCTCCTCGCCGTCCTTCTGAGCATCCTCAGGCATGCCATCTTTAACAGCCTTCTTGAGGCCCTCAATCATCTCGCGACGTGCATTGCGCACACTTACCTTAGCCTTTTCGGTCTCGGCTTTAGCGTCCTTAACGAGTTGCTTGCGGCGCTCCTCGGTCAATGGAGGGAAGTTGAGGCGGATAATCTCGCCATTGTTCTCAGGAGTAATACCAATGTTGGAGTCGAGAATAGCCTTCTCAATAACCTTAATCATGGGTTTCTCCCAAGGAGTGATAGTGATGCTGCGAGCATCGGGCACGGCAACGTTTGCCACATTGGCGATAGGCATCATCGAGCCGTAATATTCGACCTTAACGGGGTCAAGGATTTTGGGATTGGCCTTGCCGGCGCGCACGCGCGACAGGGTCTCATCGAGATAAGCTACAGCCTCGTTCATTTTCTTCTCGGCTGCATCAAGAAAAGTTTTTACGTCTGCCATAATTGTATATATTTTAAGTTAATAATTTCAGTTTTTAGAAAAACGTCACGAAAATATACATTTTTTATCACCACTGCAAGAAAAATGCCAAAAAAGTGAATAATCAAGAACACAACTCGAAGCAACTAAGCAAATATCTCAGTGTTTCACTGGTTCCATGTGCAATGTGATGTGAGTGTCGTCGCCAAAGCGTTCCTTGAGTTTTCGTTCTACTTGGCTAGTTAAGTCATGAGCTTTGAGAAGCGACACGCTACCGTCCATGCGGATGTGAGCTTCGATAGCGATGCGGTTGCCAATGCGCCGTGTGCGCAGATTGTGAGGCTCACTCACTCCGGGGAACGAGGTGATAATTTCCTCAATTTCACGCTCAGTATCTTCGGGAAGCGAACCTTCGGTGAGTTCACCGATGCTTGTTCGCAAAAGTCCCGCTGCGACTTTCACAAGGAACAATCCCACGACAATAGAAGCTATTGGGTCGAGCACTGTCCAACGATCGCCAAGCAAGATTGCACCGCCGATGCCTATTGCAGCGGCTATCGATGACAACGCATCGCTGCGATGATGCCAAGCATTGGCCACAACAGCCTGAGAATTAAGCTTCTTCCCCTTATAAGCGGTGTATTGATAAAGCACTTCCTTGACTGCTATTGAGAGCAATGCTGCCCACAAAGCCAGCTGTCCAGGTGCCTCAAGATCGGCTCCACCAGCCCAATCAATAAGTGCTAGTACTCCCGACACTATAATTCCTACAGCAGCCACTACTAAGGCGATACCAATGAAAAATGTTGCAATCGTCTCAAATTTTCCATGCCCATAATCGTGCGAACGGTCTTGTGGCTTAGCGCTGACACTCACAAACACCAGCACAATGATATCGGTAACAAAGTCTGACAAGGAGTGCACAGCATCGGCTATCATTGCTGAGCTATGACCCAAAATCCCTGCAATGAGTTTGAAAATCATCAACGCTACATTTCCTGCACCTCCCACAAGGGTAACTTTCTGTATTTCACGCTCTCGTGTCATTAACAAAGACCTTATTAATTTTTTAGAACAATTATTTAAAAGTAAGAATAGAGCAATTGTCAATTACCAACTGCTGGGCTGCTTGCTGTAGCTGCTCGGGGGTAACCCCGAGGATGCAGTCGATATTTTCTTGCAACGTGCTCACTGCGTTATAATAGAGGAGACCTCGTCCTGCAGCCATAGCGGCAACCTCGGCGCTATCGCTGGCGACAAGCATCTGCCCACAGTATTGCCGCTTATAGGCATCGAGACGACGCTCGCTCAATGGTGCTTGAGCCAGCGAGTCGATAGTGTTATCAATTAATCGCAAAGCCTTCTTGAGTTTCTCGTGCTCGCATCCAAGATAAATTTGTATCATTCCGCAGTCGGTGAATGTCACTAGGGATGACTCCACGGTGTAGACCAAGCCTCGTTTCTCACGCAAGCTCACGTTCAACAGCGAGTTCATGCCCGGTCCACCAAGGATGTTATTGAGCAAAGCAAACGCGAAACGCCGGTCGTCATACATGCCAGGCACCCTTGCTCCCACGATTGTGTGCGACTGATGTAGACCCAAATCCACCACTTTGCGCTGAGGCGCTACTGCGACAGGAGCTTTGCGTTTGAGTCCCTTTTTGGCATGCGACAATATGCCAAAGTATCGCTCGGCAAGACGAAACACCTTATCGTGTGATGTGCTTCCCAGCGAGAAGAACACCATATTGCTGGGCACATACAAGCGTTTTAGCCAATCGAAACAATGCCCTGAAGTGAGCAGGCGCAAATCTTTCTCTTCGCCCAAAATGTTATGCCCCAACTGACTACCAGCAAGAAGCATATCTTCAAAGTCATCATAAACCGCCTCGCTGGGAGTGTCGCGATAGCTTGCCACCTCTTCAAGCACAACGTCAAGTTCGGTCGAAAGTTCGTGCTCAGGGAAAACAGAGTTCTCCACAAGGTCGGCTATCAACTCTACAGCACGCTCCAAGTGCTCCACAGGAAAGATGCAATAGAGCATAGTACTCTCCTTGGTAGTGTAGGCATTGAGCTCACCACCCACTTGCTCCATGCGATTGTTGATGCGTGTTGACGAGCGCCGCTTTGTTCCCTTGAAAATGGTGTGCTCAACAAAATGTGCCAATCCATACTGCCCATCAAGCTCATCGCGACTGCCAGCATTAACTGCCAGCCCACACCATGCCACAGGCGAGTTGCGCTGCACATGCACCATGCGCAGCCCATTGGCAAGAGTGTGAAGATATATGTTTTCGTTGTTATTCATCAAGAGGAGTTAAGGAAAAATAACCTTTAGCCGCATTAGCGGCTAAACTTAACATTAAATACTTACATTCTCGTATCAACATGGATGATGTTTTGCACAAACATCAGGTCACGGATTTCGCTCCGCTCAATTTCCATATCATCATATTTCTTATTCTCACTGCGCAGAATGACCATCGCAGAGTCATCGTGACGACGTATGTACTTGACCAAACGGTAATCATCAAGGATTACAACATAAATTTGCCCCCAGAAGATTTGGCGCATGTTGCTTAACTCGCGCACAGCAATATAGTCACCATTGCGAATAACGGGGCTCATAGAGTCGCCACTCACGCGCACGATGCGGCACTGGCTACTTGTCATGTCGGGAAGGTCGACAAAGCCTACAATCTGGTCGTCGGTAAACATGCGTGCCTGAGGCTGGTAACCAGCTGTCACGTCGATATCATAGACTGGCGTGCCACGCTTTGCCATCACAGCGCTAGGTTGAGTCATAATACGGGACTCGGGCACAGTGACAAGCGGTTGTGGCTGCTGCTTGGCAAATGGCAAGTCCTCACCAGTCTCGAGCCACTGCTTCGAAACCCCAAGGTTCACCACAATCTTATTGATAAGCGCCTCACTCATTGCCAAGCGCCCGTTTAGGTACTTCGACAGATTGGAGGTGTCGACATCAACCTTTTGAGCAAAATCCACCTGACGGTAGTTCAACTCTTTCATTAAGAACTTAATACGTTCGGCTACTCCATTGTTATCCATAGTAATATAATTATTTGTGGCAAATTTACCACAAAATTGGCAAATTACCAAATGTTTTCCTGTTTTTACAGACTATGAAAAACAAAAAAATATTTACGTTAGCAAACGCTTTATTAAAGACAATTGAAACAGCAGCCTTTTAAGATCTCATTTAGTGGATTTATAAGTGGCTTTAATAATTTCGGGATTACAATCGGGGTAACCTTCATCGTTAGTGATTGTTGCTGAGCCATCGTCATGGAAATTAATAGTGAAGGTATTGGAAATAATCCAATTGGTCCAATAAAACCGTAGCGATAAAGTCTTATTGTTAGCCCATGCATAGTTTCCCGCAACTGTGTAGTCACCCCTGTGACCATCTATTTTTTTGAGATTAACAGGCGACACGGTATTACTATAGGGTGGCACGTGTGACGTTGATATTTTAGCCCAGCGAAGATAAGCTGCTGGATACTTCTGCTCTGTACTGTCGGCGCTTGTGAGTGTAATATCATATCGTTGCTCACCCCCGTTGTAGTCGAGTTGCATAGTCTTATAATGGCGTGCATTCTCTCCCAGCGAGAGAGTGATGCTCTTCATACCATTACTCTCATTGCCCACGAGCATCTTAAGCGACAATGTGGCTAGGTAGTCAGTGAGATTGCGCTGAGCGTTCCCATCGGCTGGGAGAGGTGCTTGTTTCACTCCTGGGATAAGCTTATCCCAAATAGTTGCAAGTTCCTTGCCAGTGTTTTCGGAAACTCCTGTAATCACCACGACGAGGTCTCGTTCGGGTGACATGACGATGAACTGACCATAAGCACCATCGGCACGGAATGCACCAGGAAGCAAGCATCGCCACATTTGGTAGCAATATCCTTGGTTGGTGTCGGTTTGACGCTTGCCGAGCTTGCTGTAGTTGGTGTGCTTGCGCGAAGCCTCATCAATCCACTTGGCACTGATTAATTGTTTGCCTTCCCACTTCCCCTTATTCATTATGCAGATGCCGGCTTTAGCCATCGACTCGGCAGCGAGGCGCAGCCCCCATCCGCCCACATTGATGCCATCGGGACTCTCCTCCCAGTCGGCCTCGTAGATTCCTAGCGGATGGAAGAAACGCTCGTTAAGAAATTCCAACAATTTCATGCCCGTTAGGCGCTGAACGATTGCAGCTAGCACGAATGTGCACATTGAGTCATACTGAAATTTTCCAAGTTTAGTTACAGGCTGAGCAAGCCATGTGCGTGCCCAATCCTTACTTTCCTGACGCAGTTCTAGCGACGGCTTTATGCCGGCAGTCATTGTGAGCAAGTGTTTTACTGTCATTGCTTTAAGAGCCGCACTCTTCGCTTTTGGCGCTTTATCGGGCAAAAGGTCTATCACCTTGTCGTTAACCGAAAGCTTGCCCTCATCAACAAGCATTCCAACGGCAAGCATAGTAAAGGTCTTGCTACATGAGTAAAGAGTGTGCACATCCTCTTGGGTGAAAGGGGCTGGATGTGCCTCGGCAATCACCTTGCCATGTCGCACCACCATAACGTGATGGATGTCGGTTTGCGGAACTGCCATCAAAGCTTTGACAAACTGACTGATAGCATCAGGATCTACACCTTCCTGTGCCGGAGTACTTCGAGGCAGCTCAGTGTTATTTATCGCATTGTCGACTTCAGACTTGGCTTGCTGGCTCGACGCTCCACAACTCACACTCAAAGTAAAAAGCGCCAGAATAAGTATTAGACTCTTAGAAATATTCATAATAGCAGTTATTATTCGATCGTTGTAATAGATAACGGATTCTCAATGGCTTTAATTGCGCACAGCTTGGCAACTGCACGGTTTTCCTCGCTCATGCCCACTGGCGTCCCATTGATTTCCTGAATGTTCTTCATGAGGAGCCACTGCTGGTCGATCCAAGTAGTATCGGTCCACACGCGATCGCTCAAGCCATAACGCGCAAGCAATGTGGCAGTAGCAGCATAGGCCTCTATCAGGCATGGGATTCCGTCTTGCAGGTGCAGGTGGTCGAAGAGATGCCCAAAATCGCCCAACGAGTCGAGCGGCGTGGTGCGGGCATTCTGTATGGCTGTGCCGCAGGGCAACAGCAGGTCTATCCCGGTGTCGCTCTGCACGTTGCGCACACATTCCAGTATGCGTTCAAACATCTGCACGCTGGTTGTGTCGGGGGCAAGACGATCAAGCCTATCGGGATAGGACGGCGTGATGAGCCAAGCATACTCATGTTGCCATGTTGCCCGCTCATCAACCCATTCAATAATCTGGTTAAGATAAGGCTGATAGGTGCTGTAGTCGCGCGACATGTTGGATTGTTGCTGCAACGCAATGACATCCCACGCTTCACTAGCAAGGACCTCGCTCATTGTAGCCTCTCGCCGCACATTCCAAGCATGAGCGCCATGCGACCAGAAATATCTGAAACTCGTGGCGAGTCCATCGCTAATTGGCGCATAGGTAGTTGAATCGAGGGCGTTGTAGAACGCATTGAGCCCACCACCACCTATGTACATAATTCCTAGCTTAAGATATATCTCAGGCGCCACCGCTTTCATAATAAATGGCACGTAGCTAAGTGCATCGAGCGAGTAGCTATTGCCTATTGATAGCACACGCAGGGTGTCGGTCACCACGTGACGATCTACCTCGATGTGTACATCTTTATAATATATGGTGTCGGGCCCCATCTCAAAATACATAATCGCATTCAATGAGGCGCCTGTGCTGTAATCTTTATTGCTGAGAAAGAAACCATGATTCCCATCGGCAAGCTCTACCACGCCACCTAGTGGCAGCGTTCCTTTCATCATCTCAAGACCCGATGGAACGACACAAGCATTCTCGTTATCATAAGCTACAATAGTAAACTCATCGCCAACTGCCATGTGCAGACTATCCCCCACCCTTCGATCCACGCGACAAGTCTTCGGATTAAAGTAAGCGAAACAATAGCCCCGGTCACCCACACCACTGGTATTACCCCAAAGCAAAGCGTCGTAAACAGCAGTGACATCACCGGCATTCACAACACTGTCGCCATTGGCGTCGGCATAAGCCTCTCGAAACCCCAGTATTTTGTCATAGACTTGCGTGACATCGGCCGAATTGACCACGCCGTCACGATTAACGTCGCACAGATTGGCACTGCGTGGTTCGGACTCAACGTCAACCAACACTTTGAGAGTGCCGTCATATTGAGAATAGGAGTCGATATTGTCGCTATCAACGGCAAGCAACTTGCCTGCAGGAACGTGTGGCAGTAGCACCTGTGGATTGGACACATGAGAGAAAATTGTGGTCAAGGCATCGCAACCATCAAAAGCACCATCCTCAACACTCTCCAAAGTGCTGGGTATTGACAACGAAGTTAGAGACGAGCAACCAACAAAAGCATCATGTCCTATTGCAACAACTGAATAGCACACTCCGTCGTGCTGCACTTGCTCAGGAATCACAATTCCTTTAGCATCTTCATTACCAACCAGGCAGACATTGGTACCACCGTCCATCACTAGATAGAAGCCGCCGTCGCTCATGATAGTATCGCCAAATTGCGCCGCATTTAGCCCCAAGAACGGCAAAAACGACACTGCAAAAAATAATATTTTGGCAAGATAATTATTCATCGCTTAATACGGATGCTTCACAGGTGCAAAATTCCACAAAAAAAACGAGATAAACAAGATGGGGTATAAAAAAACCTACGCCCGCTTTTCAAACAAAGCAGACGCAGACAACTAAAAAGGAATGTATTAATTACGATGGTTATATAATGATGAATGTTTTTCTCTTATTTCCATTGCAAATATAGCAGAAAGTTTGCTTTCGAAAAAAAATATCTTCGTTTGCTAATCGATATTTAAGCTTTCTTAACATAAAATCCATAGTTTTTACAAAACTTTCCAAAAAACATTGGTCCTTTTTGGTCCATTTAGGTTCAAATAGCATCTCAATTACTTAGAACCATAGGAAAAAATGCTCGACATTGTATTTTTTTTGAACAACCAAAACTGCTGTCTTCTCGTTGGTAAATGACTGTCCATATTTCATGTGACTCTTAAGATGCTCCCACAACTGCTTCATCAAGTCGATACGGTGTATATTACGCAGCACAATCACACATTCCTCGGTCAGCATTTCGTCTAGCTTCGACTTTAGTGGCTCGTAGTCTTCGGGGTTTGGAATTGAGTTTACCAGCACAAATTGAAGGTCTCCGTCGGCAAGATTGCCGCAATAGTCGTCGACTGCAACATCAAGCTGGTTGTAGCATTCTATGCGCTCAATGTTTGGAGCCAAAACATAACTAAGGACCGGAATGGACTCAACATAGGGCTCATAAAGCCACATTCTATTGGATGAGGAAACGCCGAGCATGCTTGTCGCAGTGAGACCATAGTTGGTTCCCACCTGCAGCAAATATTGAGGATTAAAGTAGTTGACGATGCGAAAAATCATTTTCAACTCCTTGAATGCCACCACACGGGGATGATTCTTCACGTCTCGCATCGATTGAACAACAGCACTACGCAGATTGTCAATCTCCTCATAGCAATAATAGGGCAACTGCTCACGCAGGACATGGCGCACGAAGTAGAAGGCAAAGGGTGAATGGATGCCAAATCCCCTGCTGCGGTGATGACGGCTCAAAGCCGTGCTATATCTCTTGATGCGGCCCAATTCGTTGGTCGATGAACGTTATTCTTTGGTAGTTGTTGGCTGCTTATCTTTCTTGCGATGGCGTTGAGAATTGCCTATTGTCCATGCTGCTGCAAAGACTAAGAGCAACAATATAATGTAGACTGCAGTCTTGGCTATTTTCTCGGTCTTGTGCACCTCTTGCGGATCGAAACTGAAAACGATGGTGTGGTCACCAGCAGGAAGCTGGAGTGCGCGAAGCACATAGTTCACACGGCCTATCTTGGCCTCCTTGCCATCGACTGTAGCAGTCCATCCCCAAGGGAAATAAATCTCGCTGAATACCGCCAAGCCACCGTTAGCACTGTGCGAGTGATAAGTGAGACGATTAGGCTCATAGGTGGTTTCGAAGATAGTGTCGCCAGATTGCTTTGGAGATGTGCTACCCAATGCGTCCTTAAACTTGACATCGGCAACAGCAGCAGTAGCTGGATTGAAGTTATCGAGGAACTTCATCTCCTCGTCGGCAGTCTTGACATAGGTCAACGAGTCGACAAACCAAGCATTGCCTAATGCACCAGGATTCTGTTGAGCCTGCTCACTATTGACAATTACCCACTTAGCATTGAGCATATTGATAATCGACAAGTTATTCTTGGTTATTTGACGCTCAATAAGGTCGTTGTAGCGAGTGAGCTTGGCAGCATGATAACCACCCACAGTCTTGTGGAAATAACTTGAGCGTGGCTGCATGAATCCTTGCAAGTCCATCACGCGATAATTCTGAGTAGTATCGGCAAGAATTGTAGCGTCGGCGGCAGTCTTCTCAAATGTGGTCTCGGGAAGGTCGTCACGGCTCACGAAGCGCTCCTCGTTAAGGTAACGCTTGTTGACCATAAACATATCGGCAAGCACAATTACAGCGATAATCAACGTCGTTGCCAAAGCATTGAGCTTTTCAAACCTATAGGCAAGTATTGTGGCAAAACCCATAGCGATTATCGCCAAGCTGCGCCAAGCGTCGCTACTCACAAGGCTGTGACGTATTGCCTCGACAGCTGCCGCAACACCAGGAAGCTGGTCAAATGTAGCCTGTCCCTGAAGGGCCTGATTTAGTCGTGCAGCCTCTTCCTCACTGGCGGCACCGCCAAAGAGACCAGGCATGAAGGCAAACAGCAGGCACAAAGCAGCGCACACACCAAAGACGATATAAGTGAGTTTACCATATTTCTTGAAAAAGTCTTCTTGTGTGAACATCTCCTTGAGTCCAAGCACCGCCAACAGCGGCATAGTAAACTCGGCTATCACAAGGATGCTTGACACTGTGCGGAACTTGTTATACATGGGGAAGTGGTCGATAAACCAGTCGGTAAGTCCCATAAAGTTGTGACCCCACGACAACAAGATGGAGAGGATGGTGGCAACGAGCAAAGCCCACTTCAACGGCCCCTTAACAACAAAGAGACTTAAGATAAATAACACGAAGATGAGCGCGCCCACATAGACCGGACCACTAGTAAACGGCTGGTCGCCAAAGTACTGCGAGAAAGCAGTCATACCCTGCAGACCCAACTCGCTATCGCCAGCAATCTCCTCGGCATTGTCGACATCGGCAAGCGACTTCATGCTAGTGCCGCCTTTTACGTTTGGAACCATGAGGGTCCATGTCTCATCGATGCCGTAGCTCCACTGGGTAATGTATTCCTTGCTCAGGCCACCATTGGTGGGCTCACTGCTCACCTGTTGATCACCCTCGGTGCTAGGTAGCGGAGTGAGTTCACTGTGGCCGCCACGCATTGTTTCCTGAGAGTATTTATAGGAGAGATAAAGATTTGACGCATTGGCGCCCAATGCAAGTGCAGCGGCCACAGCAAGCGAGCAAGTGGCGATGCACCAACGTCCAATCTCCTTATCCTTGATAGCGATTATCAGGAATGCTATTACCAATGGAACGATGATAAACAAGGAGTAATAAGTCATCTGCACATGGTTGCTAATTAGCTGGAGTGTGGCAAAAAATGCTGCCACAGCTGCACCAAGCAAGTATTTTCCACGATAGGCCCACACTATACCGGCAATTGTGGGTGGAATGTAGCACAGTACCAAGAGCTTCCAAATGTGCCCTGCATCAATGATGATGAAGAAATAGGACGAGAAGGCATAGCCTATGGCGCCAAGCACAGCCAAGTACCACTTCATGTCGAACGACAGCATCAGGATAAAGAATCCCAGCATAAGTAGGAAAATCCAGCTCACGGGCTCGGGGAAGCCAAGAGTGAGCACTCTACCAATCTTGTTGATGATTGAATTGCTGCCATAGCTAGGGGCTATCTGGAAGGTGGGCATACCACCGAAGAGGGCATTGGTCCACCATGTGGGTTGACCGTCGTGGCTCTCGTTGTAGAGTTTCGCCTCTTGGCCGTTGGCTGCTCCCTGCAGCACGTCGTTCTGTTGCAGCACGTCGCCATTCACATCATTAGGATAGAAATATATCCATGAAATGGCGGCAAACGCCAAAATCGAGATCACAAAAGTGACCACACTACGCACTGTCATGGTGCCTATCAATCGCTTGTCAAGAATGTTGGTTTCCATTGTATTGTATGGTTTTTATTTGCAATAACATTGAGCAATGGGTAAAATCAAAACTCCACTTTGTTGACCTCACGGCGCAGGTCGGCAGCCTCTTCCATTCCAGCGTCGTCGTTCTTGGTCTGCGAGAGTTTCATCAGTTGTGTGAGAGATTTAAGCAAAGTTTCTTTCTGCTTTGCGCCTTCGGTTTTGAGTTTTGGCGATGGCTCGGTCTGATACTCGCGATAAGCCGAAATGAGCTTGTCGAACGCCAATCGGCACTCGGCAATCTTCTTGTTGACTGCAGGATTGGAGCTGGAGTGGCGCTCAATATCCAAAATGTCCTCAACCGAGGGAGCAATATTTTCCAACTGTGCCTGCTCCTCGGGAGAGAGCTCGTTCTTGTTGGGCAGATTGTCCTCGCTGGGCGCTGGAGGAAGAGGCCCCTCGCCAAAACCTTCGACGTGGGCTGGTGCAGGACCGTCGACCGGACGCACCACGCCAACTAAGGTGGTGTCGGCCATAAGAAGACTGTCGAGCAACGAATCGCGAGGCACATCAATGCGTTCGCCCTCTATATCCTCGACAGGAGTGCCGTATTCATATTCCACATCATCGCCGCTGTTGGGTTTTGGAAAGCTTTTTTCCTCCCTGCCTATGACGCTGTTTACCCAGCTGTGAACTGGAGGCACAAAGAGATACAAAGCCACAAGAACAACTATTGTCGCTCCTGCTATATACCATAATATTTCCTTGTTCTTGCTCGTCATTATTGGCATGAATGTGGATGTGTTGCCCACAATTCTCGAAAAAACTGTGCAAAGTTAGTCTATAAAATTGAATTTCCTCACTAAAAAATGAATTGTTAAGTTTTTTTTATTCTTAATCCAATTTGTGTGAAGAATAATATAATAAAACAAAGTTTTAAAGGAGCGATGTGACGATTTTCAAGAAAAACTTGTAAATTTGCACTTCATTATTCCCGTTTAAACATGCCCAAGAAGGATGAAATACTGCAACCACAACTCTTCAAGTTTGCATTGAACTTGAAGACTGTGCTGTGGGGAGGCGACAAGATTGCCGCCTTCAAGGGCATCACGCTCGACTGCCACAACGTGGGCGAGAGCTGGGAGATATCTGGTCTCAAAGGGCATGATAGTGTAGTGCTCGAGGGCGAACATGCCGGCACATCACTACGCAAGCTCATCAGGCATTATAAGGACCAATTGGTAGGAAAGCGCGTTTACCGCAAGCACGGCAACGAGTTCCCATTGCTCGTGAAGTTTATCGATGCCCATAGCGACCTCTCGGTGCAAGTGCACCCCAATGATGACCTGGCACGTCGCCGGCATGACTGCAGTGGCAAGGCCGAGATGTGGTACATCATCGATGCTGAGCCTGGTGCGTCGCTGCTGGCAGGTATGAGCCGCACCATCACTCCAAAGCAATATCTCGAGCACATGGAGAATGGCACTCTGCTCAACGTGCTGGCACGTCACGAAACGCACGAGGGCGACATCTTTTTCCTCCCGGCAGGACGCATCCACTCAATTGGTGCTGGCAACCTACTGCTCGAGGTGCAGCAATCGAGCGACATCACCTATCGAGTCTACGACTACGACCGCATCGACAGCAATGGTAAGCCACGCCAGCTCCACACCGACTTAGCTGTCGACGCCATCGATTACACCATCAGCCGCGACTGCCTGCGCCACTATCCAGATCGCTCGGGCAAAATACAACTCCTGAATAGCATCTTCTTTGATGTTGACCGCATCATGGTCGACGGAGTCTACCACTTGCCCATGCCCCATGATGCCTTCCTGTGCCTGATGTGCGTCAGCGGTCATTCTACAATCGACTGTGGCAACGGCACAATCTATGACATCGGTCAAGGCGAGTCGCTGCTCGCTCCCGCTTGCGTCCACAGCCTTGACTTCAAGGGCAAGGCAACCATCATTACCGCTACGGTGTGATTAGTTTAGAGTGGAGAGTTCAGAGTTCTTAGTTAAGAATTTAGATTTTATAAAAGCATGAAACGATTCCTTTTAGTGATAACAGCTCTAGTGCTTGTGGCTGGCGCCCAGGCACAAACCATTGCTCGCGAAGCCTTCAAGCAGGACATTCGCCGCAGTGCCAACAACTACCAAGCCTATCCCGACAAAAACCTACCAAAGCTCACACCGGCTCCTGAAGGTTACAAACCTTTCTTCATGAACCACTATGGCCGTCATGGTAGCCGATGGCTCATCAGCCCTAAAGACTATACAGTTCCAGTAGAGCAACTCACTAAGGGTGAGCGCAATGGCAAGCTCACCAAACGAGGAAAGGAAGTGCTGGCGGCATGCCGCACGATGCTCGAGGCTTCAAACCAGCGACTAGGCGAGCTCAGCGACATTGGTGCCGAGCAACATCAGCGCATAGCAAGGCGCATGGTTGAGAACTTTCCTGAAATATGGGAAGGCGAAGCCCACGTCGACGCCCGTTCAACAGTAGTAATTCGCTGCATCTTGTCGATGCTCAATGAGACCGATATGCTCAAGTCGCTTAATCCAAACCTGCGCATCACCACCGATGCTAGTGAGCACGACATGTACTACATGAACTACCACGACACAGTGGCAACGGCTGCCCAAAGGGCTGCCCGTCCTGCCATCAACGAGTTTAGAGACAAACTATTCTCCCCAAAGGATCTAGACAAAAAACTTGGAAAAATCACATCACGACTTTTCACCGACAAAAAATTTGTGCGTGATAGCATCGACAGCTACGACTTTGTGATGCGGCTTTTCGACGTGGTTAGCAACATGCAGAGTCACCATGATTTTGAGAACATCGACCTATACACTGGCGTGTTCACAGTAGATGATGCAACCGACATTTGGGCCTACAACAACGCACGATGGTATATATACTCGGGAAACACACCTCTCACCAGCCACACCGGTCCACTAGCTCACCGCCACCTGTTGCGCAATTTCATTGAGGCAGCCGACGTTGCCATTGCCAGCGGCACCAATAGCGCAACTCTGCGATTTGGTCACGAGAGCGTGGTACTGCCCATGGTGTGCCTTATGGGGCTTAACGGCATGGATTACGAGACTACCAACCTCGAGGAACTTGCCGATCACTGGCGCTCCTATGAAGTGTTCCCCATGGCAGCTAACATCCAAATGGTATACTACCGCAAGACTGGCAGCGACGATATCTTGGTAAAAATCTTGCTTAACGAGCACGAGGCTACTCTGCCCATCGCTACCGACTGCGCTCCTTACTATCACTGGAAAGACGTACGCGCACATTTCATGAGTCGCATCGACGAGCCAAACAAAACAACTGATTAATCTGATTTTTCGGATCAATTGATTCACTGGAATCGGCTGACTCACCTGACTCACCTGACTCACCTGACTCACCTGACTCACCTGACTCACCTGACTCACCTGACTCACTTGACTCACCTGACTCAGCATAATTAATGCAGAATGCACAATTGCGTTAGACACAGGGTGGGTCGCCTGCGGCGAGAAATTAAACCGTTCGCTTTGCTAACTCAAAATTAAGACTAAAATTGAATAGTTTTTTGAGTGGGACAGTTTTGGAAAAAATTTTTTTGAACACCTCACAATGGTGCAATACACAAACCGTGTTTGGTTATCATTGATGGCAGTATGTCAAAGAGCTCTTGCGGTGTGGCGCGAGAGCAAAGATAGTGGCAAAGATTTAAGGAAACAACATTAAAAAAATGGTTGATTCACACCACAAAGGTAAACCAACCACTTTCCCCCTCAAAAGACATGGGATTTTATTATTTAATATTTAGTTTTTCACAACATTCTTTGGTCCATTGATGTGAATATACACAATGCCTTCGGTGTCCAAATCAATCAAGGCACGACCATATTTGTCGCCTCCGTCAAAGACTACGACAAGTTTTTTGTCAAAATAATTAATATAATTATGGTCTTCCAGATTTGCTTTCGCAACTAGATTGATATAAATCAAGCGGTGCCCATTGCGTTTGACTCCAAAATATTGCTTAGCGTAGTTTTCGAGCGGCATAGGTCCTGTACCAGGCAGATATGCTCTCCGAGTTATTTCACGGTCAAGGAGCCATTTTGCTCTCCCAATATCAATTGGTTTCAACTTATAGAACTCTCCTTCCAAATCTTTGTTATATTTTTGTGCAATCAGGAACTCACTCTCAGGCAACACATAATCAAGGGAATCCATTCGAATAATACCAATAACATTAAAAGAGCTTGTCAAATAATCGGGAGCATTCTCATCTGTTTCAAGAACTACTGTCATTGGCTTGCGACCGTCGGCAACAATTTCTTGTGGCTTAAGTCCAGGGCATGACACAGTGAGAACAGTGCCATCGGTAACGCAAATGCTGAACTTGCCATCAAAATCAGAAGCAGTGCCGTTTTTTGTGCCTTTAGCACAAATATGCGCTCCGATAACAGGCTCTCCATCTTCGGCACTAAGCACCACGCCTGTCACAATGTTTCTCTCAAGCCAAATCTCGTAGCAGTTGCCATTAATGCGTCCTTGAATAGTTTTGTAAGCTGGATGCTCAATTCTAAGCGATTTGTCTCCGTCCTCTTTCTTAGTGATATTGAAATAACCTATGGAGTTGGTGATATCGCAATTGCCCGATGGCAGTGCCGTGACTGTTACACCCTGCAAGGGTTTCTTATCTTCACTGCGAACAATGCCAAATACCCCTCGTGGCAAATTATCACCACAACACAAACCTGACACGAAGTTGTATATAGATATTCTTAACTGCTGAGCATCAACTGCCACCTCTAATTCATCGCAGCCTATGTATTTCACAGATAACGTGTCTCCAAGTTGAGCCTCTATTTTAAAACGCCCATCTAAATCAGTTATCACAACTTTGTCGGTACCCTTAAGACGAACCTGAGCACCAACAACTGGTTCTTTCATTAAAGAAGCATTAACTACTACACCAGTGACTATCATGCGTGTTGAAGCGCCCTGACTTGTCGATTGCGCCACAACAGTGAAGCCCGTGGTCCAAACCATCAAGAGAACTAATAATGCTATTATTATTTCTTTCTTTTTCATTTCGCTTGTAATTTCTTTAAGATAACACTTTTAACCTGATCTCTATTGTTTTCGAGATAGTCCAGCAATCCAGAGGGCAATTTGCAATCATCATCAAGAATGTCGAACTGCATTCTTAAATCAATTGCTGGTTCTACATATTGTGACTCATACAAAAGAATGAATGCGATATCTCCTTTTCTAAGATTTCTCGTTTTCGAACAAATCTTATGCCCCAAGTCGGTTGTGTCCGAAATAGCCTCGGCAAGGGCAGTCAATGTTTTATTGCCAATACTCTTGTCAACAAATGATTTATAAGCATAATTGTGTATAAAGCTGTTGTCTTTGTTGTTCCAAACAATATTCTCTTGACCATACTCGAGATTAATAAAAGCGTTTTCTTGGTTTACAAGTTCCCTTAATTTCTTTTCTAAATCTATTGGGCATTTATATGTCCCATTCTTGCCTTTTATATAATCACCCAAGACACCAATCGACTCCTCCTTGCCTTGCCCTCTAAATATTAAAGAAATTCTAGGAAAAAATTTCACAATATCATGAGAGGTGTCATTAGTCAAAATATCAAACAATTCATTTTTCAGTTCAGAATCTGTAATAACTGTAAGAGTGTCTCGTTTGTCATCATTTTCAACGACAAAAATTGAGTCATACTCATCAACCTTCATCGAGATTGCCGGCGAAGTTCCAGTCTTCGAAACAGCACACGAAAGCAACAAGCCCAAACAAGCTACTGCTAGTATAATATGTAATCTTAGTTTTCCCATAATTCAATCTGTTTTCTGCCATCTGCAAAGATAGCGGTTTTTCGTTATTACTTAATCATTTTCTAGAATCTGAAGAAGAGGAAAATGGTTTTCAATCTTCTTTAGGAATCGTCACTGAGGTTCATCCACTTTCTCTTCGATTATTGGATCGCCTTCATGATAACGATAATCATAATCATTATCACTATTGATATTGCCTATGCTCAGGTAAATACTATCGCATTGAGAGATTGAGAGTTTTCTTTCAGCAAGTCCCATGGCAGCCCTACATCCAAGCTTAAAGCTTTCGAGGTTGAACTTGCTTGATATTGAATTATATCGAATCAACTCAAAAATAACGTCAGTAATCATAATTTTGCCAAGCTCGTATGACGAAGAGATATTTTCTTGTGCATCCATTCTAATTAGCATTAATAAGAAACCTGTAGCATAAGCTTTTTGGTTGGCAGGAATCACATCTTTGCTTTTGCCTGTAATCTCATAAATATAATCCTGCAAACCAGGTTGTAGCCCCTTCATTGTGCCATAAAAGGAGAAGAATTTGCATCTTTCTTCTTGAGGGAGCTCCGATGGATTCATATCATCGGGAAGGCTGAGCATGTATTCCTGAATAGCAATAGTGTCTTGTGGTAAAATCAAATCATTGTTTGCCACCTTACTCATACCGTCAATAATGCATTCAAGAAGAATGCCATCTTTTTCTTTGTAATGCTCATAGCTGTCAAGAAAAAACACACCTTGCATGAACCCGACACTAAATGAGGGAGAGTTTATTGAGTCTTGCAGATAATTTAAATAGTGAATGTGATCATCGATTGCTTTTAAAAAATCAACAGCTGATGTGTCGTTCCACTCCCAATTTAAGGATAGATATACACGAGTGTAAGAGTCGCCTATAGCGTAGGAAATTGAATCAAAATCTTCAACTTGAGCCTCGCCACTAAGTGCAGCAAAACTTAGAATTAATATAAGTAATATCTTTTTCATTTTTTCTTCTTTAAGTTGTGGAACGATAATGCTTTTTTAAATATCTTCAAAAGAGATGTTAACTACTGTTCTATTGAATAGTTTCTTATAAGTATCTGACATACAAGATATACTGCTGCAATTATATTAATGACAGATAGTAGTATTAAAATTATTGCAAAAAAGAGCATTGGAGAAGCAACTGCCACAAGCAGGAAGCAGAACAAAGCAAAAAATATGCTGTAAAGAATCATGACAAAGTCAACAAAAACAACCCACTTGCGATTAGTGTATAAACCAATAATACTACTTACAGACAGAATACTGCCAATCACAAGAGAGTCTATAGGCGATTTCAGTTCATGCTTGCCATACCTCACACAGAAAAAACAGATTATCAGAACTATGCCCTGAAGTAGATACCAATGCAAAATGATTCTTCTTTTATTTACTTGTTTTGTCATAATTCAATCTGTTTTCTGCCATGCGCAAAGATAGCGGTTTTGAGGTAATAATCAAACTATTTGAGTAATATCTTCAGCATTTATTATAGCGAGAATTTGTTGAATGAGGCTTTTTCGAGGTTTTGGTTGAAAATTGTAAGAACAGCCTGCAAGCACTGGGATTAATATGAAAACCCAAAACTTCTTCATAGTATTATAAAAATATGCAAATCTACTGATTGCCCAGCATGATATTATAGACGGTGGTAACATCGCCTGATGTAATGTAGCCATCGCCGTCCTGATCGCCATTGACAATCGAAGTAGAGTCGCCATTGAGGATGTAGTCGTAAAGCGCCGTAACATCGGCACTATTGACTGCTCCATCACCATTTACATCACCTTTATTCCTTATCGACTGATATTCTTTTTGGGCTTTGTCAAGCATAGTTTTGAACAATGACTCGTCATGGAGCTTGCCCAAGCAACATGTTGCCATGATTCTTGCAGCCATTACATCGCTTGAGTAGCACATACCTTGAATTATGCGGCTATCACCATAGTCATATCCTCGCTTTATGATAGCCTGCTGACAATCCGGCATCACCTCGGCTAGAGCTAACGCTAAAGCCCACCCTAAGGCAGCATGGCGTGAGGGATAAGACGACTCGGCATAGAGCTGCCACGCCTCACCGGCATAGGGAATATCCTCGCCAAGCTCGACATAAGGACGGGCACGATAATGCGACTTCTTGACATCGGTAATGTAAGTGCTCAGGATAAATTTCAATACCTTGACAAACATAGAGATTTGAGGCGTCTCGGCCTCAGAGATATTCACCCAGGGCTGGCACTGATCAAAAATGCTTAAGAGATAGTCATCGGCTAGTGATGCATCGGCGGCAGCAAGCACTCCTCGCTCGGTATCGCGCAGTGTTGCAGCACGCCAGTGAGTCTCGACATCATCGGCAAACAAGACATCATCGACGGTGGGTGGAGTTTCCAGAATCTTATTAATCGATGGGAAAGGAGCCAGAAGGGCATCTTGAGTAAGCCCCGAGAGCGTCAAGTATTCATTGCGGGCAGCAGTCATCATCGCATCAAATTGTGTGGTTGAGCGTTCAATAGTCAGTGATGCGCTGGCGCAGATCAATGCCGCGTCGATGTCGCTCTGCCAATGTGCTCCAGTTATCACGCTGCTAGTGGCACAATCCATTGCCCTTGATAGTATGGTATCCTGCAAATTCGGAGCCATCTGAGCCAAAGCTAAAGCCGTGCTCCACACTATCACTGCGTGACGAGATGGATAGGTAGTTGTGTCGGCAAGAGCCGTTTGCGCGTCGTTCTCATCACACGGTTGCTCGTTCATTAACTCAAACGGTCGCTTGCGAGCCAAAGTTGGGCACATCGTACCACAACTGGCTACTCCTGCCTGCGCCACATGGCCGAGAAGATGGTAGATGGCTGGCGTTGTAGTCGCATCAATGTCGACATTCAGAATACCACTGTAAATACTGCACAGGCGGTCAATGTCGCACTCCGAGTCAAGTCGTGCCAACTCACCAATCTCTGTGTCGCGCTGCGACTTTCCATATATCCAGCGGTAGAAATCGCCAGTGAACCCCACGCTCGACGAGTCGGGCGGCAACGGCAGCACCGTTTCGGTTCTTGGAGTGAGGTTTGTAGCTTCATAGGTGTCCTGTTCTATCGAATCATACTCCTGCTTTGCAGCCTGAAGCAAGCTGGTAAAATAGGACTCGTTGTGCATCTTGGCAAGCAAGCAAGCTGCCATAACACGTCCAGCCTGCACATCGCTTGGATAATGGAAGCCAGTAATAACACGGCTCCAACCAAAGTCATAACCATGCTTAAGAATGGCATCCTGAAAGTCGGGCATCACTTCGGCAAGCACAAGTGCCAACCCCCACCCTATAACCGCATGGCCCGAGGGATAGGACGACTCATTGCGATAGGTTTCCTCGTCGGCAGGAACAGCTGTTGGGTCGCCCAGCTGAACATAGGGGCGGTTACGATACCAATAGTCCTTCATCCCCATGGCATGGATACCAAACATAAGTTTTGCCGTCTTGATCAGCGTGGTAATATTAGGCGTAGTGGTGGTGGAAATAGTGAAAGGGGTGCATGCATCAAAGCCTGCGATGATAGCATCGTCGTTAAGGTCGGCATCGGCAACAGCCTGCGCACCACGCTCGGTGTCGCGCTCGGTCTTTGCGTCCCAATAACCAGCCACTTCGCTGTAATAGTGATAAGAGTCCTCAAGAGCTGGCCCATCAAGAATCTTGTCTGCTGCTGGAACAGTCGATATTCCTATTTCGCTCTCGGTTAGTCCTTTCAGATTGAGATATTCCTCACGTGCCGCAGCAAGGTCGGCTGCATAGTCCTGTGTGGCATGAGCTCGCGCCAAAGCTGCACTAGCGCACAAGAATGCAGCGTCGACATCACTCTGCCAGTGCGCTCCCACTATAACTCGGCTGATGCCGTAATCATAGGCACGGCCAAGAATAGTATCTTGCAAGCAAGGGACCATCTCGGCAAGCGCCAAAGCTGTACCCCAGGCATAAGAAGTGTGAGATGAGGGATAGGAACTGTTGGTCGACAGGTTATCATAAGAATCGTACTGTCCCCATACTGGCTCATGCATCACAAGGAAGGGACGCTTGCGGAAATAGGTATTTTTCATTCGTGCCACGCCACTAGAGCCGGTAGAACCAGAGCGAGCCATAAGCTGGTAAATGGCAGGAGTATGTTCCACCGAGATGTCAACACCAAGCACACCACTATAGATTTCGCACATGCGAGCGATACCGAAACGAGAGTCCTCACTTGCCATCTCGCCACGAGGAGTGTTGCGCTGCGCCTTGGCAAAAATCCAGCGTGCGAAATCGCCGTTGCGCATGATGTGCGACGAGTCAGGAGGCAGTGGCAGATAAGCTATGGGGTTGGGCACCTCATCGGCCTGAAGATAGTTTTCGCCGCTAGATGTAAATACAGTTCCCACCACCAAAATGGTGACAAGAAGCACACTCGCATATTTTCTCCAGCTAGCAACCATTTCAAATCACCCCATAGGACAAGAAATCAAGGCCTTCTATTATCGGGAACATCGAATGTAATAGCATCGCCCACACAAGCATTAGGCATCTGGATGTGAAGCATGGCGCAAACTGTGGGCGCCGCGTCAACGATGCGTGTTGGCTTCACTGTGGAACCATGTGGCACATGCCATCCCATGAACACTAGTGGAATGTGGCTGTCGTATGGGTTCCATGAACCATGAGTAGTGCCTTTATAATCACTCTTCACCTTGAATGGGAAGTATCCTGCCTGAGTCATCACTACTATGTCGCCACTGCGACCACGGTGATAGCCATTGATGAGACGTTCCTTGAGAATGTCAGGGATACTTGCCTCTGACACCTTATCGAAGTCAACTGCGCAAACTAGGTCTTTCTCACGCGACAACACACCAATAGCCACCTTCTTCACCAACTCTATATCGGCACCCACACTATCGATTTTAGCATGGTCGAGATAGACACGATAGTCGTAGATAGCCTTTACGGCACTAGGCACACCACACTCGTTGAAGATAGCATTGTTCATTGCTTTGCGGGCGGCGCTAGCATCCCAGCCACCGGCAGGCTGATTGTGATCATTCATAAAATTTGGGTTATGGGCGCCACCATGGTCGGCACTCAAGAACAGCAGGTAATTGCCGCGTCCCACTTGCTTGTCAAGCTCCTTGAAGAAATGAGCCAGCTCCTTGTCGAGCTGCATATACACCTCATAGTTCTCGCGACCACGAGTGCTGTAGGTGTGACCTATGGCGTCGGTCGACGAAACACTCACGCACAGCATATCGGTGTACTTGCCACGGCCCAGCTTCTCGTTCTCGAGAATAGCCTCGGCCATACGGAAGGTGTAGGTCACACCCTCGTTGCTGGTGTTGAGGTCGTGCTTGGGCTCGGTGTTGTACTTGCGATTGAACTTCTCAACCCAGTTGGGCAGACGGTCTATATAATAGGTGCTGGTAACAAAGTGGCCAACCTCGCTGTCCCACCAGAAGGCGGCATCGGCACTGTGGCCAGCCGGGAGGATTGCTGCACGCGGCTTTATTGCCACACCGAAGACCTTGCACTCAAAGTCGAAAGCATGCTTTAGCTCGTCGCCAATGGTTGTGGAAAGCAGATTGCGAGGAGAGTTATGTCCGTACTTGCTGTCGGTGCCCACACCATCCACACTATCGTCGTCGGTACTTGATACTCGCTTGCCGTCAATCATAAAACTATTGCCGGCGATGCCATGGAAAAATGGCACTGAGCCAGTGTAGAGGCTAGTGTGACCAATGGCAGTGACCGTGGGTACATAGTTTATCATCGTATTTTCGCACGAATATCCCTCATTGAGCAGTCGCCTGATACCGTCGGTGCCGTAGTCCTCGTAGTAGTAATACAGATAGTCCCACCGCATTTGGTCAACAACCACACCCACCACAAGCTTGGGTCGCTCAATCTGTGCCATGCTGCTCAATGCCGCAGCCACAATTGTCAATAAAATGAGAAATCTTTTCATTGTGCTATGCTTATCTTTAATTGGTTATTAATTTTCAACGCCCAAAGTTAGTTATAATAGTTTAAAGAAAAAAATTTTCAACTTGAAACGAACCACTAATGAACCTTCAATTTTTTGTATAATTGATTTTTTTATATATCTTTGCACTGATGAATCATGACATAATGTTTAACTATGGCTCCAAGCGGAGCTCACAAAGAACTCAATAACTATGAAACGAATCGCATTCAAGCAGTTAATATCGTTGATAGCCCTCACTATCATTTTTTCAGTGAACGTCGACGCCCAGAAAAAGAAGAACGGCACATCAATTCCAGCCAACCTCTCGGGCCAGGCAAGAGAATGCTACCAAGCAGCAGTCAACGGCGACGACAAGGCACAGCTCATGCTCGGATATTGCTATCAGGAGGGTGAAGGTGCTCCAAAAGACCAAGCTATGGCGATCTACTGGTACCAGCAAGCAGCCGAGAAGGGCAATGTTATAGCCCAGTACAACATGGGCGACATCTACGACCAAGGCAATGGTGTGGCTCAAAATTTCACCATGGCTGCCTTCTGGTATCGCAAAGCTGCCGAGCAAGGCGACGCTCTAGCACAATGCTGTCTAGGTAACTGTTATTACAATGGAGATGGCCTTGGTATAGACTATAACCAAGCCGCCTACTGGTTCCGCAAGGCTGCTGCACAGGGCAATGCTCTGGGACAGCGCTGCCTTGGCATCTGCTACGACGAGGGCAACGGTGTGAGCCAGGACCACAAGATTGCCGCCGAGTGGTATGAGAAAGCTGCTATCCAAGGCGACCCCGTGGCACAACTCAACCTTGGTCTGTCCTATGCCGAGGGCCAAGGTGTGAAGAAAGACAAGAAGAAAGCCATTGAGTGGCTCAGCAAGGCAGCTGCTCAGGGCGATGAAGATGCCAAGCAAGCCCTCAAGGAACTGGGTAAGTAGCTTGGTGAATGGAGAGTACAGAGAGCAAGGCATAAATTTGTCTTGCTCTTTTTTCGTGTAAAGTAAAGAGCTCAAAGTGGAGAGGTAAAAGATTGCCACGGCTACTATAATACTATTTTACTACATTAAACATTAAGTAAAAAATTTGCCCACCTAAATTTTAATCACTATTTTTGCGCTCTGAAACCAATAAAACCGACAATATGAAAAAAATATTTTCAATTATTGCAATGCTTACCGTGGTTACTGTAGCAATGGCCCAACCTCGTGCCGTCGATGGCGACGTGAACGGCGACGGTAATGTCACCAGTGCCGACATTACAGTACTTTATAACTATCTGCTCAATGGCGACACAAGCGAACTCGTCAATGGCGACGTAACTGGCGACGGCTATATTACCAGCAACGATGTCACCTATGTCTACAACATCTTATTGGGTATTCCTAACCCTGTCAACCATGAATATGTCGACTTGGGATTGCCCAGCGGAACGCTGTGGGCGACTATGAACATTGGAGCCAACAATCCCGAGGAGTGTGGCGACTATTTCTCATGGGGTGAGACCACGGCAAGAGAAGTAGAAGACCCTTACTGGAACCACTACCAATGGAGCGTCAACAAATGGAACACGATAACTAAATACTGCATCAATAGCAGTCATGGCTCCAATGGCTTTGCCGATAACTTGACTGAGCTTGAACCCGAGGACGATGCCGCTACAGTCAACTGGGGTCCAAACTGGCAAATGCCCTCTAAAACGCAGATGGAAGAGTTGCGCACCAAATGCACATGGCAGTGGACAACAAAGAACGGTGTGAAAGGATACATGGTGAAAAGCAAAAATAATGGAAATTCAATGTTCTTGCCTGTCACCGACTACTACTCCAATGGCGAAATCCATTACACAGGCAACCTTGGCTACTATTGGTCGCGCACGCTCCATGAAACAACATCGTACAAAGCTTACTACCTCTTCTTCTACACATCGAGCAACTTGGAATGTACCTACGGCAATCGTTACAGCGGTTATGCCGTGCGTGCTGTCCGAACGCAAACATATTGATGGCTACGCGTGACGAATAAGCAACAAAACAAAAAATATGCAACAAAAATATAATCAATTTAGAAAAAAATAGACATTTGCACCAATTGTCTAATCATATCATTCATTCATGTCATTATGAAAAGAACTCATACATTTTTAGCTTCGCTTGTGTTTGCTTCTATGATATCGACAATGGGTTACATGAATGCCCAAACACAGACAAAGGAAGCGCCCGACTGGAGAAAACTTCATTACCTATCCGAAGAAGAGATGAAGACCCCTGTGAGGGCCTCCAACTTCACGGAAACACATCCACCAACTGAAGCACCCCGCTTCGTGGCAGAATTTGAGCCCATGCAGGGCGTGATGATTCGCTATCCGCTGGGCATTCCAGTTAGCTTGGTTAAATCGTTGGCCGAGAACTGCCAAGTGTATTGCATCGTGACGTCGAGCAATCAGTCAACAGCACAGACGAGTTTCAGCAATGCTGGGGTAAACATGAATCGAGTCACCTTTGTGAATGCGAGTTCAGATTCCTACTGGGTGCGCGACTACGCCCCCTGGTATATATTTGCCGGCAAGAATCCTGCCATCGTAGACAATGTGTATAATCGTCCGCGGCCGAATGACGACGCGATACCTTCTAGATTTGCCTCTTTCTGGGGTATCCCCCTCTACGGCATGAACCTGACACACACTGGAGGCAACATGATGCAGGACGGACGCGGACACGCTGTTAGCGACGATTTAATCTTATCAGAGAACAACAATAACGAGGACAATGGGCGCCAGAAAATGCTTGACTACCTTGGCATCGACAACTACCACATCACCATTGACCCGCAGGGAGAATACATTGCCCATGTCGACTGCTGGGCAAAATACTTGGCTCCAGATAAAATCTTGATCGCGAAACTGCCGATGACCGACAGCAGATATGAGTACTATGAGTCAGTGGCCAACTATTTCGCCACAACCAAATGCTGTTGGGGCTATAACTACAAGGTGTACCGTGTCGAAGAACCTGGCGGCAGCACCACTGCTCCCTATACCAACAGCCTTATCCTCAACAACCATGTCTATGTGCCGATGGGCAGCAACAGCACTTACAATCAACGCGCTCTCCAGGTTTACAGAGATGCCATGCCGGGCTACGAGGTGACGGGCGTGACCAACACAAGCTACAACACCGCATGGCAGAATACCGATGCCCTTCACTGTCGCACGCGTGGAGTAATGGACTTCAACATGCTGTATGTTGACCACAGGAATGTGCTCTTCGGCACGCAGGAGTGCGGTGAATCCATCGCCATCACGAGCAAGTTCATCGCCTATAGCGGCGAGCCACTGAAAGAAGACTCGCTATTGGTTTACTACAGCATAGACAACGGTCCCTACCAGACTGCGCACATGACAGCTACCGGCGCTCCCGATGAATATGTAGGCTACATTACAGGCTATCAACAGGGATCTGAAGTTGACTACTATGTCTTCGGTGCCGACGAATCAGGACACAGCTATCAGCAACCAGTGTTCGGCGAACTGGAGCCCCACCACTTTACTGTCAACATGTCCACCCCACGTGGTGATGTGAACAACGACGGAAAGGTAGACATCACTGAGTAAACATAGTGGTGAACATTACCTCCGCTTCTACACATCGACCAACTTGGAATGCACCTACGGCAAGCTCTATAGTGGTTATGTTGTGCGTGCTGTTCGTGCCGTGCGCGTGTTGCAGTAACAACACCATTTAAACACACGAGAAAAGACAAAATAAAGCGGACAAGGCCAATGTGCCTTGCCCGCTTTTTTGTCATTCTTGCCTCAGTCAAATCATAGACTGAAAATGCAAAAGCCTACTTGTTGTACTTAACCACGTCAAATCCCAAGCGAGCACCATCAAAGTTCTTGCTCAAATTTCCAACGGCATTGATGACACTATTGCCATTCATTGAGTTGACAGCTTGAAGCACACTCATAAGCATCTTAGACTCCATGGTAATTGCTAAACCATTGGCTGTGCGAGTAACAAATGCAGGAATTGTACCTACCGAAGTCTTAAGATTTAAACTGCCAGTGCTAGGATCCAAGGTATAGGTTCCCTTCAGGGGTAGCCCTCTGAGATAAGCCTCAAAATTGCCGTTCTTATCGAAAGCGAAACCAGTGTTATCGCTCTTGATACCAATTGAACTGTAGGCGCTAACGAGTTTGTCCTTAACTTGACCTGCTGCTACCGAGCCACCAGCCTTAGCAAGAAGATTCTGGCTTGTGAAAGCTACTCCTGGACGGGCATAAATCCATGTACCGGCAAGTGTCGAAGCATCAATCCTTGTAGAGCCAATAACCATGTCGGCAAGGCTTGTTGCCGTGTTGTCGGTGAGAGCATTACCAAAGATGCCACCCAGCAAACCACCGCCTGAATTAGCCATTCCTCCAAGCACGCTACCAAGTACACTTCCTAAAACATTGGAAGTAGTATTAGTTTGAGCAGGTGCGCCAAAAATGTTGCCAAGCAACCCGCCTGAGCTACCACATCCTGTTAAAGTAAGAGACAAAGCAAGTACCGCAGAATAAAAAGTTTTCCTAATCATAACATTTTTGTTTTAAAATTAATAATAAAAAATGGTTTTTGGTTATAGACTGCAAAAATAACAAAAAAAATTAATAAACAAGAAGTTTTGTCCTTTTTTCTGTAAAAAGTTTAAATCAAATGTCATTTTTCAAACGACAAAAATTAAAAAATCTTATCATTTTTTTATGGCGAATATCGAAAAAAGTTGTAACTTTGAAAATTCTATATAATAGTGAGATTAATTATAACTAATTATTAACCTTTTTTAGGTTAAAGCCGTTAAAAACCGAAACATAACATTTTAATCAAATACATTTTATGAGACTAAAACTATCTATGCTACTATTGCTCCTGCTGAGCCTGAACGTGATGGCTCAACCGGGGCTGCGCGGCATCGTTATTGACTCACGAACCAACGCGCCTGTGATGGGAGCCACTGTCATGCTCGACGAGCAGGGCATAAGTGCCATTACAGGTCCGAATGGCGACTTTGTCATCACCGATGCACGTCCAGGCAATGACCGACTGCTCATCTTCTGCTACGGTTATCGCGACCTGGTGAAAGATGTTGTCATCTTGAACGGCATTGACGACTTGGGCACACTCAAGTTCCACCCCACCTCCAGTGAAATGGAAGAGGAGAACGAGGACAACGCTGAACTGGTGCTTACCGAGTCGATGCTAGAAGACGAAGAGGGTAATGCCCAGCAAGTGGGCGCATTGACCGGCGCGACCGACAATCCCTACTACAAGGCCACCAACTACAACTTCAGCGCGATGCGCTTCCGCATCCGTGGCTACAACAACGAGTACAGCCAGACCTACATCAACGGCATCAACTTCAACGATGCAGCTCGCGGCCGTTTCAACTACTCGATGATTGGCGGAATGAACCAAGCGTTCAAGAGCCGCAGCGTGGGCTATGCTACAGAGCCAACCTTCTACGGCTTTGGCGACATTGGTGGAGCAACCAACATTTTCACCCACGCAAAGGACTACGCCCCAGGATTCCGCGCCAGTGTTGCTTACACCAACAGCAACTACCGCTGGCGTGGCATGGTTACCTACAGCACTGGCCTCAACAAGCATGGCTGGGCAATGACCCTGAGCGCCATTGCACGCTATGCAGGAGAGGGCATCATCCCTGGTTCGTTCTACAACAGCTGGGGTGCATTCTTAGCCCTGCAAAAGGTGTTTAACATGCAACACAGTGTGTCGCTCACCGTGTTTGGCGCACCAACCAAGCGTGCTAGCAACGCCGCCACCTTTGACGAGGCTTACGACCTTGCCCACAACAACCTCTACAACGTGAACTGGGGCTGGCAAGAAGGCAAGAAGCGCAACGCCAAGGTAGTTGACACGTTTGACCCCACAGTAATACTGAACTGGCTTTGGACACCAAAGACTGGAACCACACTTAATACCGGCTTGGCATTCCACAAGTCGTTCTACGCCTCGAGCGCGCTAAACTGGTACAATGCTCGTGACCCACGTCCCGACTACTACCGTTACCTGCCTTCATACTATCGCACCACAAGCCCCGAGACAGCCGACCTGTTTGAATGGGAGTGGCTCAACATGGAGGAGAAGCGACAGCTCAACTGGGCAAACCTATATCAGGTGAACTACCTGAACAATTACGAATTTGAGCACGGCGGTGAGGACAAAGGCTCGAGCTACGTGATCGAGAAGCGACACAGCAACCAGTTCAACTGGATAGCCAATACCAACCTCAACATGCGCATCACACCAGTGCTGTCGCTGCAGGCTGGTGCCACCGCCAACTATAGCCGCTCATCTTACTACAAGACAATGAAAGACCTGCTGGGCGGACGCTACTGGCTCGACGTTGACCAGTATGCCGAGCGCGACTTCCCCGGCGACGCCGAGATGTTGCAGAACGACCTCGACAATCCAAACCGCCGTGTCCTAGAAGGCGACCGCTTTGGCTACGACTACAACATCAACTCCATTACTGGACGCTTGTGGGCACAGAACGTGCTTAACTTCAGTCACCTCGACCTCAACTATGGAGCTCAGATAAGTGCGACAACATTCCAGCGCGATGGTAAAATGCGCAACGGACGCGCTCCTGAGAATTCCTACGGCAAGGGCGAGAGCCACAGCTTCATCAACTATGCCGTTAAGGCTGGCGCAATCTACAAGATTAACGGACGCAACAATATCCAAGCTCACGTGTACTATGGCACACGCGCTCCTGAATACTACAACGCCTACATCTCGCCACGCATCAAGGACGACGTAATCACCGACCTCAAGAGTGCACGCATCCTCTCGGGCGACATAGGCTATGTGTGGAACTACCGCCGCTTCATGGGCTCGATTACCGGTTTCTGGACCGAGTTCTGGGACATGACCGAGCGCACCTCGTTCTATGACGACTACAACAGCACATTTGTGAACTACTCGCTCACCGGTGTGCAAAAGGAGCACAAGGGTATAGAGCTTGGAGCTGCCTACAAGATCACTCCATCGCTCACACTCAACGCCGCAGCGACTATAGCCCGCTACCAGTACAAGAACCGTCCATTGGGAACCCGCAGCTTTGAGAACGGTTCGGTAGCAGATGTTACACAAACTGTTTACCTCAAGAATTTCTATGTGAGCGGTACTCCTCAAGAGGCTTATAGCCTAGGAATCAACTGGAGCGCACCACACATGTGGTTCTTCGAGATTAACGGCGTGTGGATGAACCGCTCTTATGTCGACCTCTCACCTATCCGCCATGAGATTCTGCCCGAGCTCTACACAGTGGCTTCTAGCGAGCAGGAACTCATCCAAATGATGCAAGACATTGGCAAGCAAGAGAAGCTCAATGAGGCTCTCATTATTAACATGAGCATTGGTAAGGTGATTTACCTCAACCGCTCGGCTTCTCTCAACCTTAACCTGAGTCTGAACAACCTGCTCAACAACACCCACATCCAGACTGGTGGTTACCAACAGGGTCGTTTCGACTACAAGAACTACACCACAGCCAAGTTCCCCAACAAGTACTACTATGCGCAAGGTTTCCGCTTGTACTTCAACGTGGGAGTGAAATTCTAAAGCACACATTATAATTATACTAAGAAATAATAACAAACAAGATATACACATTATGAAACGTTTAAATTTATTCCTCAATGCATTGTTGCTCATGCTAGTGGCTGTGGGATGTAACGAGAACTTCGACACACCACCCATGGTGGTGCCACATGCCGAGCATCAAGCCAACATGACAATAGCCGAGTTCAAGGCTAAATACTGGCAGGATGGTCGAAACTTCATCGACACCTGCAAGGAAGACACCTACATCCACGGATGGGTGACCAGTAGCGATGAGGAGGGCAACATCTATAAGCACCTCTACATCCAGGACGAGACCGCAGGCCTTGGCATCTCAATCGACGCCAACAGCATCTACAACACCTACCGTGTAGGACAGGAAATCGTTATCAGCATGAAGGACTTCTGGATTGGTAAGTATAACGGCGAGTACCTCATTGGCAAGCCTGAGTGGTATGCAGCTCAGAGCGTGTGGGAGGCAGGACGTATGACCCTCGACCAGTTCAACGAGCATGCCGAAATCAACGGTCTGCCAAACCTCGACATGATCGAGCCTGTGGAAGTTGAAATCAGCGACATTGTTGGACACAGCGATGCCGAGACTCAGCTTAAATATCAAGGCCAGTTTGTCATCATTCGCAACGTGGAGTGGGAAGCTGCCGACGGTGAGACCCCCTATAGCGAGAGCTCAGCATCAACAACCCGCAACATCAAGGACGAGGAAGGCAATGTTCTGGGCGTGAACAACAGCAACTATGCCAACTTCCGCGGCGAGCCTCTGCCAGTGGGCAAGGGCGATGTACAAGGTATCCTCTACATGACAGGTAGCGACAAGTGGGGCATGTATCTGCGCGACACTCGCGACTGCATCGGCTTCTCTAACGACACCAAGGGTTATCCAAATGATCCATGGACTGTGAGCGAGGCTATCGAGCTCCAGAATCAAGGTAAGAAGGGCTGGGTAACTGGTTACATCGTGGGTGCAATTGCTCCTGGTGTTACCGAAGTATCGGGCAATGGCGACATCGAGTGGGAAGCTCCCACTACTCTCGACAACACCCTCGTGATAGCTCCTAGCGCCGACATTCGCGACTACAGCAAGTGTATCGCTGTTGCTCTACCACAAGGTTCGAGCTTCCGCCGCGACGCCAGCTTGAAGGACTTCCCCGAACTTTTAGGAACTCAAATTTGGGTTAAGGGAACTCTAGCCACATTCATGGAAATGGCTGGTATCACCGACAACACTGGCTCGACCGATGAGTATAAGCTTTCGGTAATGACTGGTGGTGTAACCGAGCTCTATGAGGACTTCGAGAGCTGCGTTAAGAACGGCTCAATGCCAAGTGGCTGGAAACTCGTGAAGACTAAGGGCGATAAGGACTGGTACATCGACGAGTTTGACAACAACAAGTACGCTGCTGTCACTGGCTACACTGGCAAGCAGCCACCATTTGAAGCTTGGCTCATCACTCCAGCCCTCGACATCAAGAATGCTGGCCGCAAGGAATTCAGCTTCCTGAACAAGGTGCGTTATTATCGCGGAACTGACAAACTTGAGGTTTATGTGATGACAAGCAATGATCCAGCCACAGCAACTGTTGTCAAGCTCGACCCAACACTTGCAAGCGCAGCCGAGAATGGACAGTCTGATTTCATCAGCTCTGGCACTATCGATCTGAGTGCATTTGATGGAACCTACTGCATTGGCTTCCGCTATGTTTCGGAGCAACAAGCTAACTACACTACTTGGCAAATCGACAACGTTAAGTTTGGTGGAAAAGCTTTGCTCCAAACAATCGATGACTTCGAGACCATGAACAGCGGCGAACCAACATCACAGACCTCTTTCACCGAGTTGACCTCGACAAAGGGATGGAGAGCCATCAATGCAGGTCTACTAAAGGGTGGAACTTCTGATGCCGCTCCCACCTACGCCATGATTGGTAAAAAGGCTGACGGAAGCGACACTTGGGCTTATGCTGTTCACCTAAATGGTAAATTGGATAGTCCTCAAGGAAATCCTGTAGGCATCCTTTACTCACCTGTTATTAAGGGCGGAATCAAGACTCTGTCGTTTAGTTATGGCTACGTGCTCACCGATCCAGGTGTATCATTCACTGTATATTTCTATGACATGACTTCTGACAATCCTGTTGAGCTCACCAGCAAGAGGATTAACATACATGATCCAAATGCTGCCAAGCTCACGGCCTACAATTACAACGTAGCACTTGACATCAACTGCGATGTGATGATTAAAATCCAATCGGATGGTGTGTCTAATAGCACAAGCAACAAAGACCGCTTCGCAATCTGGAACATCATGTGGGAGCCCATGTAATTTCGACGATTGAGGTTCGAAAATTAAAAGCAATCTAAACGAGCACGCCTCCCTGCTGGGGAAGCGTGCTCATTTTTTATAAAACGCACACCTATTCCAACAAAAATGAGTAACTTTGTAGAAAAAACAACAAGCACATGAGAGCGATCGAAGTAGTAGCAGCAGTGATTAGCGATGACGAGCGACGCATTCTTGCAACTCAGCGAGGCTACGGCGACATGAAGGATGGATGGGAATTCCCTGGTGGAAAAATGGAACCCGGTGAATCTCCTGAGCAGGCACTGAGAAGAGAAATCAGCGAGGAACTGGCTGTAACAATACGCGTCGGCGACAAGCTAGGTATCGTGGAATGGGACTACCCCACTTTCCACCTCACCATGCATTGCTACTGGTGCCACGTCGTGGAAGGAGAACTGGCACTCCTAGAGCACGAAGCCGCACGATGGCTCACCATCGATAACTTGTGGTCGGTCGACTGGCTTCCTGCCGACCGTGAGGTAGTTAAACTCATCAAGCAATAACGCCACCTTTATCACCATAGACCCATAATATATAACTAAGAAAAATCTAGTTACCATTCTTGAGCAAAGGGGCAATTTTCTTAAAATGTATTTAGGAATATAAAATACAGTTAAAAATTAGGGTAAAATCACAAATTTTTGATGAAATATTTTGGTGGGTATGGGAAAAGGGCGTAAATTTGCATCAGTTTTCATGGTATTAGTTTTTAAGGTTATGAAATCTTAGGCGTCGTGATGACGTAGATTCTTTTTCATTTTTGTTTTAAGGTTTATGTTAATGGTATTAGAAGGTTAATTAGTTAAGCAATCCCCGACGTGAGTCGAGGATTATTTTTTTTGTGCATATCCCAAGAAAATGTGATGCCACACAATAAACAAAGCAAAACTTGTGTTTAGATAGTTAGAGAACCTTAATACAGATTATTAACCCTTTAATGTAAACTAATCATGAAGTTTCTTAAGTTTATCGTCATAGTAGTTGCCCTGGCAATGCTGGGCAGCACATTCACCGTTGATGCCAAAGCAAAGAAACGCCGCAGCACAGTCAAGAAAGAGAAACAGATGAAGGCGAAAACCAAATGCACCTCAATTAAATCAAAATGCACTCAGACCGATCAATGTAGTCTAGATATGGTGGAGTACTGTAACCAAGGTATGATGATGACCCCTGTTGCTCAAATGCACGTTGAGCGCAAGAATGGCAATGTGGTGTTTGTAATAAAGGGCACAACTACCGAAGAAAAAGAGTATGTGATTGATGATGGTGAACAGATTCTCAAGGATGCCTTAAAGATAATAGAAGAGGAGAAAATGCTAGAGTATAAAAGCAGTTATTCACTCAAGACATCTGAAAGAGTTCTTGATGGTGAAACATGGTCGTTTAGAGCCAAGCTTGCCGATGGGCGTTCGGTCTCATCACATGGCAGCAATGCCTGGCCTGGTGGTGATGGCTTGAGCCGAATTGGCAAACTTCTTTATGACCGAGCTTATGAGTTGCTAGAAGCAAATCACCAACAATAACACAAGGAATATATTATTAATCCTTGTTAGGATCAGTAGATAAAAACTAAAGGGTGTGTCACAATTTTGACACACCCTCTTTATTTGCAAAGCTAAGACTCAGCAATTAGTCGTCGAGACCAGCTTCCTTCATGTTGGTGAACACGTTCTGCACGTCATCATCCTCCTCAAGCACCTCAAGGAGCTTGTCCATATCGGCAGTCTGTTCCTCATTGAGGGCCTTGTAGTCGGCAGGCTCATAAACAAACTCCGAGCTCTTGATCTCGAAGCCGTTCTCCTCAAGATACTTCTGGATATCACCGTTCGACTCAAAAGCAGCGCTGATGATGATTTCCTCCTCGTCCTGCTCAATTTCCTCGGCTCCGAAGTCGATAAGCTCGAGTTCAAGGTCTTCGAGGCTTACGCCTTCCTTAGGCTCTACATGGAAATAGGCCTTGTGGCTGAACATGAATGCTACACTTCCTGAGTTGCCCAGAGTGCCACCTTTCTTGTTAAAGTAGCTGCGCAGGTTGGCAACGGTGCGAGTGGTATTATCGGTAGCGGTCTCAACGAGAATGGCAATTCCGTGAGGTCCGTATCCCTCGTAAATCACTTCCTTGTAGTCGCTGGCATCCTTGTCGCTTGCTTTCTTGATAGCGCGCTCGACTGTGTCCTTAGGCATGTTAGCTGCCTTGGCGTTAGCCATGAGGGCACGCAGACGCGAGTTGGCTGTTGGGTCGGGACCACCTGCCTTAACTGCCATAGTGATTTCCTTACCAATCTTAGTGAACGTGCGGGACATGCTGCCCCAGCGTTTCAGTTTTCTTGCTTTGCGGTATTCAAAAGCTCTTCCCATAAATCTTATATTTTTAGTTATTAATTTTTCTCATTATTTATGCGCGGGAACCACTGCCAAGAACTTGAGGTCGCAGTCGCCACGGTTGATGAGGCTATGGCTATGGCCCATGGGGCAATAGTGCGCTTGACCAGGCAACAATTTCTCTTCGCCGTTCTCGGTGAGCACAGTTGCCTCACCCTCGAGGAAATACATTATCTCACTGTCGGTATCGTGGCAGTGATAACCGATTGACGCCCCCGGCTCAAGTGTGCCAAGCATGATTTTATTGTTCTCGTCGACAAATCGACGCGAAATATACTCTTTCTCACCACCCTTGAAGTTCTTGGCGACGTTTATTTCCAAGTCATTAAAATCCAGTTTCATCGTTACCTAACTTATCGGAGTTTTGCACCAACTTGTTTTTCGAGGTTTGCAATGATTTTGTTCATCACTGCATCGATTTGCTTGTCTTGCAGGGTCTTCACATCATCCTGCAGGGTGATGCTGATGGCATAGGACTTCTTGCCAGCCTCTAGGTTCTTACCCTCATATACGTCGAAGAGATTCACGTCGCGCAACAGATGACGCTCGCTCTGTTCAACAACGTGCTTGATATCGGCATAGGAAACATTGCTATCGACAAGCAGCGCCAAGTCGCGGCGCACGGGCAGAGTCTTAGGCAGGTCGACATATTTAGTCTTGGCCTTGGCAGCCATCTTGCATACAGCGTTCCAATCAAGCTCGGCAAAATACACAACTTGAGAGCAATGAGTCTTCTTTTGCTGTTCGGCGGCAATGATTCCAAGCTCAGCAATGAGTTTGCCACCACGATTCTTATAAGCAAGACCCAGATCAAACACATCATTACTGAATTCCTCTTCCATGAGGTCGCGCTCAGCGATGCCCAAGCGGCGGAAGACGTTCTCAACAGTAGCCTTCAAATCATAGAAATTGAGCTTACGAGGCTTGTCGGTCCAGCTATCGCCGTGGTTTTCGCCAGTGAGCCAGATACCAAGAGCGGTGTGCTCGCTATAGGGTGCGAGAGCCACCTCCTTGTTGTTTGCATCGGGGCTGAAGTGGTAAATGTTGCCAAACTCATACATTTTGAGGTTGGGGTTCTTGTGGTTAATGTTGCGCGCAGCGCTCTCGAGACCACCAAATAGCAAAGTCTGACGCATGAGGCACAGGTCGCTGCTCAATGGGTTCATCACGTGTACGCAGTTAGCCTCGGGATAGGTCTCACAACCCTCATAGTAGCTCAATGCAGTGAGCGAGTTGTTCATTATCTCGTAGAAGCCTTGCGAGCTCAGCTGGTTAGATATGAGCTCCTGCATGTCATCACGGAAGTCAACCATGCCCTTAATAGATAGAGAACTCTTAACCTGGCTACCAATCTCTACGTTGTTGTAGCCATAAACGCGCAAGATGTCCTCAACCACGTCGCAAGGGCGCTGAACGTCGACACGATAGGTAGGCACCACGAGGTTGAGTTTCTCATCGTCCTCGGCAGTGATTTCCATCTCAAGGCTCTTAACGATACTCTTCACTGTGTCCTTATCGAGTTCTTTGCCAATGAGGTTGTTAACGTAGTCGTAACGCAGCTCCACGGGGAAACCGGGGAAGTCGTGCTGCTTAACATCAACTATCTCACCACAGATCTCGCCACCGGCAATCTCCTTGATGAGCATGGCCGCGAGCTTGAGGTTATAAATCACGTCGTTGGGGTCAATACCACGCTCAAAACGGAACGAGGCATCGGTGTTCAAAGCGAAGCGACGGGCACTCTTGCGAATCCATGTGGGGTGGAAATAGGCTGCTTCAAGGAAAATATCGGTAGTCTGCTCGGTAACACCGCTGTCAAGACCGCCAAACACACCACCGATGCACATGGGTTCCTCGGTGTTGCAAATCATCAGGTCGCGGTCGGTGAGCGTGCGCTCCACACCGTCGAGAGTGACGAACTTGGTGCCTGGAGCACAGGTCTTAACCACTACCTTGTCACCCTTAATCTTATTCAAATCAAAGCAGTGCAGTGGCTGATTGGTGCCAAGCAGGATATAGTTGGTGATGTCGACAATGCTGTTGATGGGACGCTGACCAACGGTGGTCAAATAGTCCTTAAGCCACTTGGGGCTCTCCCCTACCTTGACGTTGCGAATGGTCAAGCCACAATAGCGTGGACAAGCCTCTCCGTTCTCAACCTCAACAGGAATACCACCATCCTGGCAGTCAATCTTGAAGTCGTCGACGCTTGGACGGTGCAGGTTGCCGTCTTTGCCGTGGCACTTGAGCCAAGCGTTGAGGTCGCGAGCCACACCGTAGTGTGAACCACCGTCGATGCGGTTAGGAGTAAGGTCCACCTCAATGAGCCAGTCACTCTCAATGCCATAATAAGTAGCTGCTGGAGTACCCACCACTGCGTCGTCGGGGAGCACTATAATACCGGCATGGTCATTACCAATGCCAATCTCGTCCTCGGCACAAATCATACCGAAAGAATCGGTGCCGCGCAGTTTTGACTTCTTAATAACAAATTCCTTGTCACCATCATAAAGCACAGTGCCCACGGTAGCCACTATCACCTTTTGGCCTGCTGCCACATTGGGAGCGCCACACACGATCTGCACTGGTTCCTCGCCGTTGCCCAGATCAACTGTAGTGAGGTGCAGGTGGTCACTATTTGGGTGAGGCTCGCAAGTGAGCACTTTACCCACCACGATGCCCTTGAGGCCACCACGAATTGTCTCTACTTCCTCGACAGCACCCACCTCGAGTCCAAGCGATGTCAAAGCGTCGCCCACCTCTTGAGCGGTGAGGTCGAAGTCAAGGTATTGTTTCAACCATTTTAACGAAATGTTCATCTTCCTATGTTGTTATATGTTTTATTTCCTGAATGTTATGAGATTGTAGAACTTAACTCCACATCAAAACAAGAGCCCATTTTCCCAATCAAGCTGCAAATTTAGTAATTTTTTATAATAATGTGTAGCGTTTAAACCCGAAATTTAGCTTAATCCTTCAGAACGCATAAAAAAATACTAATCACGCACCAATAAGCGTCAAGTGAAGAACACGTGCCCTAACGTTAGATACTAAGTTGTTTAAATTCGGCTTGCAGGGCATTGAGAAACTGTGCTGCCTCAGCACCATCCATCTGTGCATGGTGAAACTGGAACGAGATAGGAAGCACGGTCTTGAAGTGTCGACGTCGGTACTTACCCCAAGCGAGGAAAGGCGTATTAAAAGCTTCGGAGTAGATACTCACCACTGCATCAATCTCACAATCAGGCAAGGCTGATGTGCTAATGACCATGCAATCTTCGCTCAAACTGTAAGGCTCGCCAGTTTCATAGACCATCTTTGTTAGTCGACGATAATCACCATTAAACTGGTTGACGTCTTCTGAGAATGGAATGTCGCAGAGTGTAACGCCACCATTTTTTACTGGCACCACCACATTCACCGCCAATTGGTCATATTTCAAATAGTGCTCCCCCTTGGGCAACATATAGAACTCTTTAATGCCTCTTGCTGCACGGGCTATGCACCAGCACATGAGCACGGTGAACTTCAAGCCACTTCGTCGGCTCACCTTCACCAGTCGACCCACATTGAAAGTCTTGACTAACGTCACCTTGGGCATGGGAGCATTCTTCCATATTTCGAAGGATTGTGCACGCTCGGTGGTTTTAGGATCAATTTCTGTTTTCATTATAATCAAGTTTCACAAAACAAAATTACTAATTTCCAAACAAAAAATAATACTTTTATAGAAAAAACGAACAACTTAAAACTAACAACACAAAACTAATAGGTAGCAAGGCCAAAAAATATGAACTTTTCCTCATTTCCCCTAACTCAAAAAACGAAATACATTTCGTTAGGTGATAAAAAAACTGTGCTTTCTGGCACAGGAAATTGGGCTCGAATGGAGTGAAGCCATATCGAGCTTTAAAGGAAAAACGGTGAAGCAGAGTTTTACTTCTCGACTATGTTCTTGGTAACAATGGGATTGCCGTTCTCATCGAGCAAGGGAGTGATGCCACCACTGTTACCTGCCTGTGCAAATAGATAGTTGACTCCTGTCATAGTGTCAACAATAATAGCGGTACCTTTGAAGACACCCTCTTCTTCTAACCAAACAAATCGTTTTGCTTTCTTTGCCATAGTATTTCAGTTATTGAATTCTACTTTAAGTAAACGCAATTACCATGCCAAAATTTTGACCATTATGATAAATAACTTATCTTTGCAAAAATCAAAACTTCATCTACACCGACTTAAGTTTATTCCTCCAAGCATAATTGCTACATCTAGTGATATCGAGTAAAAAACGATAAAAAACCGTTGCTAGTCTATTGCCTGTTGATTGACAATAAACTTTATTATTATTTGTAAGTCAAAAAAATATCTGAATAATAAAAACCGACTACCAATATGAAACAAGGCAAGAAAATATGTGAGACGCTGAAGGCTATCCGCAGTGAGATAGCGAGCGCCAATGAGATAGAATACACCCCCATTAAGTGCACACACAAGGGTGACTGCGCTGGCACGTGCCCCGCATGCGAGAGCGAGACGCGTTGGCTCGAGCGTCAACTACGCTTGCGCCATGCTCTGGGCAAGGCGGTGACCATTGCTGGCGTGAGCATGGCATTGACCGTGGCTGCAAGTGCTGCCACACCATCGTCGCTCGACCCAGGCAAGAAAAAGACAAAACATCGCCAGCGAACAAGCAAAGCGAACACAACAATAGTATATACAACAGTTGGTAATGTTGTTCCAATGAAGCCTCAATTGTTGACCACAAGCGACACCACAGCAACAGGTGATGAGGCCAGAAAATTAGAAGCAAGAACTATGGGTGTGGTGTCTCGGTTCATGCCTCACCCCGACTCAATCTATACCAAGGTAGAAGTCGAGGCATTTTATCCTGATGGCGATGAGGCTCTCGACTCCATCATCCGCGACCAACTTTACATACCCGACGAGATTCTTGAGCCTATCAAGGAAGTTGGCGGCAAAGTAAAGGCCCGCTGCATTGTAAAAGCCCTAGTTGAGCGTGACGGCACTATCAGCGACGCAGTGATTGAGAAGACCACAACAGCTGCAATCTTCGATGAGGAAGCACTGCGCGCAATCAAGAACTTACCTAAGTTACACCCTGCCACAATAGAAGATGTACCCGTTCGCTCCTGGAAGCTGATTCCCGTAGAATTCGTTTACGATTTCACTCGCAAGGATTGAATTATTTCATTAAATTTCTTAACTTTGCAAAAACTGATTTTTATGAAACAAGGAAAGAAAATCTGCGAGACACTAAAGGCAATCAGGCATGACATCGCCGTTGCCAACGAAATAGACTACCAGCCCACCGAGTGCAAGCATGAGGGCGACTGCGCTGGCACCTGCCCAAAGTGCGAGAGCGAGACACGCTGGCTGGAAAAGCAACTGAGAGCTCGCCAAGCACTAGGCAAGGCCGTGACCATTGCTGGGTTGAGTGTGGCATTAACAGCCATGAGTTCGTGCGATTTAATATCATCTTACAAGAGATATAAAGATGACCACACTCTGGGTGAAGTCCCAATGACCGACAGCAGCTACTGCTCAAAGCCCGATAGTAGCACAATACTGAGTGACAGCAACGACTCGACAACCACTAACAATCGCTTTACCCCAATGAGCAAGATTGACCCCCTAGCCAAGGATGGTAAGGGCGATGACGAGGAAGAACAACTTATGGGCGAGGTGGCAGTAGATGAGAACGGTAACGTTGGCGACCTATAACAACCATAAATGACAACTATTATGAAACAAGGAAAACATATATGTGAAACTCTGAAAGGCATAAGGCGAGAAATTGCCGAGGCTAACGAGATAGACTACCAGCCCACCGAATGTACCCATGAGGGCGACTGCGCAGGCACCTGTCCAAAGTGCGAGAGTGAGACACAGTGGCTCGAGAAGCAGCTACGAAACCGACAAGCACTGGGCAAGGCTGTCACCATTGCAGGACTCACTGTAGCCCTGGGTGCTATGAGTTCTTGCCACAAGATTTTCCAACCCAACGGCATGGTGATGCCACCACCCGGGAACGGCAATAATATAAGCGCCCCAAGCAGTACCAATAATGGTGGCAATACTCCACCCTCGGCTCGCATCACACCTGCGAGCAAGACCGATGAACCAGTACAGCTCATGGGCGATGTGGTTCACATGCCCGACTCTACAGTAATTGAAAATTCCCAAAAGAACACTAAAAACTGACTCTAAAAGTCGAGATATAATAATGTTCATCACTTGGTGAACACAATGTGCAATGATAGAGAATAGGGAGATTTCGGCGCCATTTATTGGCATTGTGCGACACCGGCTTGCCACCGACGGCAAGGGAGTGACGACACTAGTGGCTTTCCATGGGTGTCCACTGCGATGCAAGTATTGCCTCAACAGCCAGTGCCTTGACCCCAAGATGGTGTGGCGCACCATCACCACCAACGAGTTGCTCGATGAACTGCTGCTCGACAACCTCTATTTCCTTGCTACTGGCGGCGGGGTAACCTTTGGTGGTGGCGAACCGCTGCTGCGAAGCGAGTTTATCGAAGCGTTCTGCCGCATCAAGCCTACCGAATGGAAAATCAACTTCGAAACGTCGCTAAACGTTGATCGCAGCCACTTGGAACGTGTTCTGCCCCATGCCAACGAGTTTTTCATCGATATCAAGGACACAAACCCGACTATCTATAAGGAATACACTACGCGCGACAATACACAAGTGCTCGACAACCTGCGATGGTTGCTACAACATGAAGGTATGGTTGATAAAGTGATTGTGCGCCTGCCTCACATCCCCAATCACAACACCCAAGAGGATGTAGATCGTAGCCGCGCCATGCTTGAGGAGATGGGCGTGAAGCGCTTTGATGAGTTTGATTATATGGTGAAGTAGGAAGTAAGAAGTAAGATGAAGCACTTTCCATTCATTATGCTTCGGTGAGGGTGAGTAGACACTGGCCATTGTGGTAGTGGAAGGTGACGATGCCCATTTCGCACAGTTTCACCACTGTGCGCTGTGCCGTGAAAAACGATATGTGGGCCAGACGCTCGTAGCCGCTCAGCGTTATGCCTCCATGGCCCTGCAGATAATCGAGCAACAGCTGTTCCTTTTCAGTAAGGTTAATCACCACATCTTCGGGAGTGGGCGTACTTTTGCGTTTCATCACCTTGGCATGAGTCGAAGTTGCAAGTACATTCTCATCGGCAACGCGGTAGTAGGTACGCCAATGGCCGTTGTCATCGGGAGCCTTGACGGGTTTTGCTGTGGCCTCGTCGATGTTGACCTTGAGCACATTCTTGCCGCCAACACGGAAGACCTCAAATTTCACCTGTTGCTCAGGCTGACAGTACATCTGCGCAGCCTGCTCAATCATGTAGATCTCCTCATCGCTACTCACGCCCACAATGTGACCGTTGTCTTTAACACCCACCAGCAGGTGCCCACCGCCGTGGTTGGCAAAAGCACTGATTGAGCGTGCAATCTTGCGTGCGTCAGTGATTTGGTACTTGAAATCCTGATGCTCATGCTCACCCTGCTCGATAAGCCCCTCGATATAACCTTTCCTCTTGGTTTCCATTACAAGTGCAAAGATAATGTTTTTTCAATATTAATCACCATGAAATGACAACTAATTTTGCACTATTGTATTTTAAAAAAACATGTGGCCCAAGAGGGTTTACTCATTGAGACCACATTGAATAATCCGTCAGAAATTTATTATGGATATTCCTATCGATATCTTAAACCAAGAACCTTTATCCACCTCAATATCAAGAACGTAAATTTAGAAGACCTCCAAATATTACTTCAAATCAAAACCATTAATACTTAATTTGAATACTGTGGATAAAGCCAATAAAATTTCTTTCATTATATGGAGCACATATGCATTACATATATGCAAGAAATCGTGGCGGTGTCTAGTTGCCATTTTATAATTCCACAATAAATTCCTGTAAAGAATAAGTTAGTCTTTAAAAATCGACAAGTCTTATTCACCGGACTGCTTCCCGTAAGAAGTTACAAACTGATAGATGTCCATAAGATCGTTAGGGATGATAATCTTCAAAGAACGAAGTCGGTTGAGCTCATCAACCTTCCATTGTGAGAACTCCTTCTTATACTTAAGTTCTTCGGGAGGACTATCTTTGGCAAATTTCTCTTGCCTTCCTCCTTATTCGTGACATTTGCCTTTAAAAGAAACAGTTTGTCCAAAGGACAGTTTACAGTATCGGACTTGGCTATTCTTTCTTGACAAAGTGAATCCTTTGGAATAGAGCAACTATCTTTAGGCGTTTGTGCCTGCCCCGTCGTTGCGATGAGGGCAAGCAGGATGGTGATGATTGTTTTTTTGTTCATATCTCATTCGATATTTAGTGCTTTCCTAATAAGCGGTTCCAATTCCTCAGCATCGGTGGAGGTGGAGAGGATGGTGCCGTCGCGGTCGATGAGGTACATGGCGCCACCGGCATTGCCGGCTCCGTTCTTGCGCCATACACCGTTTTCGTCGTTCAGTTCCAATAGACTCTGCCAAGGATAGCCGTCCTTCTTCGCTGCATTTTCCATCGCTTGGCGATTACGTTCACGGGCGATGGCAACGACGGTGAAGCCTTTGTCCTTGTATTTCTCATAGACAGGAATCATGGCGATGCTGTGGCGACGACAGGGACCGCACCACGATGCCCAGAGGTCGATAAGGGTGACCTTGCCTTTCGTGAGGGTGGAAATAGGAACGAGCTGGCCGTCTATATTACGCACGGTGTAGTCGATGTAGGGTTTTCCCGGCTGTAGGCGGTAGGCCGTCTCAGCTGTGGCAATCTGTTCGTGAATGGGGTGGCCGGGATAGTAATTGGTGAGTTTGTCGTGATAGAGCGTCAGGTAAGGCTCAAACTGCGACTTGTCGAAGTTCGCATAGTTGTCAGCACGTTTGAGCACCTGGATGGCATCGCACACGTCGTAAAGTGTCCAAAGCATGGGGTGCTCTGCGTCGTAGGCGAAGCGGAAGGGTACCAAGCCGGCGGTGATGCTGTCACGTCGCTGTTTCAACTGCAAACCTTGTGTCGTATATCGCTCACGTTTATTCCGCATATAGTGGGTTACGACCTGACGGACAGAGTCAACGTATGCCTCTGGCAGACTATCCACATTCATGGCCCGTGCTTTGGTAACGGTGGAAATGAAGTCTGCTTTGTAGAACTCCGCCCTGCGGTCAGGGTTCTCCAACTTATTGTCGATTTCCTCGACGGGGTTCCAGAAACGCACATCCTCAATGCTGTCCTTCACCGCATGTTTGCGTCCTTCCTCGCCGTTGCTGACGATACGCACCCGTTTGTCCTCATACATCGTGACATTCACGTTGCAGTTCTCGGCGATGAACTTGCCCTCGAACCAACTACTCGTTTCGTATTGCTTCAGAAAGAATACCACATAGAGCCTAGGGAAGTCGGTCTCGATGTCGTAGGTGAAGTGCCCGTCCTTGGCTTTTACATGAAAGCGCGGCTCGTCCACCACACGCAGGTCAGTCCCTGCCTCGCAG
>JAEEGI010002044.1_pt1 | contig 49995 bp, 43 predicted proteins | sample 8958751 | NCBI WGS metagenome assembly JAEEGI01 (sample SAMN16246545, study PRJNA631951) | gut metagenome | biome: gut microbiome; feature: rumen; material: KS-attached | host: Bos | place: Iran: Karaj | collected 2018-10
CTTGTCGAGGGCGACAGTGAGGAAGCGGATGATACGCTCGTCACGGTGATACTGGGTTTCGAGGGTGGCAACGAACTGGCTGTCGGCCTTGAACTCGATCAGGTAATAAAAACCTGTGGTCTTGTGCTGGATCGGATAAGCGAGCTGACGCAGGCCCCAATCCTCCTGGTACACAACCTCACCACCGTTGTCGGTGATCAGCTTGACGTACTTGGCAACCGCTTCCTTCATCTGGGTGTCAGACAAAACGGGAGTTGCAATGAAAACGGTTTCGTACTGGTTTACCATTGTTTGTTAATTAATTGTTTATAAATGTTTTAAATCTTTAAGGGTCGCAAACGGCCCAAAAAGGACTGCAAATATACGGCTTTTTCCCGGGAAAAACAAATTTCTCTATCAATAGAATAATATGTATATTTGTGGTTACGTTATGAAGAAGAAGATATCATTCGGCGCCGCGCTCCTGAGCGGTTTCCTGCGACTCATCGGCCGCCTCCCCCTGGGATGGCACCGCTGGTGGGGACGCGTCATCGGAGACTTCGTCCGCGGCGTCCTGCACTATAGGACAGACGTAGTCATGACCAACCTGGCCCGCAGTTTCCCGGACAGACAGTACGACGAACTCCGCCAGATTTCCAAACGTTTCTACCGGCACTTCGCCACCACGTTCACCGAGATGTTCTGGTTCGGCGCCTGCCGCGGGGAATGGGGCCGCAAGCGTCTGCACGACAGTCACATCGTAGAACTCACCAACCCCGTGGAGCTCAACCGCCTGTACGCCGGCGCCCCGCAGCTGATGATGCTCCAGGCCCACACCGGCAACTGGGAACTCATCGGCGGCATCCGCAACTACGCCTACGGCACCGAACTCGCCATCATGCCGGAATCCTTCGCCGTCACCTACATGCGCCTGCACAATCCCGTCTGGGACCAGGTCATGGCCCTGAACCGCACCGCCCCCGTGGCGGACCAGGGCTTCGACGGCTACGTGGAATCCGGAGAGGTCCTGCGTTTCGCTCTCCAGAAGAAAGGGACCAAGTTCGGCTATTCCTTCATCACGGACCAGTCCCCCTACACGGACTACGAGCACCCCGTGGTGGAATTCATGCACCAGCGCACCCCCACCATGACCGCCGCAGCCTCCCTGGCCTGCAAGATGGACATGGCCGTGGTCTATCTGCGCTACGAATGCCGCGAAGAAGGCGGCTACCGCATGACCCTCGTCCCCATCTGCGAACACGCCAGGGGGGAAGATCCCATGAAGATTACGGAACGTTACTACCAGCTTCTCCAGGAAGACCTGGAAAAACAGCCTTGGAATTATCTCTGGACACACAAAAGGTGGAAATAATCAAGAAATTCACTATATTTGCTTGATATGAAAAAACGCATCATCAGTTGCTTCGCCCTTTTCCTCAGCCTGTGGCCCGCCGCCCTGGCGCAGGAAGTCACATACGCCCTTCCCTCCACCACCCTCAAGGTGCAGGTAGAGGTCCAGCAGGAAGAATTCTTCTCCGGCCCCTACGCCTCTTACGCCCGCAAGTTCCTGAACATGGATGTCAGGAGCCGCGACGCCGTCACTTCGACGGTCACCGCCGTGGACATCATCCCCACGGTAGAGGCCGATAACCAGGCCCTCTACACCTGCGACGCAGAGAACGCCAACCTCCTCGCCATGTCCGCCCAGGGCCTCGTCGCCCTCCAGAACAAGGCCGATGCCGACCGCACCGCCTGGCGCTTCCCCGCCCCCGCCACCGCCTCCTTCCCGGGCAGCGTCACCTCTCCCGCCAAGGAGGAAACCCGCATCTCCTACAAGAGCGTCCAGACAGAGGACGCCGTGGTGCAGGTACCCGTAGAGCATAAGGTCAAGACCGCCAAGACCCTCGAGGACAAGGCCGCCGAAGCCGCCGACATGATCCTCTCCGTCCGCAAGGACCGCCTGAACATCGTCTCCGGCAATACGGACGCCTCCTACTCGGGAGAAGCCATGGGCGCCGCCCTCAGGGAGCTGGACCGCATCGAACAGGAATACATGGCCCTCTTCCAGGGCTACACCGTCAAGACCACTTATACCGCCACCTTCGACGTCATCCCGGAAGCCTCCCAGGGCGTCCAGCGTTACGTAGCCTTCCGTCTCACGGACAACGGCCCCGTAGCGGACGGCAAGGCCGGCGTCCCCTATTACATCGAACTGGAACCCGAAAAGATGAACTTCCCGGAAGACAACGCCGGCAAGAAGTCCAAGGTGGCGCCCCTGCACTACCGCATCCCCGCCATCTGCCGCGTGCGCCTCACCCGGGACGGCCAGCGCCTCCTGGAGACCCGCATCCCCGTGTTCCAGCTGGGCACGGAAACAACTTTTCCCCAAAAATAAATCATATCTAACCATATCATGAACATCCAAGATTTAGACCCCAAGGTAGTCTGGAAGAACTTCTACGCTCTCACCCAGCTCCCCCGTCCCTCCCATCACGAGGAGAAAGTAATCGAGCACCTGTACAACTGGGGCGTCGCCCACGGTTTTGAGACCGTCAAGGACAGCGCCGGCCGTCTGTGCAACGTCATCATCCGCGTCCCCGCCACGCCCGGCATGGAAAACCGCAAGGGCGTCATCCTGCAGGGACACATGGACATGGTGCCCCAGAAGACCTCCGACAGCAGCCACGATTTCCTGAAGGATCCCATCAAGGCTTACGTGGACGGAGAGTGGGTCACCGCAGACCGCACCACCCTCGGCGCCGACAACGGCATCGGCCTGGCCCTGGCCCTTTCGGCCATCGAAGACCCTTCCGTCAAGCACGGCCCCATCGAAGTCCTTGCCACCTACACAGAAGAGACCGGCATGGATGGTGCCAACGCCCTCAAGAGCGGCGTCCTCAAGGGAGACATCCTCCTGAACCTGGACTCCGAGGAAGAAGGCGAGCTCTGCGTCGGCTGCGCCGGCGGCCTGGACGTCGTCGCCAGCTTCGACTATCGCAAATACAAGACTCCCGCAGGCAGCAAGGGTCTCAAGATCACCGTCAAGGGCCTGCAGGGCGGTCACTCCGGCATGGACATCTCCCTGTACCGCGCCAACGCCAACAAGGTCATGGCCCGCATGCTCCTTCCCGTGATGGAGATGTTCGGCGTCAAGGTCGTCAGCTTCACCGGCGGTTCCCTCCGCAACGCCATCCCCTTCGAGGCCGAGGCCGAGGTCATCCTCCCCGCCGAGAACGTAAAGGCCGTCAAGGAGAGCATCCAGAATATCTTCGCAGAGATTAAGGCCGAGTTTGCCGAATCCGATCCTTCCGCCGTCCTCTTCGTAGAGGAGGTCGCCGCCGCCGACAAGTTCATCCAGGCCGGTGTCATGCTCAACGCCGTCAAGGCCATGCTGGCCTGCCCCTCCGGCGTCATCCGCATGAGCCGCACCATGGAAGGCCTCACCGAGACCTCCATCAACATGGCCATCGTCCGCACCGAGAAGGGCAAGATCACCATCAGCAGCCTCATGCGCAGCGCCGTGGACAGCGCCAAGGCCGCCCTGGCCCAGCGCGTCCGCTGCATCTTCGAAATGGCCGAGGCCGACCAGGTCGTCTTCAAGGGCGGCTACTCCGGCTGGACCCCGAAGCTGGACACCCAGGCCAACAAGGTCATGATGGAACAGTACCAGAAGGTCTATGGCAAGCCCATGAAGATCATGGCTACCCACGGCGGTCTCGAATGCGCCATCATGGGTGCCAAGTATCCCAACTGGGAGATGGTCTCCATCGGACCCACCATCAAGTATCCCCACAGCCCGGACGAGAAAGTGAACATCGCCTCCGTCGCCCGCACCTGGGAGTACCTCAAGGCCGTTCTCGCCAACATTCCCGTCAAATAAACTAAAACCCGCGTAACCTATGTTCAAAGGACAACCCAAAGGCCTTTTCGCCCTTGCCCTCGCCAATACCGGTGAACGGTTTGGCTACTATACCATGATCGCCGTGTTCGCCCTGTTCCTCAGGGCCAACTTCGGCCTCGAAGCCGGTACCGCCGGCCTCATCTACAGCTCGTTCCTGATGCTGGTGTACTTCTTCCCGCTCATCGGCGGTATCCTGGCCGACAAATTCGGCTTCGGCAAGATGGTCACCTCCGGCATCCTGGTCATGTTCCTGGGCTACCTGCTGCTCTCCGTTCCGCTGGGCAGCGGCACCGTGGCGCTCGTAGCCATGCTGGCCGCCCTCGTGCTCATCGGCTTCGGAACGGGCCTGTTCAAGGGTAACCTCCAGGTGATGGTCGGTGACCTGTACAACGATCCCCAGTACGCCGAAAAGCGCGACTCCGGCTTCTCCCTCTTCTATATGGCCATCAACATCGGCGCCCTGTTCGCCCCGACCGCAGCCATCAAGATCCGCGAGTGGGCCATCGGCCTGGGCTTTGACGGCAACTCCGCCTATCACTTCTCCTTCGCCGTCGCCTGCATTTCCCTGATCGTTTCCATCGCCATCTACTACGCTTTCCGCAGCTGGTTCAAGCACGTGGAAGGCGGTCACGCCAAGGGCGAGAAGGCCCAGGTGGTGGACACCCTCACTCCCGAGCAGACCAAGAAGCGCATGGTAGCCCTGTTCCTGGTGTTCGCCGTGGTCATCTTCTTCTGGATGTCCTTCCACCAGAACGGTCTCACCCTCACCTACTTCGCCGACGAATTCACCGAGCGCAGCGCCACCGGTATCAACTCCATGCCTTTCAACGTGTGGAACCTGGTAGCCGTCATCGCCATCGTATATGCTCTGTTCTCCATCTTTGACAAGGAGACCAGCAGCAAGGGCAAGTGGATCGGCACCGGCGTGGTCGCCCTCGCCTGCGCCTACCTCGTCTGGCAGTACAGCCGCATCAGCGGCGCCATCGAGATCAGCGCCCCTATTTTCCAGCACTTCAACCCCTTCTATGTGGTAGCCCTCACGCCGGTTTCCCTGGCCGTGTTCGGTTCCCTGGCCAAGAAGGGCAAGGAGCCCTCTGCACCTCGCAAGATTGCATACGGTATGCTGGTAGCGGCCATCGCGTTTGCCCTCCTGGCTTTCGCCTCCATCGGCCTCAATACGCCTGACGTACAGGCTGCCGCCCGCGCCGCCGGCGCCCCCGAGACCCTGGTCTCCCCGTACTGGCTCATCTCCGTCTATCTCATCCTCACCTTCGGCGAACTGCTGCTGAGCCCCATGGGCATCTCCTTCGTGTCCAAAGTAGCTCCGCCCAAGTACAAGGGTATGATGATGGGTATGTGGTTCGTCGCCACCGCTCTGGGCAACTTCCTGGTGCAGATCGGCGGTCACCTCTGGGGCAACATTCCCCTGTGGGTGGTCTGGGCCGTGTTCCTGGGCGTCTGCGTGGTCAGCGCCATCTTCATGTTCGCCATGATGAAGAAACTGGAAGCAGCTACCGAATAAGTGCCTAGACTTTATATCATAAGTGGTCCTAACGGCTCCGGGAAAACGACTGCCTCTTATGGGGTGCTCCCGGAGCTGCTGGACTGCAGTGAATTCGTGAATTCCGACGAATTCGCCAAGCACTTGTCGCCCTTCGCGCCGGAGAGCGCCTATGTCACGGCCAGCCGCCTCATGCTGAAAAAGGTCCAGTACCTCTTCGACCGGAGGGAGGACTTCTGCATTGAGACCACCCTGGCTACGCGCGCACTCACCAAGATGGCCCGGAACGCACAGCAGAAAGGTTACTATGTCACCATCCTGTACTTCTGGCTCAACGACCCCGAGATCGCCGTCGAACGGGTCGCCAAGCGAGTGAAGGCCGGCGGCCACGACATCCCGGCGGAAGTCATCCGGAGACGCTACCAGATGGGACTGAACTACCTCTTCCACCAGTACATGCCCATCTGCGACAAGTGGATTCTGGCCGACAACTCCAACCCGCCCTTCGAAATCATCGCCGAAGGCTCCAAGAAAGGGCTTGTCATCCGGAATATGGAGAAATACACCAAGGTCCGCAGCATGGTGACGGACGACATCCATCCCCTGCCCCCGAACGAGAACATCTCCAGTTTCATCGCCAAGGAAATCGCCAAGGTGCCGCTGGCACACGACGGCGTACCATATCAGAATGATAAACAGTAAAGAATACTATTTCGACATTTTTCAGGTGGACACCCAGATCCTGGACCGCCTGACGGAAGAAGGACTTCGCAGTGGCGGCAGCTACTGCGACCTCTTTTTTGAGAATACTACCTACGGCAGCCTCCTCCTCAGGGACGGGGCCGTCACCTCCGGTGGAAACCATGTAGATTTCGGCGTAGGCATCCGCGTTCTCGCCGGCGAAAAGACCGGCTACGCCTATTCGGAGAGCACCGCCTGGGCCGACATGGCCGCCTGTGCCCGCGCCGCCGCGCAGATCGCATCGGCCCCCGTGGACGTGAGCCCCTACGGCACGCGTAACCCTTCCCGCGGAGAGCCCAACCCCAACGCCGACCGCTACCCCCTGATCCAGCCCTGGAGAGGCGTGCCCATGAGCACCTTCCTCCCCTTCCTGCAGAAGCTGGAGGCCGATATCAAGCGCCGTGACACCCGCATCGTCAAGGTCATCGTAAACCTGGCGTTCCAGGTGAGCGACATCCTCATGTACAACTCCTCCAAGGAGCTCAAGTGGGACACCCGTCCCATCGGCAGCGTCTCCGTATCGGCCGTCTTCCAGCAGGGTAAGCAGACAGAGAACAAATCCACCTCCCGCAGCTTCCGCTGCGGCGCAGAGATGCTCTCCGACGCCCTCATCGCCGAGATGGCCGCCGAGGTGGTCAAGGGCATCGACGACCGCTTCGCCGCCCGTCGTCCCAAGGGGGGCCAGATGCCCGTGGTGATGGGCGCCGGCGCTTCCGGCATCCTCCTGCACGAGGCCATGGGCCACGCTTTCGAGGCCGATTTCAACCGCAAGGGCACCTCCATCTTCGCCGATAAGATGGGCCAGCAGATCTGCCCCAAGGGCATCCAGATCATCGACGACGGTACCCTCATGGGCAACCGCGGCTCCCTCAACTTCGACGACGAAGGCATCCCCGGCCAGAAGACCTATATGGTAGAGGACGGCGTCCTCACCAGCTACCTGCACGACCGCATATCGGCCGCGCACTACGGTGTACGCCCCACGGGCAACGGCCGCCGCGAGAGCTTCCGCTACGCGCCCATTCCGCGCATGCGCGCAACCTACATGGAAAGCGGCACCGCCAAGGCCGAAGACCTCATCGCCAGCGTTTCCAAGGGTATTTACGTAGATGAATTCTCCAACGGACAGGTACAGATCGGAGAAGGCGACTTCACCTTCTACGTCAAGTCCGGCTACCTCATCGAGAACGGCCGGCTCACCATGCCCGTCAAGGACATCAATATCATCGGCAACGGCCCCGAGGCCCTCGCCGACATGCAGGGCGTGGCCGACGACCTCGCTATCGACCCGGGCGCCTGGACCTGCGGCAAGGAACAGTCCGTACCCGTATCCTGCGGCATTCCCACGGTACTCATCGGTCATTTAACGGTTGGAGGAGAATAGCATGAACACAGCACTGCTTACACAAGAAGAAATACAGTTGGCCCGGCATTGTCTGTCCTACGCGCAGGCACAGGGCGCCCAGAAAGTCCGCATCACCCTGAGCAAGAGCCTGATGAACCTCATCGGCCTGCTCAACGGAGAGGTGGACAAGACCGCCCATGCGCTGGACCGCAGCCTGCAGTTGCAGCTGTTCGTGGACGGCCGCTTCGGCACCTTCTCCTCGAACCGCATGGAAAGTGCCGGACTGGAGGAATTCATCCGCGAGGCCATCGACACCGTGCGCATGCTCGAGGCCGATGCCTGCCGCGACCTCCCCGCCCCCGGGCGCGTGGCGAAGGACGCCGAGACCGGCCGCGAACTGGACCTCTACGACGAAGCCTACGACAGCCTCACGGCCGAAAAGCGCCGCGAGCTCGCCCTCTCCTCCATGGCCTGGAACAAGGTCAAGGCCGATGCTTCCTGGAAGCTCATCTCGGAGGAAGGCGAATACTCCGACTCCGTCTTCGACACCCTCACCATCGACTCCCAGGGCCTGTACGCCCGCCACACCGAGACCTCCTTCGAGATCGGCTACGAGAGCACGGTGGAAGACGCCGAAGGCAACCACCTGTCCAGCTACTGGTGGGACGCCACGCCCCGCCTGAAGGACCTGCAGCTCACCGACTGTGCAGAGAAAGCCTGCCGCCGGGCGGTGGAGCAAATCGGCCCCAAGAGCGTCCCCAGCGGCAAATACACGCTCATCGTGGACACCGAGTGCGCCAGCAAGCTGCTCACGCCCGTGCTCAACGCCCTGGGCGGTTTCGCCCTGCAGCAGAAGAACTCCTTCCTCACCGAGAGCCTGGACAAGAAGCTCTTCCCCAGCGTGCTCACCATCCTGGATGCGCCCCGCACGAAGGGTGACACCGGCTGCCGTCTCTTCGACAGCGAAGGTGTGGCCACGAAGGAGATGCCGATCATCGAGAACGGTGTTGTCAAGACCTATTTCCTGAATACGTATATCTCGGCCAAGATGGACATGGAGCCCACGGTGGAGGACGCCACCCGCGTGAAGGTGCTGCCTGTAGGCAACTGCAAGACGCTGGAAGACGTGCTGAACGTGGTCCAGGACGGCATCCTGGTGACCGGCTTCAACGGAGGCAATTCCAACCCTGCCACGGGTAACTTCTCCTATGGCATCGAGGGCTTCCGCATCCAGGGCGGCAAGAAGGTACACCCTGTCCGGGAGATGCTCATCACGGGCAGCTTCCTGGACCTGTGGAACAAGCTCCTGGTCATCGCCGACGACGCTCGCCCCTGCCTTTCCAAGCTCATTCCCACCCTGGCATTTACAGGAATTGATTTCAGCGCATAAATGAAGACGGCGGTCGTCATACTGAATTACAACACAAGGAATTACCTGCAGCAGTTCCTTCCGGCCCTCATCGCCTCCTGCGAAGGGCTGGACGCAGAGGTCGTAGTGGCCGACAACGCCTCGGCCGACGGCTCCGCCGCCTTCATGAAGGAGGCGTTCCCGGAGGTGAGGCTCATCGAGCTGGACCAAAATTACGGCTTCACGGGCGGCTACAACCGCGCCCTGGCCCAGGTGGAGGCGGAGTATTTCGTTCTCATCAACTCCGACATCGAAGTGCCCCGGGACTGGCTGAAACCCCTCGTGGAATGGATGGACGGCCATCCGGCGTGCGGCGCCTGCGGCCCCAAGCTCATCTCGTTCCACCAGCGGGACACGTTCGAGTATGCCGGCGCGGCCGGCGGTCTGCTGGACAAGTACGGCTATCCCTTCTGCCGGGGCCGCATCCTGCAGAAAGTGGAGCAGGACCACGGCCAGTATGACCAGCCCGCCGACGTGTTCTGGTGCAGCGGCGCCTGCCTGATGGTACGCGCCTCCCTCTGGAAGGAGCTGGGCGGCCTGGACGAGCGTTTCTTCGCCCACATGGAGGAGATCGACCTGTGCTGGAGGATGCAGCTCCGAGGCTGGAAAGTAACGATGGTTCCGCAGTCCTTCGTCTATCACATCGGCGGCGGCACCCTCCCCAACGAGTCCCCCTTCAAACTGCGCCTGAACTTCCGCAACAACCTCCTCCTCCTGGAGAACAACCTCCCCGCCACGTTCGCAGCTACGGGTTGCAGCGAGGGCTTCGCCCGCTGCCGAACGCGTTGCCGGATCTTGGAGCGGATGTGCCTGGACGGCATGTCGGCCCTGGTGTACCTGGTGAACGGTAAGTGGAGCTTCTTCCGTGCCGTCGTTGAGGCGCACAGGGAGTACCGCCACTTGCGCCGTCGCGGGGACATTCCCGCCCATCCTTCCAGGCCCGTCGGACTGTACGGCGGCTGGATAGTCCCTAAAGGACTATTCGGAAAAAAGTAGTATCTTTGCGGATTGATATTGTCTTAAAGACAGAGCTATGAAGATTATCATTGAAGGTGCCGGACAGGTAGGATCGCACTTGGCCAAGTTGCTCTCGGCCGAGGGAAACGAGATTACCGTCATCGACAATGACCCGGAGCGCATCCGCGCCCTCATATCCACGGCCGACGTAGCCACCATCCTGGGTCCCCCGTCCAAGATCGAGCATCTGACGGAGGCGGGTTGCGCCCGCGCCGACCTGTTCATCGCCGTGAACCCGACCATGAACCAGAGCGTGAACATCGTGAGCGCCCTGCTGGCCAAACGGCTGGGCGCCAAGCGCGTCATCGCCCGTATTGACGAGGAATCCTACCTGGCTCCCGAGAACAAGCTCCTGTTCAAGGACATGGGCATGGACATGATGTTCTTCCCGGAAAAAAGCGCCAGCGAAGAAATCCTGGACATGCTGCGCCACAGCGCCGCCACGGATTCCATGGACTTCGCCCGCGGCAAACTGCAGCTGGCCGTCTTCAAGCTGGAAGACGACTCCCCCCTCCTGGACATGAACGTGAAGGAATTCGCCCACGCCGTGAAGGAAACCCACCCCGAGGCGGAATTCCGTATCGTAGCCATTTCCCGCGGCGGCAAAACCATTATCCCCACCTTCGACACGCCCTTCAAGGACCACGACTACCTGTATGTGATCACCCTCCGCGACGGCATGCCGGCCCTCACCCAGTTCCTGGGCAAGGACAAGGTGGAAGTGCGCCGCGTAATGATTCTCGGCGGCAGCGAGATCGGCCAGATGGTGGCCACCCGCCTCGCCGCCCAGAAGATAGACGACATCAAGATCATCGACATCAACCAGCAGCACTGCCGCAAGCTTTCCGAAATCCTGCCGGACCAGGTGAGCGTAGCCAACGGAGATGTCCGCAATACGGACTTCCTCCAGGAAGAGGACATCCGCAGCTACCAGGCCGTGCTGGCCGTCACCGGCAACGACGAAACCAACATCCTCTCCTGCGTGGTGGCCAAGAAGCTGGGCGTGCCGCGTGTAATCGCCCAGGTGGAAAACCTGGAATACGTGCGCCTGGCAGAAGAGATGGGCGTGGACAGCGTGGTGAACAAGAAACTCACCACGGCCAGCCGCATCTTCAAGTTCACCCTCTCCGACAAGGTGCGCTCCGTGCGCTACATGAGCGGAACGGACGCAGAAGTCCTGGAATACACCGCCGCGCCGGGCTCCAAGATTACCAAGGACATCCTCAAGGACGTGGAATTCCCTTCCAATGCCATCATCGGCGGCGTCATCCGGGGAGGAGACACCTTCATCGCCGTGGGCCACACCCACATCGAACCCTACGACCGGGTGGCGGTCTTCGCCCTCCCGGACGCAGTCAAAGACGTAGATAAATTATTCAGATAAGATATGAGCATCCAAACGGATAATATCCAGAAATTGGTTGAACGCCGGGCTTCCGCCCGTCTGGGCGGCGGTGAAAAGCGCATCGAGGCCCAGCACGCCAAGGGCAAGAAAACCGCCCGGGAAAGGCTGGAGATGCTGCTGGATCCCGGCAGCTTTGAGGAGTACGATATGTTTGTGCAGCACCGTTGCACCAACTTCGGGATGGAAAAACAGCATACGGACGGAGACGGCGTGGTCACCGGCTGCGGCACCATCGGGGGCCGCCTGGTCTATGTCTTCGCCCAGGATTTCACCGTAAGCGGCGGCTCCCTGTCCAAGACCATGAGCGAGAAAATCTGCAAAGTCATGGACATGGCACTCCGCAACGGCGCTCCCTGCATCGGCCTTAACGACAGCGGCGGCGCCCGTATCCAGGAAGGTATCGACGCCCTGGCCGGCTACGGAGAAATCTTCGAACGCAATATCCTCGCCAGCGGCGTGGTCCCGCAGATCAGCGCCATCATGGGTCCCTGCGCCGGCGGTGCGGTCTATTCCCCCGCCCTCACGGACTTCACCCTCATGGTCAAGAACACCTCCTACATGTTCCTCACCGGCCCTGCCGTCGTGAAGAGCGTGACCGGCGAGGTGGTGGATCAGGAACAGCTGGGCGGCGCCTCCGTGCACGCCACCAAGAGCGGCGTAGCCCACTTCGCGGCGGACTCCGAGGAAGAGGCCGTCGCCACCATCCGGGAACTGCTGGGCTACCTTCCCCAGAACAACATGGAAACCGCACCCTTCGTGGAAACGCAGGATCCCGTGAACCGCGTGGACGAGGCCCTCAACGCCATCGTTCCCGACAACCCCAACAAGGCATATGACATGTACGAAGTCATCGGCAGCATCGTGGACGACCACAAGTTCTTCGAGGTGCACAAGGACTTCTCAAAGAATATCATCGTGGGATTCGCACACATGAACGGCCGCAGCGTGGGTATCGTGGCCAACCAGCCCAAGGTGCTGGCCGGCGTGCTGGACATCGGTGCCAGCCGCAAGGCCGCCCGTTTCGTGCGCTTCTGCGACGCCTTCAACATTCCGCTGGTCACCCTGGTGGACGTGCCCGGCTTCCTGCCCGGCACGCAGCAGGAGTACGGCGCCATCATCACCAACGGCGCCAAGCTCCTGTACGCCTACGGCGAGGCCACCGTGCCCAAGGTCACCGTCACCCTCCGCAAGGGTTACGGCGGTGCCCACATCGTCATGAGCTGCAAGCAGCTGCGCGGAGACATCAACTACGCCTGGCCCAGCGCTCAGATAGCCGTGATGGGGGCCGACGGAGCCGTGAACGTGCTGTACGCCAAGGAAATCAAGGCGGATCCCGAAAATGCCAAGGCCATTTTCGCCGAGAAGAAAAAAGAATACGAAGATCTCTTCTCCAACCCCTACCAGGCTGCCCAGAAGGGTTATATCGACGACGTCATCGAGCCGCGCAACACGCGTTTCCGCGTAATCCGCGCCCTGGAGCAACTCGCCGGCAAACGACAAGAAATCCCTGCGAAGAAACATGACAACCTTCCTTTATAACGCCCTGCTCACCGCAGGCGGGGACAGGATGGCCCAGACAGACCCGCACGGATGGACGCTCACCCTTATCAGCGTGAGCGTGGTCTTTGCGGCTCTCATCGTGCTCTACTTTGTCTATAGCTTCTCCGGCAATCTGTTCTCCGGAAAATTCAAAAAGTCCAAAAAGAAGACGCCGGACGGTGAAGTGGCCGCGGCCATTGCCCTGGCGCTGGACATGGAACAGGACGGGGACGTTTACGCCGCCATCGCCGCGGCCGTCCACCTGTATATGAACGACGGCGTCCACGACGTGGAGCCCGGCATCGTAACCATCCGCCGCACCAACTCCGCATGGAACGACAAATCGATGACATTTAGAAAATTACCCAGATAAATATGAAACAATACTCCTTTAAAATCAACGGTAAGGAATACAACGTGGCCATCGGCGAGGCCGAGGGTAAGACGCTCAACGTGAACGTGAACGGCGCAGATTACCAGGTAGAACTGGAAAACGCTCCGGCCGCACCGGCAGGTAATGCATTTGCCAGTGCTGGAAAACAGGCCGATGCCCCGGCAAATGCATCACCTGCCTCTGCTGCGCCCGCTCCGGCCGCGCCCAATGCCGCAGGCGCCGGATCGGCCATCAAGAGCCCCCTGCCCGGCATCATCATCTCCGTGGACGTGAAGGAGGGACAGGCCGTGAAACGCGGCCAGAAGGTCGCCGTCATCGAGGCCATGAAGATGGAGAACGACATTCTCGCCGAATCTGACGGCACCGTTACCGCCATCCACGTCGCCAAGGGCGATTCCGTCCTGGAAGGCGCTGAAATCGTAAGCATCGGCTAATGGACACCATTCTCGACAGCCTGCAGCAATTCTGGCAGTTCACCGGATTTGCCAACTGCACGTGGTCGCACGTGGCCATGATTTGCATCGGCCTCATCTTCATCACGCTCGGAATCGTGAAGAAGTGGGAACCGCTGCTGCTGGTTCCCATCGGCTTCGGCATCATCATCGGCAACATTCCCCTGTTCACGGACCCTGCGACGGGACTGGGCCTCAAGATAGGCCTGTACGAGGAGGGCTCCGTGCTCAATATCCTGTACCACGGCGTACGCAACGGCTGGTATCCGCCGCTCATCTTCCTGGGCATCGGTGCCATGACGGACTTCAGCGCACTCATTTCCCAGCCCCGGCTCATCCTCATCGGTGCAGCCGCACAGCTGGGCATTTTCGGGGCCTACTTGCTGGCCCTGGCGCTGGGATTCGCGCCCAATGAGGCCGGTGCCATCGGCATTATCGGCGGAGCGGACGGCCCTACGGCCATCTTCCTCAGCTCCAAGCTGGCGCCGGAACTGATGGGCGCCATCGCCGTATCGGCCTACTCCTACATGGCGCTTGTACCGGTGATCCAGAAACCCATCATGCTGCTGCTCACTACCAAAAAGGAGCGCCTCATCCGCATGAACAAGCCCCGCGTCGTGAGCCAGCGCGAGAAGATCATCTTCCCCATCGTGGGATTCATCTGCACGGCGTTCATCGTCCCCAGCGGCCTGCCGCTGCTGGGCATGCTGTTCTTCGGCAACCTCCTTAAGGAAAGCGGCGTAACCAAGCGCCTGGCCGCTACGGCGGGCGGTCCGCTCATCGATGTGGTCACCACGCTCATCGGCCTTACCGTAGGCGCGTCCACGCAGGCCGATGTATTCCTAACGGGCCGCAGCGTCCTTATCTTCGGCCTGGGCCTTGCGTCCTTCGTCATTGCCACCACCTTCGGCGTGGGCTTCGTCAAGTTCATGAACCTGTTCCTGAAGGAAGGCAAGAAGATCAACCCGCTCATCGGCAATGCCGGCGTTTCCGCTGTGCCGGATGCAGCGCGCGTGTCCGAAGGCGTCGGCCTCGAGTGCGACCCTTCCAACCACCTCCTTACGCACGCCATGGCACCGAACGTAGCCGGCGTCATCGGATCGGCCGTAGCGGCCGGTATCCTCCTGGGATTTTTGGGATAAAAAATGAAAAAACTTGCCTTAGTCCTTTTCCTGTGTCTGCTCCCTCTGACGGGTACGGCGCAGGATGCACCCAAGACCGGATGGGTCTATACGCCCATGCCGGATATCAGTTACAATACCGACATCGGCCTTAACCTCGGGGCCTTCTGCGACTTCTTCTACTACGGAGACGGCACGGTTTACCCCAACTTCCTGCACCACGCGGGATTCACGGTGGCCGGTGCCACGAAGGGCAGTTGGTACGCGCACGGCTTCTTCGAATCCGTGGCGCTCATTCCGGGGGTGCGTATCAACGCTTCCCTCACCTACCGCGACGCCGGAGCCAACAACTTCTATGGATACAACGGCATCGCCTCTCCCTTTGACGAGTCCCTGGAACTGAATACTCAGACGCGGACGGCCTGGTACACCAACCGGCGCCGGTTCTTCCGCGCATCGGCCGCCTTCCAGGGCAATATCACGGAGCATCTCCGCTGGATGGGGGGCGCGGTTTTCCGGGGCGTGATGATGTCGGACTTCAACCTGAGCAATTATGACTCCGGGAAAAGCCTGTTCCTGCTGTACCGCGAAACCGGCCTCATACGGAACGACGAGTTCGCTGGCGGCTCTTCGCTGGAGCTGAAGGGCGGCGTCACCTACGACACGCGCGACGTGGAGCTCTTCCCTTCGAAGGGTGCCTACGCGGAAGCGATGCTCCTGGGCAATGCCGACCTGGGCCGATGGCATTACAACTACATGCAGCTGGTCCTTCACTGGAGGCACTACCTCACCCTGGTGCCGGAGCGGCTCATCTTCGCCTACCACCTGGGCCTCCAGCACACGTTCGCAGGCGAGATGCCTTACTACAACATCAACGAGCTGGCTACCATCCACTACGCCTACGAAGAATATTCGGGACTGGGGAGCCGATACAGCATCCGCGGTTACCGCTATAACCGGATTGCCGCCGCGGGCTATGCCTGGGCCAACCTGGAACTGCGCGTCATCCCCTTCCGATTCCGCTTGTTTAACCAATATTTCCATATAGTTATTAACCCGTTCATGGATTTCGCCGGCATTACCAAGACCTACCGGGCCGACGAACAGAAGAACGCTCCCACTGGGGCCATCGCAGTCTATCAGAATAAACGGCTGCCGGTGATGGCCAGCGCCGGTGTGGGCGCGAAGCTGCACATGAACACAAACTTTATCCTCTCGCTGGATGTTGCAAAGGGCTTCGACCCGCAGCTCAGCGACTTAATGGTAGGTATGGGAACAACCTATGTATTCTAAATCCATCCTTATGGCTGCCGCCGCAGCGTCTGTCGTGCTGCTGGCGTCTTCATTCCAGCCTAAAAACAGCAACGGCATCCGCCGCAGCACGCCCGAAAAACAGGGCATGAGTTCCAAACACCTGGCCCTCATTGACAGCGCCGTCAACGCCACCATCGCCGCCGGCGACGTACCCGGAGCCGTGGTGGGAATCGTCCGCAACGGCCACCTCGTTTACGAGAAAGCCTTCGGCTACAAGTCCGTGTACCCTGTAAAAGAGACCATGACCGTGCAAACCATGTTCGACCTGGCTTCCGTTTCCAAGTGCGTGGGCACCACCCTTTCCTTCATGCAGCTTATCGAACAGGGAAAGGTGCGCCTGGTGGACCCCGTGAGCTACTACATTCCCGAGTTCCAGCCCTGGGAAGACCCCGAGACCGGTGAAAAAGTGGAAATCACGGTGCAGAACCTCCTCACCCACTCCTCCGGCCTGGCTGCCTACCTGCCCAACACCAACGCATATATCAAAGAATTCGGCGCCGACAGCCCGGACTCCCTCATGATGTACATCTCCACCCGCATCAAACGCAACTTCCGCCCCGGTACACGGCAGCTCTACAGTTGCCTCAACTTCATCACCCTGCAGAACATCCTGCAGCGCGTGACCGGCGAGCGTCTGTGCGACTATGCCCAGAAGAACGTATTCGACGCCCTGGGGCTGAAGCACACTACTTATTTCCCGCTGGACTTCGGCGAGCTCAAGGGCAACCCGGAGCTGGTTCAGCAGTACTTCGAGGAAGGCAAGGTGATTGCCGGCACTCCCGCATGGAAGCCGGAACTGGCCACCCTCTGCGCCCCCACTGAGATGCTCTCCGACAGCACCGTCCTCCGGGCCGCCGTGCACGATCCCACCGCACGTCTTGCCAATGCCGGCAATTCCGGTAACGCCGGCGTGTTCTCCGACATCGAGGACATGGCCGTCATCTGCGCCGCCCTCCTGAACGGAGGCAGCTACAACGGCCGTCGCATCCTGGGTCCCCAGACCGTACGCAAAATGTTCGAAGTGCCCCTCACCGACGATCCTTCCGTTGCCCGTGCCCTGGGTTGGGACACCTACTACAGCGGTCCCTACACCAGCGGCGACATCTTCGAGCTGGACAATGTACGCGGCCATACCGGTTACACCGGAACATCCGTCATCCTGGATCCCGACACCAACACTGCCGTCATTGTGCTCGCCCACCGCGTGCACCCGCATGACGAGGGCGCGACGGGCCGCCTCCGCGGCGTCGTGGCTTCCATCGCAGCCGCCTCCATCGGCCGGTAATCCCGGCGGTTCCCGCCCACTCCACCTTTCTACCAATAAAAGCGAAATTCGGACACAAAATGCGCAAATTTGTGGCACGGATTTCGTTTTTATTTTCGTTCGTTTTTCCCTATATTTGTGGGAACACGAATAACTAAAACAACACTGTCTATATGGATAAACTCCAGGAATTGACCCAGCAGCTCTATAAAGAAGGTCTTTCGAAAGGAAAAGAAGAGGGTGAGGCCATTGTGGCCAAAGCCCGGGAAGAGGCTCAGGCCATCGTGAAGAAAGCACAGGAAGAGGCCTCTGCCATTCTTGAAAAGGCCCGCAAAGACGCTGCGGATTACACGGTCAAAGTAGAGGGTGACGTAAAGATGTCCGCCACCCAGGCATTGCAAGCCACAAAAGAAAACATAGAAAACCTCATCGTCGCCAAGGCGGTGGAGCCCGTCAAGGACGCCCTTTCCTCCGAGGCCTACCTGAAGGAAATCATCACGGCCGTCGCCCAGCGCTTCAGCGCACAGGAAAGCGCAGACATCGCACTGGTCCTTCCGGAAAAACTCCAGAAGGAGCTGGAACCCTTCATCAAGGGAGAGCTTTCCAAAACCATCGGCAAGGAGGTGGAAGCTTCCTTCTCCAGAAAGTTGGCAGGCGGGTTCAAAATCGGCCCTAAAGACGGCGGATACTTCATTTCCCTCACCGAGGAAAGCTTCCGCGAACTCGTGGGCGAATACATGCGCCCCGCCACCAAAAAGATTCTCTTCGGCTAGCGCATGGGTAATTTCGAATACATCATCTCCAGCCTTCCGTTCCTTACCGCGGACTTCCGTTACGCGGACGGACAGGGCTTCGAAAAGGTGATGGAGGAAATCCGCGAGAACCTGTCGGAAAAGGACGCCGCCATCCTGGAGGTCCTCCTCAGGGGCTTCCGCGAAAGCGAACTCACGAAGGACTTTTACGCCGATACCCTGGCCCACCCCCAGCCTTTCATCCGGGCGTACTTCACCTTCGACAGAAACCTTCGCAACGCCAAGGTCCGCTTCCTGAACCGCCAGCTGGGCCGTCCGGAAGAAGAAGACGTCCTCCGGCTTAGCGAAGAGGAAGAAGAGGAATTCCCCCAGCAGGCCGATGTAGCCTCCGCCCTTTCGGAAGCAGACCTCCTCTCCCGCGAGAAGGCCCTGGACGACATTGTCTGGAAGCAGGTGGACGAGCTTTCCCTCTTCCACTACTTCGACCTCACCGCCGTACTCGCCTACGTGGCCAAGCTGCACATCGTGGACCGCTGGCTCTCCCTGGACGAGTCCAAGGGCCGCGAGCTGTTCAAAAAGCTGGTGGAAGAAGTGAAAGGAACTTATCAAGGAGTAAAATTTGAAGCATAATATGAAAACAAAAGGTATAGTAACGGGCATCGTCTCCAACCTGGTCACCGTCCAGGTGGATGGTCCCGTTGCAGAGAATGAAATCTGCTACATCGACCTCCAAGGAGTGAAGATGATGGCAGAGGTCATCAAGGTGAACGGAGACAAAGCCTCCGTCCAGGTGTTCGAAAGCACCCGCGGCCTCAAGAACGGAGACCCGGTGGAGTTCGAAGGCCGCATGCTGGAAGTTACGCTGGGCCCCGGCCTGCTTTCCAGCGTGTACGACGGCCTGCAGAACAACCTGGCCACCATGACGGAAGTGTTCCTGCAGCGCGGTGAATACACAGACCCCCTGGACCACGAAAAGGTCTGGGACTTCACTCCCCTCGCCAAGGAAGGCGACAAAGTGGTCGCCGCAGACTGGCTGGGAGAGGTCAAGGAAGGCTGGCTGCCCCACAAGATCATGGTTCCGTTTGCCTTCAAGGGAGAGTTCACCGTCAAGAGCATCGCTCCCGCGGGCCAGTATAACATTGACCATACCGTCGCCGTCCTCGTGAACGAGGAAGGAGAGGACGTAAACGTAACCATGACCCAGAAGTGGCCCGTGAAAGTGGCCATCAAGGGCTACAAGGAGAAGCCGCGTCCCAACCGCATCATGGAAACGGGCGTCCGCGTCATCGACACCATGAACCCCATCGCGGAAGGCGGAACCGGCTTTATTCCCGGTCCCTTCGGCTGCGGAAAGACCGTCCTGCAGCACGCCATCGCCAAGCAGGGCGACGCAGACGTCATCGTCATGGCGGCCTGCGGCGAGCGCGCCAACGAGGTGGTGGAGATATTCACCGAGTTCCCCGAACTCATCGACCCGCATACGGGCCGTCATCTGATGGAACGTACCACCATCATCTGCAACACGTCCAACATGCCGGTAGCCGCCCGTGAAGCCTCCGTCTATACGGCCATGACCATCTGCGAATACTACCGCGCCATGGGTCTGAAGTGCCTCCTCCTGGCCGATTCCACCTCCCGCTGGGCCCAGGCCCTCCGCGAGATGAGCAACCGTATGGAAGAGCTGCCCGGTGCCGATGCCTTCCCCGTGGACCTGTCGGCCATCATCTCCAACTTCTACGCCCGCGCGGGCATGGTGGTCCTCAATAACGGCCAGACGGGCGCCGTCACCTTTATCGGCACGGTCTCCCCTGCCGGCGGCAACCTCAAGGAACCCGTCACGGAAAGCACCAAGAAGGCCGCCCGCTGTTTCTACGCCCTGGAGCAGAACCGGGCCGACCAGAAACGCTACCCGGCCGTGGGCCCGCTGGAATCCTATTCCAAATACCTCGATTACCCCGAAATCCGCGAATACCTGGACCAGACGGTGGAAAAGGGCTGGGCCGACAAAGTGCTCAAAGCCAAGAACATCATCCGCCGCGGAAAGGAAGCCAGCGAGCAGATCAACATCCTGGGAGACGACGGTGTGCCCATGAGCTACCACGTCAATTTCTGGAAGAGCGAGCTCATCGACTTCGTCATCCTGCAGCAGGACGCCTTCGACGCCATCGATGCCCTTACGCCGCTGGAGCGTCAGCGCTTCATGCTGGATCTGGTGCTGGAGATCTGCGAGAAGGACTATGATTTCGAAGACTTCGAGAAATGCCGTGAGTTCTTCAAAATCCTCATCAACGAGTTGCGCCAGATGAACTATGCCGCCTACGAGAGCGAGCAGTTCTGGTCCTACAACGAAACCGTCAAGAAAATGATTGCGTAACCATGAAAGCATATCAAAGAGTATATACCCAACTGGAAGGCATCACCAAAGCCACCGTGTCACTGCACGCCAAAGGAGTGAGCAACGACGAACTGGCCGTGGTGGACGGACGCCTGGCCCAGGTAGTAAGAACCAAGGGAGACCTGGTTACCCTTCAGATTTTCTCCGGAACGGAAGGCATCCCCACCAATGCGGAGGTCGCTTTCCTGGGAGAACCCCCTACCCTGAAAGTGAGCGAACAGCTGAGCGGCCGCTTCTTCGACGCATACGGACACCCCATCGACGGAGGTCCGGAGATCGAGGGCGAGGAACGCCAGATCGGCGGTCCTTCCGTGAACCCCTACAAGCGTCGGCAGCCTTCCCAGCTCATTCCTACCGGCATCGCCGGTATCGACCTTAACAACACGCTGGTTTCCGGCCAGAAGATTCCCTTCTTCGCAGACCCGGACCAGCCCTACAACCAGGTGATGGCAGACGTAGCCCTGCGCGCAGACGTGGACAAGATTATCCTCGGCGGCATGGGCCTTTCCAACGACGACTACCTCTTCTACAAGCACAGCTTTGAAGCGGCGGGCGCCCTGGACAAGATCATCTGCTTCATCAATACCACGGAGAATCCCCCGGTGGAGCGTCTGCTGGTGCCCGACATGGCCCTCACCGCCGCCGAATACTTCGCCGTGGAGAAGAATGAGAAAGTGCTGGTGCTCCTCACGGACATGACCTTGTATGCCGATGCCCTGTCCATCGTTTCCAACCGTATGGACCAGATCCCGTCCAAGGATTCCATGCCGGGTTCCCTGTACAGCGACCTTGCCAAGATTTACGAGAAGGCCGTGCAGCTGCCCACCGAGGGTTCCATCACCATCATCGCCGTCACCACCCTGAACGACGGCGACATCACCCACGCCATCCCGGACAACACCGGCTACATCACGGAAGGACAGCTCTTCCTGAGGGCGGATTCAGATACGGGCAAAGTCATCATCGACCCGTTCCGCAGCCTGTCCCGTCTGAAACAGCTGGTCCAGAACAAGAAAACCCGTGAGGACCACTCCCAGGTGATGAACGCATCCGTGCGCCTGTATGCCGACGCCCAGAACGCCAAGACCAAGCTGGAGAACGGCTTCGACCTCTCCGACTACGACCATCGCTGCCTGGACTACGCCAAGGATTACGCGCGGGAACTGCTGGCCATCGACGTCAACATCTCCATCACCGAGATGCTGGACACCGCATGGAAGCTCTTCTCCAAGTACTTCACCCCGGCCGAAACCGGTATCAAGCAGGCACTTATCGACAAATACTGGGTCAAATAATGGCTATTAAATTCCAATACAACAAAACCTCGCTGACGGAAATGGGCAAGCAGCTCAAAGTCCGCCAGAGGGCGCTCCCTACCTTACAGAACAAGGAGAGCGCCCTCCGGCTGGAAGTGCGCAAAGCCAAGGCCGACAGTGAACGTTTGACCGCCGAATTGGAAGATGCCCTGAAGCGATACGACTATCTCGCAGCCCTGTGGAACGAGTTCGAGCCCGGACTCATCTCCATTGAGGATGTGGAGCTTTATACAAAGAAAGTGGCCGGCGTCAAGACGCCCGCCCTCGGAGAGATTCACTACCAGATCAAACCCTTCAACGCCTTTGTCAAGCCCGCCTGGTTCGCCGACGGCGTGGCCATCCTCAAGGAACTGAGCCGTCTGGGCATTGAAAGCGAAGTGTATCTGGAGAAAGCCCGGATTCTGGACTACCAGCGCAAGAAGACCACCCAGAAGGTGAACCTGTACGAAAAGGTGCAGATTCCCGGTTATCAGGAGGCCATCCGCAAGATCAAGCGCTATATGGAAGACGAGGAAAACCTCTCCAAGGCATCGTCCAAGATTGTAAAAAACCGGCACGCAGAGGAAGAGGAGGCCTCCATGGCATGATTGCATCCATGACCAAATATTCCTTCATTCTGCTCAACGGAACGCAGAATGACCTGCTGGAAAAACTCCAGGAGCTCGGCCTCATGGACATCACGCGGAGCGTGAAGCCCGTGGACGAAGCATCCCAGGACCTGAAGGGACAGATTGAACTTGTGGACGGCCTCATCCAGGGCCTCGGCAAGGCCGATATCCCCGATGGCATCCAGCCGGAACATATTGAAGGCGACATCGTCCGCCTTGCAGGCGGCATGCTCATGCGCTACTCCGACGACAGCCAGAAAATCCGCCAGCTGGAAAAGGAGCTGAAGGTTCTGCGCCAGTGGGGAGCCTTGGATCCCGAGGTGCTCGCACAGCTTTCCGAAGCCGGCGTGGCCCTGCACTTCCACAAGCTTTCCAACAAGGCATTCAAACAGGAGTGGGCCCAGGAGTTCGCCCTTTCCGTGATTGCGCAGGATAAGTCGGCCACCTGGTTCGTCGTGGCGGGCGAAGACACCCTTCCCGGCGAGGTCCCGGCCCCCGTGCAAAGTGCAGAGGGCAAGGAAAAGGAACTTCAGGAGAAACAGGCGCACTTTGCCAAGGTGCTCAGCCGCATCGCCGGCGCCAGGGAGCGCATCCCGGAACTGGAGCAGAAGCGTTCTTCGCTGCTCTCCAGCCTGGATCTGCATCTGGCCGGTGCCGCAGCCGTCCCCGCAGCCGAAGACACCATCGTCACGCTGGTGGGCTATGCCCCCACGGAGAAGGATGCCGAGGTCTGCGCCGCACTGGACAAAATCGGCGTGCTCTATCTCAAGGAGGCGGCCGTGGTGGAGGACAATCCTCCCATCCAGCTCAGGAACAACTGGTTCGTCCGTCAGTTCGAACTGCTCACAGACATGTACGGCCGTCCGGACTATAATGAATTCGACCCCACCCCCTATATCTCCGTCTTCTTCCTGCTGTTCTTCGCCATGTGTATGGGCGATGCCGGCTACGGCCTGGCCCTCATCATCGGCGGCATCCTGCTGCGCAAGACGGGCATGAAGGATATGGCTCCGCTGGTGACCATCCTGGGCGCAGGCACTTTCGTCGTGGGTATCGTCATGCATACCTTCTTCGGCGTGGACATCTCCGTGCTGCCGTGGATCCCGTCCTGGCTCAAGGCTGTGATGATTACCGGCACCATCGCGGGCTTCGAGGCCCAGATGGTCCTGGCGCTTATCATCGGCATTGTCCACCTGTGCCTGGCCATGGTCGTGAAGACGGTCTATGCTACTAAGAACAAGGGATTCCTGGGTTCGCTGGGCACCTGGGGCTGGACGCTGCTCATCGTCGGCGGCGTGGCTTTCGGCGCCCTGGCCATGTTCCTGTCCATTCCCGCCGAGGTCACCAAGTGGATCGTCATCGGCCTGGGCGTGGTGAGCGCCCTGGGTATCTTCCTGTTCAACGACATCCACCGCAATCCACTGAAAAACATCGGCTCCGGCCTTTGGGAAACCTATAATACGGTGACGGGACTGCTGGGAGACGTTCTCAGTTACCTGCGCCTGTATGCGCTCGGCCTGGCCGGCGGCATGCTGGGCAAGGCTTTCAACGACATCGCCACCATGACACTGGGAGACGGCGGATTCGGGATTGTTCCCTTCGTCATCATCCTTATCATCGGACACACCCTTAATCTGGCCATGTGCTGCCTGGGTGCCTTTGTGCACCCGCTTCGTCTGAACTTCCTGGAGTTCTTCAAGAATTCGGGGTATGACGGGAAGGGACGCATCTATCGGCCCATCAAGAAATAAATGTTTAAATTATAATTTGTTATGAACGAAATTCTCGGTTATCTCGGTCTCGGCCTCATGCTATCTCTGGCCGGTATCGGCAGCGCCTACGGCACCACCATCGCCGGCAACGCGGCAGAAGGCGCCCTCAAACGCGCTCCTGAAAAATCCAGCAGCTACCTCATCCTGTCGGCCCTTCCGGCTACGCAGGGCATCTACGGTTTCGTAGGATTCTTCATGTGGCTCCTGGTTTACAAGTTTGACTTCGCCGCCAACGGTCCCCTGCTGTTCGGCGTGGGTATCGGCGTGGGTCTTGTCTGCATGCTCTCCGCCATCCGTCAGGGCCAGGTTTGCGCCAACGGTATCGTCGGCATCTCCCAGGGCCACGACGTCCAGACCAACACCCTCATCTACGCCGCCCTCCCGGAATTCTACGCCATCCTGGGCCTCGTGGGCGCCCTGATGCTCACCCTGGCCATCTAATTCACCAGAGGCACCCTCACTTATCACCTCCCGGACCTTCTCCGGGGGGTGATTTTTTTTCTGGCTGGCGCCCCGTGCACCAAACAGGCCCATTCCGTGCACGGATCGGTGGCTAAGCACGGAAAGGGAAGAGGGCGGTGGCGAGGAGGAGGAAAAGGCCGAGGGCCAGCAACACCAGAACGCCTTTCCATACCCACTTCACCCACTTAGTGTAGGGGATGCGGGCCATGGCAAGGGCGGCCATGAGCACGCCGGAAGTGGGGGTGAGCATGTTGGTGAAGCCGTCACCGAACTGGAAGGCAAGGACCATGGCCTGGCGGGAGACGCCCACCATGTCGGCGAAGGGGGCCATGATGGGGATGGTGATGGCGGCTTTGGCCGATGCGCTGGGAATGAGGAAGTTAATAACGGCCTGAATGCCGTACATGGCCGATAAAGACGCCAAGGGTCCCTGGCCGTCAAGCCCTTCCTGCATGGCGTGAAGGATGCTGTCCACAACCTTGCCGTCCTGAAGGATGACGATGATTCCCGATGCAAAGCCCACCACAAGGGCAGCGGAAAGTATGTCGCGGGCGCCGGCAAGCAGTTCATCGGCAATACGGCCGGAATCAAAACCGGCAATCATACCGGCAACAATACCCATCACCAGGAACAGTCCGGTAATCTCCGGAAGATACCAGTTCCAGACCGTCACACCAACAACCAGCAGCACCACGGTGATGCCCAACACCACCAGAATCCACGCCTGACGCCTGCTAAGCGGCGTCTGGGGGGAACCGGTATCCCGGGGGGCTGAAGAGAGGGCCGATGCCCCACCGGGATACCGGTCCCCGTCCAGACGCACCCCATCCAGACGCGTCCCCTTGCAGCGCCGGGCATAGTGCAGCACAAAAAGAATCAGCAGCAGAGTCAGGAAAGCCCAGCAGAAGATACGGTAGCCCATCCCTGAGAAAAGGGGCAAGCCGGCCATTCCCTGTGCTATCCCCACTGTAAAAGGGTTCAGGAAAGCGCTGGAGAAACCCACATTGGCGGCGACATAGACGATGAGCATGCCCATGAAAGCGTCATACCCCATCGAAAGCATCAGCGGCACCACCATCCCGACGAAAGGGATGGTTTCCTCACTCATGCCGAAGATGGCGCCGCCCAGCGAGAACAACAGCGTGATGCCCGCCAGCACCCACTTGTCCCGCCGCCCCACACGCGCAATAAACCGGCCGATGCCAGCCGACACCGCCCCGGTCGCATTCAAAAGCCAGAACGCGCCCCCGACAACCAGAATAAAAATGATGATTCCGGCCTGCTTCACAAAACCATGGTAAATGGCAGTGAAGACCTGCCAGCTCTGCGGAACAGCCGCAACCGGCTCATAGGTAATACCCTCCGGGGACTGCACATACTGGCCGCCGGGGACAAACCAGGTAGCCGCTGCACACAGGACCAGCAGGGCGAAGATAATCACATAGGTGTGGGGAACGCGGAATTTCATAACACAAAATTAAGGAATAATTCGTACATTTGAACATGGGCTTTGAACATCATGTGACAAATGGGCTGCCTCCTCGTATCATCAGCGCGGAGACCATGCTGCAGACCATCCAGGAAATGGGAATCGTCCCCTTCTTCGAGAACGACATCCCCGGCTACTCCGTAGAGGAAATGACCTCCGTGGACAATTGGTTCGACACCCAGGAAAACCTGTCTTACACCCCCTGGGACTGGAAAATCCACTGCGTCCAGAGCGGGGAGATCGCCTACGGGAAGTTCCTCCAGGGGAAAGCGGCCTTCGCCACGGTGGAATGGTACGCCGAGCTCAGAAACTACCGCCGCGCCCAGGACAAATACAAACCCGACGAAGCCCAGCGGAAAGTACTGGATTACCTGAAGGAAAACGGGAGCATCGGCATCAAGGAAGTGCGCCTGCTGCTGGGCATCAAGAAAGGCGCGGCCGATACCATCATCGCAAAGCTGATGCAGCAGTGCCGCGTAGTCACCGGAGACATCACCCGCGTGTACCGCGGACCGGACCTGCACTACAACGGCTGGCAAACATCCTCTTTCTGTACCCCGGAAGCCCTCTTCGACAAGCCCGCAGTCCCCTTCTTCGCCGCCTTCGAGGCAGCCAGAGGATCGGACCTCGAAGTAAATCACAGCCCGGAAGAATCCTTCCGTCGCCTGCAGGAACACATCCGGACACTAATCCCCGACGTCACCGAAAAACAACTCCTTAAGCTTCTGGCGTAGGAGACTCAGTATTCCCGCGGACCGAAGATATCCGTGCCGATACGCACCATGGTAGCCCCGTGCTTCACAGCCAGCGGCCAGTCCCCGGACATACCGATAGACAGTTGATCGAAGCCCTCCACCCCGAGGGCTTTGATTTTATTATACAGCGCCTCTATCCTCTCAAAGTCCTTCTCCACCACCGACATATCATCAGTATTAGTAGCCATGCCCATAAGACCTCTAATTCGGACGCAAGTCAGTCCGGAGGGTATGTGCTCGCAAACCTGTGCCACCAAGGCCAAAATCTCACTCTCAGTAAAGCCTTGTTTGGTTTCTTCGGCACCGAGGTGAAGTTCCAGGAGCACGTCTATTACCTTGTTATTACTTGCCGCCCAATTATTGATCGCTTCCAGGAGATGGAAGGAGTCTACCGACTGCACCAGGGAAACGTACGGAAGCACCAGCTTGAGCTTATTGGTCTGGAGGTGGCCGATAAAATGCCACTGAACGTCGGACGGCATCTCAGGCACCTTGGCGGCAAGTTCCTGCGGCCGGTTCTCTCCGAAGACTCGCTGGCCGGCTTCATAGGCTTCCATGAGCCGTTCCACAGGGTGGAATTTGGAAACTGCCACCAGCGTGACTTCTGATGGCAGTTTCTTTAAAATATTCTCCAGATTCTGTTTAATCATAAGTTAGCGGCGACCTTTCTGGTTCTTCTGCATTTCCCGCTGCATCTTCTGGGCTTCCTCCAGACGCTGCTGCCACTTGCTCTTGGGAGCGGGCTTGTTCTCCGCTGCCTTGACCTTGGCGACAATCTCGTCCGGTTTCACCATCCACTTGCGGATGGCATAAGTTTCCGCGAAAGTGATGATGTTGGACAGGAGGTAATAATAGCTGAGGCCGGAAGAAAGGCTGTTGCCGATGAAGAACATCATGATGGGCATCACGTACAGGCTCATATTCTGCATCATCTTGGCATTGGGGTCGTTGCCGGCGTTCTGGCCCTGCATGGTGATCTTCGAATAGAAGAACATGGATACGGCCATCAGGAGAGCAAAGAGGGAGATATGGTCCATTCCCAGGATGCTGGTGTTCCAGTGGATGATGTCGTCATAGGCGCTGAGGTCCTCGGCCCAGAGGAAAGGCTGCTGACGCAGTTCGATGGAAGCCGGGAAGAAGCGGAACATGGACCACAGGATAGGCAGCTGGAGAAGCATCGGGAGGCAGCCTCCCATCGGAGACACGCCGGCTTTCCGGTACAGTTCCATGGTTTCCTGCTGCTTCTTCATGGCATCCTCCTGCTTGGGATACTTGGCATTGATCTTCTCCATGAACGGCTTCAGGGCCGCCATCTTGGCGCTGGAGGAGTAGCTCTTGTAGGCGAACGGCAGCACCACGATCTTGATGGCGATGGTCATCAGGAGGATGATGAGGCCGAAGTTCGCAATCCCCGTGTGCAGCCAGTCGAACATCGGGATGATGAAATACTTGGTGAACAGGCCGATGATCTTACCGCCCAGCGGGATCACTTTCTCGTAAGAGTGGCCGTATGCCTTGAGGCCCTTGTAGTTGTTGGGGCCGAAGTAGAACTCGAAGGGAACGTCGATGCGGTTTGCGCCGGGGGTGATATCGGCCCGCATGAGGGCCTTGCAGTGCATCAGGTCCGTGTCTCCCTTGGGCAGGAAGTCGATGTTGAACTCACCGTAGCTGAAGTTGCCGGGTGCGCGCATGATGGCGCTGAAGAACTGCTGCTGGAAGGCGAACCACTCGATGTTGTTGTTGAAACGCTTCTCTCCCTTCCGGCCGTTGCCGATGTTGCCGGGCTTGCTGTCGTCCGGGAAATAGTAGTTGAGACGGGAGTACTGGGTTTCGTTCTTGTAACCCTTCTCCATGCGGGGAATGTAGGCGTCGAAATCCACGTCGATGCTGCCCACATTACGGGGAATGAGGTTTCCCATGCCCACGAAGGAGATCTGCTCGTTGACGGAATAGGAATCGGGCAGGAGGGTGTACGTCTGCTCGATGTAACCGCCCTGGGCGAAGGGCAGGCGCATGACCACCGTGGTGTCCGTAGTCTGGACAACCTGGAAGTTGAACTTGCGGGTATCTACGGCCGTAGGGGCATAGACGATGTAACCCAGTTCACTCTTCCCGCCCTGCAGCAGATAGATCGGTTCTTTTCCATAAGTGAGGTAATCCTTCACCATCACGGAATACGGCTGGGCGCCGCGGGTGGTGAACGTCACTTCCAGTTTGTCGTTGGAAAGGGTGACAAGCTGGGCATCGGCGTTGGCGGCAGCGTTCAGCAGGGAATCGGAATAAACCTTCACCGTCTCTTCTTCCTTGACCGAAGGGATGTAGGTTACCGTATCTGCGAGGGCTTCCGCCGCAGCGATGGAGTCCAGCTGTGCCTGAATGGCTTGTTGTTTCTGTACTTGACGGCCCTGATACCCGAAGAACCCCAGCATGATGAGGAAAATCAGGACAAAGCCAATGATCGAATTCTTATCCATATCTTACTCCTGTGCCTCCTCTGCCTCTTTGGCACGGATCTGTGCCTTCAACTCTTCCAACTTGGCCTTGGCGGCATCTATTCTTTCTTGCATCTGCGCTTTCAGTTTCTCCGCGCCCTTGGAAAGGCCGAAGAAACCGATATTGTTTTCATAGGTCTGAATCTCCGACTGCAGGGCGTTGAACTGCTCCTTCAGGCGGTCGGTCTCCGTCATGGGACGACGCTCACGGCCGGCGCCACGCTCCGGGCGACGGGGTCCGCGGCTGCCGAAGCCAGGGAACTTGGAAGACATGGCTTCCTTGTAGGCGGCCTGGATGGCATCCTTCTCCTTGAAGGGAACAAAGCCGATGGCGTTCCACTTTTCGGCAAAAGACTTCTGGGCATCGGCATCTTTGTCGGCCGCAGGTTCGTAGGCCTTGATCTCCTCGATGAGGGCCTTCTTGGCGGCGAGGTTGGCGCTCAGGCTGCCCTGCCCGTCGGGACGGTTGTCGCGCGCGGTGAAGAAGGCGTCGCAGGCGGCACGGAAACGCTTCCAGATTTGCTCGCTCTTCTTGCGGGGCACGGCGCCGATCTCCTTCCACTGACGCTGCAGTTCGATGAGACGGTCGCTGGTAGCCTTCCAGTCGGTGCTGTCCTTGAGGGACTCGGCCTCTTCGATGATGGCCATCTTCTTCGAGAGATTCTCGTTCATGCTGTCCTTGAACTCGGAGAAACTGGCTCTCTTGCGCTCGAAGAACTTGTCGCAGGCAGCGCGGAAGCGGTCATAGATCTTCTGGTTCTCCTTGCGGGTGGCGAAGCCGATGGAACGCCACTTGGCCTGGATTTCCTCGATTTCCTTGCTCAGCGTGTTCCACTGGGAAGAAGATGTGATTTCGCGGCCAGCAATCTCCTCCACCTGCTCGCACAGAGCGGTCTTGGCCTCGAGATTGCCCTGCTGCTGGGCCTTCATTTCCTCGAAGTGGGCCTGATAGCGCTTATTGATGACGGAAGTGGCCACGCGGAAGCGCTCCCAGATTTCCTCGCGGAATTCCTTGGCGACGGGGCCCAGGTCCTTCCACTGCTCGTGGAGCTTCTGGAGTTCCTTGAAGGCTTCCACCACGTCTTCGTCCGCGGCGAGGGCTTCCGCCTGCTCGCAGAATGCGGTCTTGGCCTCGAGGTTCTTCTTGAAGTCCAGGTCACGGAGTTCGCGGTTGATATCCACCAGGTCGTAGAACTTGGTGATGTAGAGCTGGTAGGTGTCGTTTACGTCGCGGAAATTCTGCTGAGGAACGGGGCCTATCTCGCGCCAGCGGTTCTGGATATCGCGGAACTTGGGGAAGGCGTCCTTCATGTCTCCGGGCTCTTCCACCAGGGTCTTGAGCTCTTCGATGACGGCCTGCTTCTTGGCAAGGTTCTCTTCACGGAGGGCATCCTGCTCCCGGTTATATTCGGCCCGCTCTTTCTTGAATTCCATGTAAAGCGCCTTGAAACCGGCCTCGATGGCGGCGAAGGGGCTCACAGGGCCACTCTGCATGGGTACGGTGGCGTCTTCAGCGGGAGTGTTTTCATCGGGTTCCTCAACCTCGGCGTCTTCGCCGGCGGCCGCTTTCTCCTTGGAAAGCTTTTTATAGAAGGCAGACTTGATGGCTTCTGCCTCTTTGAACCGCTTCATGCGGTCTTCACTGTCTTTCAATTCCTGGAACAGGGTGGTGAGTTCGGCGAGGGTCTTTTCTGCAAAGTTCACCGTTTCTTCGACAGCCTGTTCTACGTTCTGGGCTACATCTGCGGCCACTTCCTGGACCACAGGCTTCAATTCTTCACTCATGCGTTAAATTGAGATTAGGTTAAACATTAACTCACAAATATAATAAAAATCCGCTAAAAAAATGCTACTTTTGCAGATACAACAGAAAAAGCATGCTCAGAATAGATATCATCACCGTCGTCCCCGAATTGCTGGACAGTCCGCTCAGCTACTCCATCCCCGGCCGTGCCGTCAAGAAAGGCCTGGTCGAAATCCATGTGCACGACCTGCGCAAATACGGATTGGGCAGCCGGCAGACCGTGGACGACTATTCCTACGGCGGAGACGCCGGCATGGTGATGATGGTGGAGCCTGTATTCAACTGCATCAGCGAGCTCAAGGCCCAGCGCCACTACGACGAGGTCATCTACATGGCCCCGGACGGAGAAGTGCTCACCCAGGGCATTGCCAACGAGCTTTCCCTCAAGGAGAACATCATCATTCTGTGCGGCCACTACAAAGGAATTGACGAGCGCATCCGCGAGCATCTGGTCACCCGCGAGATCTCCGTGGGAGACTTCGTGGTGAGCGGTGGCGAAATCCCCGCCGCCCTCCTGGCCGACAGCATCATCCGCCTGGTTCCGGGCGTGCTCACCGACGAGACATCGGCCCTGTCGGACTCCTTCCAGGACGGCCTGGTGTCCCCGCCCGTGTACACGCGTCCGGCGGAGTTCAACGGCTGGAAGGTGCCGGACGTCCTCCTGAGCGGCAATCCCAAGCTCATCCGCGCCTGGCAGGACGAGAAAGCCGTCGAGCGCACACGCGAAAGAAGGCCTTCCCTGCTGGGAGAATAAAGGCCGATATACAAAAAATCAGGCTCGCAATCACTGCGAGCCTGATTTTTTGGTTAGTTAGTAGTGTATTCTTACCTTAAGAAGAAGGTTAATTAGTTGGTTAGAAGATGCGTTTTAACAGGAGAGAACGGGAGGATTCTCCCGTCCTCTGATGCAAAGGTAAAATAAGTTTTTTAATCTGCAAAATTTTTTAAACTTATTTTGATTAAATAAAATATTTTAAAAACTATAACTCAACTCGAGCATGAAATTAATTGGCGCCTGAGGGTAAACGCCTGACCCTGTGGCAATATCGCCGGATGCCTCGTCATACGACTCCCAGCGCCATCCTGCGGCATAGTACTGGCGGTTGAAGAGATTGTTGACATAGGCCGACAGGTGCAGGTCTCCGTGGCGAAGCTTGAATTCCTGGCTGGCGGAAAGGCCGGCGACAAAATATTCCGGGACGGCCAGATTATCCCGACCCGTGTTGTCAAGATACTGCTTTCCCACATACTTTCCGTTCCAGGAAATGTCCATCCCTTTCCAGGGAAACACCGTCGCCCGGAACATGGCGATCACAGAAGGCGACATGAGCATGGTGGAACGGCCGTAATTCACCGGGAACGTCCGGCCCGAATCGTCCCCGTACGGGACATAGGAAGTATAATCCGCAATCTGATTCACCGAGAAAGTGGAATTGTGGTCCAGACGCAGCCAGCTGCAGGGCTTCCAGCCCAGGGCCAGTTCCACGCCGCGGCGCCAGGCGCGCGGGACGTTCTCCTTGATGGCATAGCCGGAAGAGGACAGGCGGCCGGTCTCCAGCAGCATATCATAGTATTCCATGGCATAGACATTGGCCGAGAAAACCACCTCGCGGCCGCTAAATGCATAACCGGCCTCGTAGTCCACCATGCTTTCCGGCTTGATGTCCAGACCGGAGCCTTTCACGTTCTCCTTGATGTCTCCCCTGCCCGGTTCGCGGTGACCCAGCGCCACGGAAGCATAGAGCCTGTGAGCGTTCCAATGGGCGGTGACACCGGCGCGGGGATTGAAGAAACCCCAGTTGCGGCGATAGTTCAGGCGGTCTTCCTCGCGGGCGCCGTACTCCAGCCAGTCGTCATCCACGCCGTTGAGCGCATAGCGGATATTGCGGTACTGGAAATCCGTGTAGGTGGTGAGCCAGGAGAAAGGGCTGTATTCGGTGCGCAGGAAAGCGCTCAGGTCCTCCTTCCGGCCCAGATTGTCATACCAGTCCACGCCGGGGCGGGACTCGCCCGTCTCCTTCACCCACAGGACCTCGCCCCAGTGGCCGCCACGGTACCAGCTGGCATTCACCCCGGCGGTCATCTTCAACCGGCTGGCCGTGAAAGCCAGGGAGGAATTCACCACAAAGAGGTCGTTGTCCATCTTTTTCTGATAGATCATGTCGCTCACCGCCGGCTCATAATCCTTAGGGAAGCCGAAGCGCTTCAGCTTGCGGTCCGTCTTGTAGTACTCGTCGTAGCCGTCTCCGCGCGTATAATTGAAGGTATTGGACCAGGTTACCCGCTCCCCGAAGGCACGCGTATAGCTGAGCTGGATGTGATGCTGGGCGTAGTTGTCGGTCTGATTGTCGTAGTAACAGGTATTCCCGTTCTCGTCCTTGTACTTACCGGCCCCATTGTATGTGGGGTCGATGTAGAACTGTTCCAGGTCAATTCCGTCCCAGGTGATGCCGCTCTTCTGGTTGCCCATCAGATAGGTCAGGCGCAGGGAACGGGGGCCGTGCAGCCAGCCCAAAACCGCAAACAGGGACTGGGAGTTCACTTTGGCGTTGCGGATGTACCCGTCCGTGTGGCCCAGGTTGGCCGCCACGTTGAAGTACCACCCGCCGGGCAGAAGCCCCGTAGAGAAAGCCGCCGAGCCGATTCCGGTGCCGAAGGAGCCGGCGCTGAGATTGACGCGGCCGGCAGGATCCGCCCCCACGAAGGCCGTGCTCATGTTAATGCTGGCGCCGAAGGCACCGGCACCGCTGGCCGATGTTCCCAGACCGCGCTGCACCTGCACGCTGGACAGCAGGGATGTAAGCGAAGGAATGTTCACCCAGAAGACTTCCTGGCTCTCGGCGTCGTTCAGGGTGATACCGTTGAGCGTCACGTTGATCTGGGAGCCCTTGGAACCGCGGATGGTCATGGACGAGTTGCCCAGCCCGTTGCCGCCCTCATGGTAAGTCACCACCGACGGCAGCAGGTTCAGCGCCATGGGCAGCGAATGGGAAGGGTCGGCCGATTCAAGATCGGCTTTTCCGACGGAAGTAAAAGTGACAGGAGTGTTTCCTGCGGCACGGGAGGCCGATACGACAACCGAGTCCAGACGCTCGGTCTTTTCCTGCGCCGCAGCGCAGAGGGGCAGCACGCTGAGCGCTGCCAGAAGCAGTGTTTTTTTCATTTGTTCCTTACGGCGGTATCAACCGCATCAAGTTATGAGGGTGTAATCTCAATCCGGAGTTTCCGGATACCCCTTTATTTCCTTAGATCTTACTTTACAAGCTCAATCTGATACATCTTGGGCCAGTTCTTTCCAGTCAGGTAAATCTTTCCGGCCGCATCCACGGCGATGCCGTTCAGGACATCCGTGGCGCTGGTGTATTCCTCGTCGGGCAGCAGGCCGGTGCAGTCCACGGTGGCCTCCACCTTCCCCGTAGCGGGGTCGATGATGGCAATCATGTCCGTGAGATAGACGTTGGCCCAGATCTTTCCTTTAATATATTCCAGTTCGTTGAGGTTGCGGAGCGGACGGCCGTTCAGCGTAACCGGGAGTTTCTTCTCCAGCTTCAAGTTCCTGTCCAGGAAGAAGAGCGTGGCGCTGCCGTCGCTGGCAATGAGCCGCTTCCCGTCCGTAGTGAGGCCCCAGCCCTCGCGCGGATAACTCAGGGTTTCCTTGAAGGTAAGGGTGGCGGCGTCGTAGCGGAAGGCGACCTTGTTGGTCCAGGTGAGTACATAGAGGTCCTTCCCCAGAATGGCGGAACCCTCTCCGAAGTACTTTTTGTTCAGCTTCTTCTCCACAATGGGTTTCCCCGACGCCAGGTCCACCGTGCGGATGGAGCTGGTACCGTACTGGCCGGTGGTCTCGTAGAGGACTCCTTCATGGAAGAACAGGCCCTGGGTGTACGCCATCATGTCGTGCGGATAGGCCTTGACCACTTTGGGCCGATACTGCTTCACCTGGGCCTGGGAGCAGGCGCAGACGGCAAGCAGGGAGAAGATGACAAACAGTTTTTTCATTTCGGAGTGCAAAGATAGCAAAAATTACATATCATCGGCCATTTCTTCCTCGCGGGTACGGTCGATTTCCTCGTCGAATCCCTTCAGGGCGGCGAAAGGCGCGAACTGGGCGGCCCTGTCCTCCAGGGACATGGGCCTGTGCCGCTTCGAGACGGGATGCGGCAGATGGATGATATCGTCATAGGGGCCTTTCATGCCTTGTGTCCTCCAATTTGGGCGTTTCTTTCACGGGTGGTGGCTCCATCCTCAAAGTTCATGCCCTTGAGGATGGCGTTCTTTCCGAACTTGCGCCGGATTTCCAGGATGGCCTCCTGCTGGCGACGTTCCTTCTCCAGGTCCACGGGCATCTCGTCGAAAAGGCCCAGCTGCAGGCCATCGGCCCGTTCCTGCGGCAGGACGTGCGAGGCGACGACATAGATGCGCCGCACCGTGAGACGGGGATCGACGATGCGGTGGAAAAGCTCCATCGCCGCGCGCATGACAAGGGCGGTGGACGCCGTCGCGCCGGGAAGGTTCACCGAGCCGTGGGCGGGTTTCGGCGTCGGGCGGCCGTACCAATCGGCCACGATAGCCCCGGAATAGCCCTTCGGCGAACCGCTTTCATAGCCGACATGCAGGACCAGCTGGTCCGTGACGAGCCGCTTCTCCACCAGGTCCAGCGTGAGAAGGTCCGTCATCTCGCGGACGATGAGGGCGGCCTCCTCGAACTTGTAGGGACGCGTAAGCACCTGCCCGCTGGAGAGGCTGCTCGTGGAGGGCCGATAAGCCTTGATCTGCGCCATGGTGCAGGGCTCCCACCCCCAGGCATGGTCGATGAGCAGTTCCGCGTTCACGCCGAACTCGCGGTAAAGGGATTCCTCGTCGGAAAGGGAGCGCCGCGCGATGTCCCCCAGCGTATAGAGGCACATCTTCTCCAGCCTCGCCACCGTCCCCCGTCCGATGCGCCAAAAATCTGTCATGGGCCGATGCGTCCAGTATTTGCGCCGATAACTCTCCTCGTCCAGCGCCGCCACGCGCACCCCGTCCTTGTCCGGTTCCTGATGCTTGGCCTCTACGTCCATCGCAATCTTGCACAGATACAGATTGGGGCCGATACCCGCCGTCGCGGTGATGCCCGTCTCCCGCAGCACCTCCCGCACCAGGCGCATGGCCAGGTCGTGCGGAGTGGTTGAATAGAGGCGCAGGTACTGCGTGGCGTCGATGAAAACTTCGTCGATGGAATAGACATGGATGTCCTCCGGCGCGATGAAACGAAGGTAGATGCTGTAGATCCGGCTGCTTACCTCTATATAATAGCTCATCCGCGGCGGGGCGATGATGAATTCGACGTCGGTGCCTCTCAATTTCTGATACACTTCGAAGAGACGTGCACGCCCCGGGATGCCGTAGGCTTTCAGCGACGGGGACACCGCCAGGCAGATGGTCTTGTCCGTGCGGGAGGCATCGGCCACCACCAGATTCGTCGTAAGCGGGTCCAGCCCTCTTGCGACGCATTCGGCCGAAGCGTAGAAGCTTTTCAAGTCGATGGCGATGTATGTCCGGTCTTGACGGGAATCCATTTTCAAAGCCAAAATTAGCAATTATTGGAGAAAATTACTACCTTAGCCGCATCGTTTACCGTCCTATGTGTAAGAGTTTCATCCTACTCGGCGTTGTAACCACATTAACACTATCCTGTACGCACAGCCCCGTGTCGTCCAGAGATTCCGTACGAACCACCGACGCCATTTATACCATCGACACCGCTTACGACTGCTACGCGAAGGATCCCGAGCGTGCGCTTGCCATCGTAGATACCGTCCAGATGCTGGGCCTGGCCAGCGACTTCGCCGCCGACAAAGCCCGCGCCACCATTTACGCCCGCAGTTCCCTGGATCCGCAGACGGAAAAGGCCATCGAGCTTTGCCACAGCCTCCTCCAGAGTGATTCCACCAGTACCGAGACCCGCTCCGGCGCCATCCAGCGGCTGGATGTTCTCCGCGTCACGGCCGAAGCCTACCGCGTGCGCCGGGACTACGAGAACTGGCTCAAATACGCCATTGAAATCGCCGACCTCACCCGCGAGCTGGGCCAGGAGGTGGAATCCATCCGCACAGACGCAGAGATCGGAGTTGTCCTCACCCACCTGGGACGCGAGGAAGAAGGGCTGAACAAGCTCAATGATGCGCTGCAGGCCCTGGAGCCCCGCAGCGCCGTGAGTATCGACGCCCTGGACGCCTGGATTGTGGTAGCCAAGCGCAACATCAACGCCCTTGACGAGATGAACCGCCCCGCGGAAATCGTGCTGCTGGCCCAGGAAATCATCGACAAGCTCAACTATTATCAGCTCCATTCCGGGGATTTCGCCGAGGACAGCGACAGGCTGCCTCCCAGCCAGGACGCGCACGCCCACTGGTGTGATTTCTACCGCGCCCAGGCCCACGGGTTCCTGGCCCGCGCCTATGCCCTGCTGGGCCGCACGAAGGAAGCCCGCCGGGAGATTGCCGTCTTTGAAGCAACGGAACACGGGCAGAGCTATTCCGGCAAATGCATGATTGCCTCTGCCTGGAAAAAGGTAGGTTATTGGGATAAAGTCCTGGAGATAGACGCCGTCACCGAGCAGCGCATGGGAGCAGACACGCTCAACGCAGACTATGCCACCATCCTTCGGGACCGTTCGGATGCAGCCAGGGCCAGGGGGCATTACCATGAAGCACTCCTCTGGCTGGACCGCTATTCCAACATACAGGAGATGCTTTCGCAGCAGTTCCAAAGCAGCCAGGCGCACGAGTACGCCTCCAAGTACCACGCCAAGGAGCAGGAGCTGGAAATCCAGAAGGCCCGGGAGGACGCAAGGCGCAAGACATCGGCCCTGGTCGTGGTCCTCGTCGTATTCGTGCTCGCCGCCATCGCATCCGTGTACTATAGAGCGCAGCAGCGCCTCATCAGCGAGAAAAACCATGTGCTCGTACGACTCATCAACCGTTTCGCGCCCTCGGCCAAGCCCGTCACGTCCACAAAGACGGCTACGGAGGGCGTGGTGGAAGTCACCGAGCAGGACCGGGATCTGTTCAATGCCATTGACGAGACCATCCGCGGAGAACGGCTCTACGCCAATGTAAGCCTGCAGCGGCAGGACATCCTGGACCGCTTCAACATGCGTCGTCAGGTACTGAACAAACTCATGTCGGCCTTCGCCGGCGGGGAATCCTTCCCCTCCTATGTGAACGGCATCCGCCTGGAGGAAGCTGTGCGCCTTCTCCGGGACGAGCCGGACCGTTCCATCAGCGATATTGCCGAGACTGTAGGTTTCACAATAGCAAATTTCCGTGTTGCATTCAAACAATCTTATGGAATTACGCCGGCAGAGTTCCGGAACAACTTATAGATAAAATTGTTTCACTTTTCGTGGAAGCTCCAAAAGGGAATCGACCACTGTGCACGCTGCAGGGCAGATTCAGCACAGAAAATTTTGGTCCGTGTTTCATTTTCGGTGCAAGGTTCAAAAACGGCTCCAGAGCGCACCAATGTTAGTATTTGGCTCGCTGAACCAAATTGTAACGTCAAAAAACGTACAAAATCAAAAAAGTCGATTTATCTTTGCACTGAAACTTAAACACATAGAAAACTTCCCTAAACTTCCACTACGAAAAACGAATAAAGCAGCCGGGTACTTTTCCCGGCTGCTTTTATTATACACGCACGCTTCTTCGGCATTTGGCCAGAACCGTTTTCCGCGTTTTTGGTCCTGACCAACTTTCTCAGTAACCCGCCAGGGTCACTGCCATTGGGCCAACGGCCAAAGGAATTTATTTTTCGGGGCGGGACCCGAAAAACCAAATTTCTTCGGCCATCGCGACGCCCACGCGCAGCCCGGTTAAAGCACACTTTTGCCCTTCTAACCCCCATCACTGTGCTTTAACCCATCTTCGTACACCTGGTTAAAGCACACTTTCGCCATTCTAAATCGTATTAGCGTGCTTTAACCCCTCCTCTCGACCATAGTTAAAGCACACTTTCGGCCACTGGACCTCCATTACCGTGCTTTAACCCCGGCTCGACAAGACCGCTTTCCCGGCTTTTTCGGTCCAGGCCAGATGTTACTTTGTCATGCCCGGCCCCGACCGGGCATCTCCTTTCATTCTGAGCGTAGCGAAGAATCTATGCCCATTGGCCAACGGCCAAAGGAATTTATTTTTCGGGACGGGACCCGAAAAAACCAAATTTCTTCGGCCATCGCAAACCCCACGCGCATATTTTATATCTCAAGAATAATCGCTAAATTTGGCCCCTGTTTTAGCTGTAAAACAACACAAATAACGATAAACAATGATTAAAATTGACGTAAAAGGCTGCCAGTCCTTTGTTGACGCAGCCAAGTATGAGTCCTACGTAAACAAGGCGCTGGATGCCTTTGACACGCTGGATAGTGAAAAAGGCGCCGGAAACGATTTCCTGGGCTGGAAACATCTTCCCTCCGAAGTTCCCGCTTCCATGCTGGAAGATATCGACAACATCTGCAAAGACTGGAAATCCCGCGGAGTGGACCTTGTCATCGCCATCGGCATCGGCGGTTCCTACCTGGGCGCCAAATGCGTCATCGAAGCCCTTAGCCATAACTTCGCCAAGCAGCTCAAGCACGCTGACGCACCCGAAGTGGTCTTTGCCGGCAACAACCTCTCCGAGGATTACCTGGCAGAGCTGATGGACCTGGCCGCAGAGCGCAATGTCGCCTGCATCGTCATCTCCAAGAGCGGCACCACCACGGAACCCGCCGTCGCATTCCGCATCGTCAAGCAGTATATTGAAGAGCGTTACGGCAAGCAGGAAGCCGCCGTACGCATCGTCGCCATCACGGACGCCAAGAAAGGCGCGCTCAAAACCCTCTCCACGCAGGAAGGATACAAGACTTTCGTCGTTCCCGACAATGTAGGCGGCCGTTTCTCCGTGCTCACTCCCGTCGGCCTTCTCCCCATCGCCGCCGCCGGCCTGGATGTAAAGGGCCTGCTGGCCGGTGCCCTGGAGGCAGAGAAAGCGCTGGCAGTCAAATCGGCCACTAATCCGGCCGTCGTTTACGCCGCCATCCGCAACCTCCTGCACAGCGAGTACGGAAAGAGCACCGAAATCCTGGTCAACTACAACCCCAAGCTCACCTATGTGGCAGAATGGTGGAAGCAGCTCTACGGTGAATCCGAAGGCAAGGACGGCAAGGGTATCTTCCCCGCCAGCGTCAACAACACCGCAGACCTTCACTCCATGGGTCAGTTCATTCAGGAAGGCTCCCGCGTCATGTTCGAGACTGTCCTGCACGTAGAGAAAGCCCAGCGCAGCGTAGTTATCGGCTCCGATGACCAGAACCTGGACCAGCTCAATTTCCTCGCCGGCAAACACGTGGAGCACTGCAACCACATGGCCGAACTGGGCACCGTCCTCGCCCACATCGACGGCGGCGTGCCCCAGATTCAGATTGCCCTGGAGAAGATCGACGCTTTCAACCTGGGTAGCCTGCTGTACTTCTTCGAGTTCGCCTGCGGCGTTTCCGCCTACACGCTGGGTGTGAATCCCTTCAACCAGCCCGGTGTAGAGGCCTACAAGAAGAACATGTTCGCCCTCCTGGAGAAACCCGGCTACGAAGAGGCTTCCAAGGCCATCAAGCAGCGCCTGTAATCCATCCCGTCATAAAAGAAAAGACTGACCTTCCGGCCAGTCTTTTTTTGTTATCTGATCTCTTTACCGAAAGGCACCAGCGAGGCCAGCGCCATCTTGAAGTGCTGCAGGCCGAAGGGAATGCCGACGATGGTAATGAAACAAAGGAGGCCGAAGATGAAATGCATGATGGCCAGTTCCCACCAACCGGTCAGAATCCAGATGACGTTCATCACCACGGTGAGGCATCCGCCCCGGTCGGGGCCGTCCACCATCTCGTGACCGAAAGGCCAGACAGCGAACATTCCCAGCTTGAACAACTGCAAGCCAAAGGGGATTCCGATAATCGTGACGCATAACACGAAGCCGCACAGGAAATACCATCCGGCAATCAGAAGACCGCCCAGCACCAGCCAAAGAACATTACCAATACCGTTCATAAGTCGAAATTTTTGCTAATATACAAATAATTATAAAAACGGACGCCCGGCCGTAAGGTCGAGCGTCGTAGAGGATGGTAAGGCCGTAAGCCGCTTTCTGTTTTTAAATCTGTCATTTATCTTCGCAACCTACCCCCCGGCATCAGGCGGGCCGCCCTCGACTGCCGGTATATTTGGTCTTGCAGGCCCGGGTACCGTACCCGCTGCATGTCGCCATGCAACGTCGTGGGCTCTTACCCCGCGTTCTCACCCTTACCTTGCGGCGGTTATTTTCTGCTACAGGTACCTTGAAGATTACTCCCCACTGTGCTTTCCACAGACGGGTGCCCTATCCTGTGCGGACTTTCCTCAGCATCATCCCCGGCGAGCCGGAGATTGGCCGCGACAGATCGCCTTACCAGTATTTTTGGACGGCAAAGTTACGAATTATTCTTGATGCGAGCAAACGAGGCCTCTACCTCGTCATACGCGTAACCGCGCGAGAGACCGTATTTGAGCAGTTTCAGGCGGAACTGGGGATCTCCCTGAAGGGACTTGGCCTTTGCCGCCATCAGACGGTCCAGCCTGTCGGCGGCACGGGAGGGTTCGATTTCCTCCAGGGCGGCGGCAATCACCGTATCGGAAACGCCCTTTGCACGCAGCTGGAAGCGGATTTTGACCGGTCCCCAGCCTTGGATGCCAGCCTTTTCCCGGGCGTAGGCCGATGCATACCGCGTATCGTCCACATAGCGCTCGGCCACAAGGGCGGCGACTACCTCGGCGGCTGCGGCCTCGTTCCCGTCCAGGGACCTGAGCGCCTTCCGGTGGACATCGGCCTCACAGTACTCCGCCTTCGAGCAGAGCCTCTGCAGGCGCGACAGGCACTTTTTCGCGAGCTCGTCCATCGGCCTAGAAGTTATAGCCCAGGGCGATGTATGCGCCCAGCCGGCGGGTGGCGGTGGACCAGTGCAGCTGGAACTTGAACGGGCCGAAGATGGAATTGTAGGCATATCCCAGCCCTACGCCCATGTAGATATTGGAATGCGTGGTAAGGCGGGAGAACTCGTCAAAGTCGAGCGCGGAGTTGGCGACGGCGGACACATAGTGGTTCACACCCAGGCGATAGCGTCCTTCCAGACGCGCCACGAAGAGTTTCTGGTTCACGAGCATACCGCCCAGCACACCCGCGAAGGGGATCTGATGATCCAGGTATCGGCCCGGCATATCGCCGCCTATCATGTTGGTATAGAGGAGCGGCACCTCGCCATTGCCGGTGAAGATAAGACGCCCGTATCCCTGGCCGATCAGCGTGAACCGTCCCATGCTCAGGGGGATGGTGATGTCGGCCGCGACGGTCCCCAGGAAACGGCTGCTGTTGTAGGGAATGAAGCCGGTGTAGGCGACCTGTCCGCGGATGCCCGTGCTGATACCCTTGGTGGGGAAATAGCTGTTGTCCAGCGTTTCCGCCCGGCCGTCAAGGAACAGTTCCGGGTAATCCTCCAGGGTATTGAATTTGGCGAATTCCAGTCCCGTCTCCGCCAGGATGCGGTAGATGCGATAAAAGACGTTGCGGAAGCCCAGTTTCACATCCATGTCGGACCAGTGCATGTTGGAGAAGAACACTTCCTGGTTGGACTGCAGGAAGGTGGCGCTGATGGGAGAGCCGTTCTGCAGCATGAAGTTTCGGTTCTGGTAGGTGATGTTGGCGCGGGCGTTCATGGTGGCAAACGTGCGTCCGTTGTAGGCATAGAGAAGGTCCACCAGCGGATGCGTGCTGAGCCGCGCGGTAATGTCCAGCGAATGGCCGCGCAGGGAATTGGTATTGAGGCCGACGTTGAACAGCAGCGAGACGAACTCCTCCGAATCCACGCGGGCGCCGAAGCCCAGCTTGTGCATGGGACCGCGCCGGCAGGTGATGCGCAGTTTATAGGGCTCGTCCGTACCGCGGAGCTCGTAGTTCACGTAGTCGTAGGCGCCCTTTCCGAAGATGCGGGCGATGTCGTCCTCGATGGCCGCCTTGTCCGTCACGCTGAAAGCCTTCACCTTCATGCCGCCGAGGATGTAGGCCGTTTCCTGCGGACCCACGCCCACAATCTCGATCTGCCCGATCCGTACTTTTTTAAGGCCGATATCCACGGCCGGCCTGGCATGAAGCTCACGTTTGGTATGACCCAGCCTCTTCTCCAGGACTTCGAACTGCGGCGCCGCGGCAGCGGCCGCTTTGTAGCCGCGGTCATAGAGCGTATCCACGGCCTCGGAGTAGAAACTGAGCATATTGTAGCCACTCATATCCGGGTGGATATGGATGTCGATCATGCGCTGGTTCAAACGGAAAGCGTCATTGGAGAAGAGGTCCATGCTGGCCATCATGACGTCTGCCAGGTTCTGGATTTCTTCCGCCTTGAGGCGGCGTTCGCTCAGGTCGATGGCGATGACAATATCGGCCCCCATTCGCTTGGCCAGGTTCACGGGGAGGTTGTTGCGCATACCGCCGTCCACCAGCACCATTCCCTCCGAGCGCACCGGAGCAAAGAGGCCGGGGATGGACATCGTGGAACGGAGGGCCAGGTTCACCGACCCGCTGTGCCAGATCTTGGCCTTTCCGGAAACCATGTCCGTGGCCACGCAGGCAAAGGGGATGGGGAATTTGAAGAAGTCGGTGGAATCGCTGTAGCCTACGGTGCGGGAAGTGATGAGATGGTTTACATTCTGCCCGAAGACGAAACCGGAAGGGAGGCTTCCAAGCAGGCTGCCGCGGGTGATATCGTCCTCGGCGGCACCCAGATGCAGTTCACGCGAACCGCCGCCCGTGAAGGGATCCTCCCCCGACAGGTAGTTCTTATAGTCGTCCTGCTTATAGTAGAACGGGAAGGACATCAGGTATTTCTCCCGGTTGCGGATACGGGAGTAAGGGAGATATTTCCTGTCCACACGGTCGCTCAGAACCATGCCCCAGTCCATGTTGTGGAAGAGGGAGTCCAGGTAGTCCGCGCTATATCCCAGCGAGTACATGCCGCCCAGAAGACCGCCGATGGACGTTCCCACCACCATGTCGATGGGAATGTCGTACTGTTCCATGTATTTGAGCACGCCTACGGTGGCTGCGCCCTTGGCACCGCCGCCGGAGAGGACCAGCGCCACGGTGGGACGCATCTTCCGGATTTCCGCCATCCGGACGCGGATCTGCTGGACGGCTTTGGCGTCCTGGGCGTCCAGGCCGAAGGTGGAAGAAGGAGCTTCTTCGATTCGCTGGGCCCATGCGACGGTAGCGCACAAGGCCAGCGATATAAGAACTAAGAGTCTTTTCATAGCGTCTTTTCTTTGTGCTTCCCGGCCAGGAGGCCGCAGGCGGCGAAGATATCCTCACCGCGCGATGCCCGGATGGTGGCCGTGAGCCCGCCGGCATTCAGGCGGTCCCGGAAAGCCTCCATCTGTTCCCGTTCGGCCGGGCCGTAGGGGAAGTCCGGAATGCGGTGGAAACGGATCAAGTTCACCCGGCACTCAAGGTGCTTGAGCAGACGGATTAATTCGTCTGCATGGGCGGGGGTGTCGTTCCAGCCATGGAAAATGGTATATTCGAAACTCACGCGGCGCTGGCCGGTGAAATCATACTGCTTGAGCAAGCGGATCACTTCTGTCTCCGACCAGGCTTTCTGGACGGGCATCATCTCCGCGCGCTCCTCCGGGAAAGGATTGTGCAGGGAGACGGCCAGGTGGCACTTGCACTCGTCCAGGAAGAGTTTCAGTTTGGGAAGTACGCCTATCGTGCTCAGTGTGATGCGCTTGGGGCTCCAGGCAAGGCCCCAGTCTGCCGTAAGGACTTCGATGACACGCTTGACCTGGTCCCAGTTGTCCAGCGGCTCGCCCATACCCATGAAGACGGTATTGGTAAGTTCGCCGGCCTCTTTAATGGCAAAGTACTGGCTCAGGATGTCGGCCGCGTCGAGGTTTCCGTGGAAGCCCTGGCGGCCGGTCATGCAGAACTTGCAGGCCATCTTGCAACCGGCCTGCGAGCTCACGCAGAGGGTTTTTCGGTCGTCGTCGGGAATCATGACGGCTTCCACGCAGGAATCCTCCGAGCCGCAGGTGACCGGGAAGAGGTATTTGCGGGTGCCGTCCTGGGAGGTCTGCACGTCTATCGGCTCAATCACACCCACCTCGTAGCGTTCCTTCAGCACTTCCCTGCCCTGCTTGGACAGGTTGGTCATTTCGTCGATGGACTTCACGCGTTTCTGATACAGCCACTGCGCCATCTGCTTACCGGTAAAGGCCGGCAAGCCACAATCCAACGCAATCTGTTTCAGTTCCTCCGGGGTTTTCCCCAATAGACGTATTTTCATATCAATGCAAAAATAACGAATTCTCTCCACATAATCAACCGTCCGGGGCGGGGCCCTGTCTGTTCCCGACGCCGTTCTGGTGCGCCCAGCGTCCCAAAAAACGGGACGCTGGGCGCAAAATCGGCCTAAAACACAACCAGCGTCCCAAAAAACGGGACGCTGGTGACATTTCTTAAGGCCGGGAGCACTTATGCGTTGTCCTCCTCCAGGGCTTTGAGGTAGCACTCGCGGCAAAGGGGCTCGTAGGTATCCTTTTCTCCCAGGACCACGAGCTTCTTGGAGGCCGACAGCCGATGGGAGTGGTTGGCCAGGGAGCCGCAGCGGACGCAGATGGCGTGAACCTTCTGGACATCTTCGGCGATAGCCATCAGACCCGGCATGGGGCCGAACGGTTTTCCAAGGTAATCCGTATCCAGACCGGCGATGATTACGCGGACACCGCGATTGGCCAGTTCCTGGCAGACTTCGATGATGCTGTCGTCGAAAAACTGGGCCTCGTCAATGCCGACGACTTCTACGTCGGGCTCTATCTGAAGCATACGGGAAGGCGATTTGATGGGGGTGCAGGAAATGCTGTGGGAATCATGCGAGACGACGTCCAGGTCTGAGTAGCGCTTGTCTATGGTAGGTTTGAAGGTGGCGATTTTCTGTTTGGCGAACTGGGCGCGTCTGAGCCTTCTGATGAGTTCTTCCGTCTTGCCGGAGAACATGGAGCCGCAGATTACCTCAATGCAGCCCGATTTTTTTGCATTTTCCAAAAACATTTCCTTAACTTTGTTAGGTGAAGTACAGGTTATCTGTAGTGCAAATATACTAAAATTATGAACAAAAGTGAACAGGATTTTCTTCTGGAAACGCAAAACGAGATAGCGGCCCTGAAAGAGCGTCTCACAGCGCTGGAGGCCCGCGTCGCCGCCTTCCAGAAGAAGGCCGATGAAACCCCGGCGGAGGCCGACGAGGTGGACTTCACGGATGTGGATCTGGGCGTGGCAGAACCTGTTGCGGTTCCCGCACCTGAACCGGCGAAAGCGCCGGCACCCAAGCCGGAGTCCAAGCCTGAGTCCAAGCCCGAGCCGATGGCCGCACCCGTAGCCGCCGCTCCGGACTATGCCTGGCGCAAGGACAATCCCGGAATGCTGGTGAAAAACATCCGCAGCGGCATCTCGCTGCTTGACAGGGCCCAGTTCATCGGCACGCTTTTCAAGGAAGATTTTGCCCTGTACGACGCCACCATCGCGGCGCTCAACGAGGTAAATAACCTGGAAGAGGCCGTCTCCTACATCCAGGAGCACTTCCCGCAGTGGAACCTGGGCTCCGACGTAGCCTACCGCTTCATGATGGCCATCCGTAAAAAACTGGGATAGTGGCCGGCAAGCTTTATATCGTACCCACGCCCGTGGGCAATCTGGACGACATGACCATCCGTGCCGTCAAGGTCCTCCAGGAAGCAGACCTCATCCTGGCCGAGGACACCCGCACCTCGTCGGTGCTGCTCAAACATTTCGACATTCATCGGCCCCTCCAGAGCCATCACAAGTTCAACGAGCACCAGACGGTGCAGCTTGTGAAGGAGCGCATCCTGGGCGGCCTCAACGTGGCGCTCATATCGGACGCCGGCACGCCGGGCATATCGGACCCCGGTTTCCTGCTGGCCCGTACCTGCGCAGAGGAAGGCATCGAGGTGCAAACCCTTCCGGGGGCCACCGCCTGCATTCCCGCCATCGTTTCCAGCGGCCTCCCCTGCGACCGCTTTGCCTTCGAAGGCTTCCTGCCTCAGAAAAAAGGCCGGCAGACCCATCTGCAGGAACTCTCCCGCGAAACCCGGACCATGGTGTTTTACGAAAGCCCTTTCAGGCTGGTCAAAACCCTGGACCAATTCGCCGAATTCTTCGGGCCGGAGCGCCCTTGCTCCGTAGCCCGCGAAATCTCCAAAGTTCACGAAGAACACAGACGCGGAACACTGGCCCAGGTGGCCGACTGGTTCCGCGAACACGAACCGAAAGGTGAAATAGTAATTGTGGTGGGTGGGGCCCCGCCTGAAAAAACGCAGAAGAAAAAGCGTTATGGCCCCTCAGAAGAATCCGAAGAAGAATAACGGCCGCATCACGGCCAGCTTCACCACGGGCGCAATCGCCCTTGTTTTCCTCATCATCGGTTACCAGGTTGCCCTGTTCATACACAGGGCCGCCGTCACGCGGCTTGTCGCCAACCGGGACAATCCGGACACGGTGTATGTTTACGTGGAGCCGGATGCCGCAGAGAATGGTGCTGTCACCAAAGGGCGTCAGCCATCTGTTTTACCCATTCGGGGCAGCATCTCCTCTGAGGGGAGGATTGTCAGAAAAGAATCTGCACATTCGCAGGAGGCCGTCAAAGTCCGGGAAAAGGCGTCGCCCCGGAAGGTGGAGAGTTTCCGCTTCAATCCCAATACCGTAAGCGTGGAAGACCTGCAGCGACTGGGCTTCAGCGAGAAACAGGCGCTCTCGATAGACAATTACCGGCAAAAAGGCGGCCGCTTCCGCCGGCCGTCGGACTTTGCCCGGAGCTATGTGGTGGCCGATTCCGTCTTCGCCCGCCTGGAGAAGTTCATCGACATCCCCCGCATAGACATAAACACGGCCGACAGCACCGCGCTCCTGGCCCTGCCCGGGATCGGCCCCTTCTTTGCCGGCAAGGTGGTGCAGTACCGTTCGCAGCTGGGCGGCTATTCCTGCCCGGAGCAACTCATGGAGATCTGGCACTTCGACGAGGAAAAGTATGAAGCCCTCCGGGACCTCATCAGCTGTTCCGCCGCACCCGCGTTCGCGCTCTGGGCCCTACCGGAGGCGGAACTGTCGCGCCATCCGCACATCACCCGTGCCGAGGCCCGCGGCATCGTCCTCTTCCGGGAACACCATCGGCCCGAAGAATGCACCCTCGAGGCACTTCGCACGGCCGGCATCCTCTCCGATGAACATTTTCGCCAGCTTTCGCTCTGCCGCATTGCCCCATTCGAATAGAACTGCGACGAACAAAAATGTGCGCGGGCGTTGCGATGGCAGAAGAAATTTGGTTTTTCGGGTCCCGCCCCGAAAAATAAATTTCTTCTGCCGTTGGCCCTGCCAGATTCAAGCACAATTCCAGAGAAATTCTGCTCAAGACCGTCACACCTGACGAACAAAAGCAGGATTTGGGCCATATTATGCTTAAGATCGTCACCACTGACGAACAAAAGCAGGATTTGCCGCATATTCTGCTTAAGATCGTAACGCATGGCGGACAGAAGGCAGGCGTGACGAACAGAGACGTTACCGGATGCCGTAGTCTTTGGAGCGGATGGCCTGGATGATGGTAAGCTCGGACAGGTAAAATGCCTGTGCCATCAAACGGGTGTCAAGACTCAAGCTCTCATGCAACCGGACAGCCACACGGCATTTTTCCTCTTTCGAAAGCGATTTGAAAAGCCGACCTGGATAGGAGTTTCGCAGTTCTGTATTCACGATATCGCGGACCTCGCTCTGTGAGAAGACCACTTCCTCACCCAGGGTGCGGGCAATCTTCACAGCCGTTTCGTACTCTTTCACCAAGCGGGTATGGTATTCCTTGGGCGAGCCAAACAGCCGCTCCACCTCCGTCACATCTATAAAGTTACTTGGCAGAACGCCCAGCACAGGATGTATGAGCCAATTTGGCGGCAAAGTCTCCCTTGAGCCGGTAATAGACCTGATATCAACTATTTGCAGAGAAGACACCTTTTCTCCGCCAAGCATCCCAGACAATTCATTGAAATACAAATAAGTACTACCCCATCTATGACCGCCCGGACAGCAAAACTCCTTCTCATAAGGATTCCGTGCCAGGTACAAGATCTCTGTCATCAGAGCCTCTTTGTTTGGTAGGGGTTTGAGAAGACAACCGTAATCTTCCGGGAGCGGAGCGCGGCCTTTTTTTAGGAGCTGCTCCGAATAACGCCGTTTGAAAAAAGAAAAAACTTTCATGCACTGCTCTCCAGTGCCGTTAAGAACAAAATGACCATGGTTGGGCATAAGTTCGAAAGCATAGAATTTCACTTCGAACTTAAGGGAAGCCAGCGCAACGCCGGCCATGCCCATGCGGTAGTCATCATCATCGTAGAACAACCATCGGCCCTCCAGACGGTTCAGGCACAAATGGTAATCTCCCATGGGAAGGGAGTTGTATTCGACTCTCATGCTTCTATTCATAACCAAAAAGAATTAGAATGCGCCACACACTACGATCTTAAGCAGGATTTGCCGTATTATTATGCTTAAGATCGTCATACCTGACGAACAAAAGCAGGATTTTGGCTATATTATGCTTAAGATCGTTACGCATGGCAATGAAAATGCGCGCAGGCGTTGCGAGGGCAGAAGAAATTTGGTTTTT
>JAEEGI010002046.1_pt1 | contig 49945 bp, 49 predicted proteins | sample 8958751 | NCBI WGS metagenome assembly JAEEGI01 (sample SAMN16246545, study PRJNA631951) | gut metagenome | biome: gut microbiome; feature: rumen; material: KS-attached | host: Bos | place: Iran: Karaj | collected 2018-10
GAGTTGTATGGGATACGGCCCCTTCTAATCAAAAGCCTCTCGCAAAGTAGCGAGAGGCTTTATTGGGTTAACACTTGAATCACAGGGTCCTATGAATCACCTCCTGCCTTAGAAAACCTGCCCCACGGGCTGGCCGATGGTACCGTAATAGATAATCATTTCTTCATATCTTATCCGAAAACAAACCAAAGGGATTCATAAAACTGCATGATGAGGATGTAGAGCACAAACAGCTCAGCACCCTTGCTAATGCCGAATGAAAGCGTCTCGAGAACGGCGGAAAGCGAGTTGATGCGTCCTGACATCACGCCGAAGGAGATACTCATCAGCACGATGCCGAAGGCGATGATGGGCACGAGGCTGCGACTGAATGCCGAAGGGAAGAGCGAGCCCGTGATGGAAAGCAGGAAGGCATTAGGTGTGACCGTCAGCAGCAGGATGACTGCCACATAGAGGATCAGGAGGAGCAATGCCGACCGCAGCGCCACCTTCTCACGATAACTCTGCTGCATGGCCAGGAGTCCAGACTTCTGCAGACTGCCCCAGGCAATCAGCGAGAGTAAAAGCCACACCAGCAATGGCGAGGCCATGATGCCGACGAAACTGCCGAAGAACCATCGGATGCCCTCGCTGGAGAGCAACGAGCGCACCCCCTCGGTCATCGTAGCCGAGAGCAGCCACGACACGAGGATGAGGATCAGCTCTGCCAACAGCAACACACACCCCAGCCACGCCGCCAGACGACGATCAATCTTCATCGGCTACGAGATTGTCGATATCGATGATATGCAACTCGATGGCACGGACCACCAGACGCGTGGCATTGACATTACCCGTGGACTCAGGGAAAAGCTTGCGCACAAGGTCGTTCTGCCGCTTCTCCAGACTCTTCACGCCGAAGGGCATGCCGCGAAGGCCAGTGATCTGATCCTTCGTATAGCCCAGCGCCAGATGACGGAGGAAACGCTCGTCGTACTCATCGATCTCGTAGTTGACGAGAGCCTCCTGTTTGGCCAGCTGTCCATTGACGGAATACTTGAAACGCTCGACAATCTTCTCGAGGATGGGCTCGTTGAAGACCAGCGTCTTACCCTCCATCACGGCGTTCACATCGCCACGCGTCAACAGCTCACCCGTCTTGAGGATGATGCCGTCGGCACCAGCGTCGAGCACGTCGACCCAGAGTTTCTCGTTCAGGATCTCACCTGTGAAGATAAGCACTTTGATGTCGGGGTGCATCTCCTTGGTACTGCGGCAGATCTCCACACCAACGGTGGTAGAACCACCAAGACCCAGGTCGAGCAACAGCAGGTCGGGCTTCTGCTGCTTCAGCAGTTTCCAGTAGGCTGGCTCAGAGTCAGCCGTGCCGATGACCTCGGCCTCAGGGATGTCATTACGGATGATGCCCAGCGTGCCTTTGAGTTCGAGGGGCACGTCCTCGACGATAATCACTTTGAAGTTTTGCATACGCTTGGTAGTATTATTTTTATATTCGTTATTCCATCGGTATTCTCTGCCCAGATGCCACAGAGGCGGCGGTTGGTGGCCTCACCATGATCACGGACGATCTGACGGCAGAGGAGATAGGGGATGTGGTCGGTCTGGGGATTGAAGAGGTTCTGCGCCTCCTCGTCAGAGAGATGCATGCGGGGCATGGGGACGGTGACCTCGAGATACTTGTCGTCCTTCCGGCTGATGGTCTTCTCTGCCCCACCCTGCTTGCGGAGAATCTCGAAAAGGAAGGCGATGAGGTTCTTGTCGCCCAGGATGCCATTGTCGAGCTGCTGCAGATGCAGACGCACGCCCTCCACCTGGTTCATGGCCTGCTGGGAGAGCAAGCCGTAGAGCTCGCGGTAGTAACTGACCACCTCGGAGACCGACTCCATGTCGCCCTGGTCCAGGAGCTGCTGGATGCGCGAGGGATAGTACATCGTCTCGTGTTTCAAGGTGGAGAGACAGTTGTCGAGCACGGCATTCGAGACGTGGAGGTTATTGTTCTCCAGCTCTGCCCGTCGCAGTTCGTCGTCGGCCATCTCCAGGTTCGTCTGCAACTTCCTTTCAACGTAGAAACGGTTATAGAGACGGTGGCGATAGTATAAGAAGTAATAAGCCGGCAGGATGGCGAAAAGCAGGATGACGAGCAGGATGACGGCGATGCGCTTATTGGTCTGTGACTCCTGCATCTGACGGCAGTAGTCCGCCAGGGTATTATCTGCCGACATCTCCTTATAGAGCTGCGTATAGATCTTGTTGTTGTAGGAATAGAGCTGCCACTCGTGGAGGGCCAGCGCTGCGACGGCTATCTCATTGCGCATATCGAGGATGACGGCATAGTTCACGTCGAGTGAGTCGTGGAACCACTCAATCTCAGGGGCCACCAACGAAGGATCGCCCAGACGCTGCAGGAACTTCGAGCCATGAGGTTGTATCTTCTTGTAATGCAGGTTCAGGTACTCGCGGCAGGAGTCGGTGAAAAGCAGGGTGCGTTCGAAGGTGCCGTTGATATTGGAGAAATAAGCGGAGTCGGCATAGATGGCGGCTCGGCCCAGATCGTCGAAAGTCTGGGCGTGAAGCGTGAAGAGCGAAGCATGAAGCGTGAAGAGCAGCAGGAGGATGCGGAGGGCACCCTTGGGCAGACGGAAAAAGAGACGCGACCCCCTGCCCTTCTCGCTCTCGGCAGCGATGCTGCAGACAGAGAAGATCTGCGAGATCTTGCGGTACTTCTCGATGATACCCTTGCAGTTCAACAGGCCGAAGCCGTGACCGCTGACACCCTCGTCGTGAATGGGCTTCGTATCGAAGAGATGAGCCAGCTGTTCTTCAGTCATTCCTGCCCCAGTATCTGCGACAGAGATCTCCACATAGTCGTCAGTCTCTGTGGCGGACACGTCGACACGTCCCTGCTGGGGTGTAAACTTTCGGGCATTATCCACCAGCGTGTTCAGCATGAACAGCGTCAGGATACGGTCGGCCTTCACCTGGGCATCGGTCTTTTCCACCTCGAGGGTGATGCCTTTCATCTCCAGACTCTTGCGACCTTTAGCCACAATATCAAACAACGGCTGGAGAGGGAAGGTCTCAATCTTCAGGTTCAGCTCGCCCTGCCGTAGCTGTATCCAATGGGTCAGGATATCGTTATAGGAATTGATCTGCGTGGTCAGTTCACGGATGTAATCGTCGTCGCCACCTTTATGGACGGCATAGATAATACGGTCGATGAAGGGCGTGATGCTATTGACGAGCGAGATCTTTGCACGTTGTTCCAGATGGCGGCGCTCGTTGTTCTCCACACGCAGACGCTCCATCGCCACCTCGTCCTGACGCTGTTCGATGAGGTCGTCGAGGCCGTGATCGACGCGTTGTTTCTTGTGCAGATGGTTGAAGAGCCACAACGAGAAGAGCAGGAGGACAATGGCGATGCCCACCGCGATAAGCATCCAGTTGAGCTGGCTGGCAGCCGACTCCAACAGAAGCGCACGGGCTTCGAGCTGACGGTCCTGACGCGTCTCCGTCATCAGGTCGATATAGCTGTTACGGTTCTCGTCGCTCTTAGCCTTATCATCCATCGCGGAATAGGCCACGCTAAGCTGTTCGCGGATGGAAGCCACCAGATCGGGTGCCTGATAGATGATGGTATCAGAGAGTGCCTGCTCCAGGTTGAAGAGTGTCGACTCGTTGTCGCCGGTCTGACGGTAACAGGATGCCAGCGTACGATAGGCACCAGCAATCTGATAGACGTCGCCATAGGCTTCGAAGAGACTGAGTGAACTCTCTGCAAGCCATCCAGGGAGCATATCGTCTTCAATACCCTCTGGGTTCAGGAACTTCATCGCCGGCAGATTGTCGGCTATCAGCTGGCGACGGTAATCGGGATCCATCAGGTGTTCTGAGAGTGCCTCAAGGGCGTTGGCGGCAAAATAAGGATAATCGCCCTGACGCGCAATCATGAAGCAACGCAACAGGTGATCAAACTCCTGTTGGTTGATCTCCTCCTGCGTACCTTCAGTAAGGATACCACCAGCACCGATATTATAGAGGTAATTGAGATACTGAGCCGTATCACGCTGTACTTCGTTGGGGTCAATAGTCTCCAAGGCATCGATAGACTGTCGCTCAAGACCAACGTAATAATAGTAGGTGGAGTTGACGATGGCATATTCCGTCTCGGCATAGATCATACGTCGACGATCTTCATCGGAGAGCAATTCACGTTCTTCGTTAATACGGTTCAAGACACGGTCAGCCCGTTCACGGTATTCATGGAACTCACGGTTGCTGGAACGACGCTGACAGAGGCGCATCTGCTGGATATAACACACAAAGAGTTCTATCTGATTGTCAGTAGTTTGAGGAATATCGTTCAAGTAATCCTCCGCCTGCTTATATTGCATCTTAACGATATCCACAAAGGCCAGATTATTCAGGGCCTCAGCCCTACCCTTATCATAGTGTTCAGACAAGTCGTAGGCACGTTGGGCATAGTACTCTGTAGAGTCAATATTCCGATAATGATAGGCGTAAGAATGAGAATTCAACTTGTCCACCGCTGGCCTATCAGAGTGCGAACAGGCTGATATGAGAATGGTTGATAGTATGAATAGCCAAAATTTCATGTTAGTCAAGAAAATCCCCCTCGCCGACTACTCTTGCGGCGAGAGGGACATGATATTTGTGCGTTAAGCGCGGGCCTTTGCGCAGTAGCCGAGAGCCTCACGGCACTTGTCTGTCACATACTGCCAATCGCCGGCCTTCACCTTATCTGACGGGAACAGCTTAGAGCCCATGCCGACGCAGAACACGCCTGCCTTGAACCACTTCGTCAGGTTCTCCTCCTCAGGAGCTACGCCACCAGTCACCATGATCTTTGACCAAGGCATGGGAGCCATCAGACCCTTGATGAGGTTTGGACCAACGACGTCGCCAGGGAATACCTTCGTGAAGTCGCAACCAACCTCCTGTGCCTTACCGATCTCAGAGGGTGTCAGACAACCTGGGCAGTAAGTTACGCAACGACGGTTGCAGACTACGGCAATATCGGGGTTGAACAGCGGACCAACGACGAAGTTGGCACCCAACTGGATATACAGCGAAGCGGTGGGAGCATCGACAACTGAGCCAATACCCAGCGCAAGTTCAGGACACGCTGTAAGCACCCACTTTGACAGCTCACCAAATACCTCGTGAGCGAAATCGCCACGATTGGTAAACTCGAAAGCGCGAACACCACCCTCGTAGCAAGCCTTGATGACGTTCTTACAAACTTCAACGTCCTTGTGATAGAAAACAGGAACCATAGGTGCTTCAGCAATCTTTGCCATCACCTGGAATTTATCAAACTTTGCCATAATTACTCTTTATATTCACGTTTGAAAATATACTTACCACACTCTGCAGACACCAGTTCCCAACCTTCGAAACCCAGTTGGTTAAGTTTTTTCTCAACACCGATCACGCAGTTGATGACCTTATATTCAAACTGTTTCATAATCTATTTATCTTTGAACTCGTCCATTTGCGTTACCGCCTGCGAGAGACTCTACTTCGTCTACGCTTACCAGGTTGAAGTCACCATTGATCGTGTGCTTCAGAGCAGATGCTGCTACAGCAAATTCGAGAGCCTCGCCCTGAGTCTCTTTGGTCAACAGACCATGAATCAAACCACCAGAGAAAGAGTCACCACCACCTACGCGGTCGATAATCGGATTGATCTCGTAACGCTTTGACTGATAGAACTCCTTACCATCATAGATCAGCGCCTTCCAGCCGTTGAAGGTAGCGCTGTAGCTCTCACGGAGTGTAGAAACGACATACTTGAAGCCGAACTCCTTCATCATCTGCTTGAAGATTCCCTCATAACCAGCAGCATCGGTCTGACCACCCTCTACGTCAGCATCGGGCTTGAAGCCAAGACAGAGCTCTGCATCTTCCTCATTACCAATGCACACATCTACATACTTCATCAGCGGGCGCATAATAGAGATGGCCTTCTCAGAGGTCCACAGCTTCTTGCGGAAATTCAGGTCGACTGATACAGTGACTCCATGACGCTTCGCAGCCTCACAGGCGAGCTTTGTCAGCTCTGCAGCCTTATCAGAGATGGCTGGAGTAATACCAGACCAATGGAACCAGGCTGCACCCTCCATGATCTTGTCGAAGTCGAAATCAGCGGGACTAGCCTCTGCAATAGAAGAATGAGCACGGTCGTAAATCACCTTTGAAGGACGCATAGAAGCACCCGTCTCAGCGTAATACAGACCTACACGGTCGCCACCACGAGCCACGAACTCTGTGTTAACGCCATAACGACGCAAAGCATTGACTGCGATCTGTCCAATCTCGTGCTTGGGCAACTTAGAAACGAAGTAGGCCTCATGGCCATAGTTAGCCACTGAGATAGCCACGTTAGCCTCACCACCACCCGGGATGATGCGGAATGATTCACTCTGAATGAAACGGTCGTTGCCCTGAGGCGACAGGCGAAGCATAATCTCGCCCAATGTTACGATTTTTGCCATTTTTTTTGTTTTTGTTTTATAGATTAATACAATTCCTAATCATTTTGCGACCACAAAGGTACGGATATTTTTCCATTCTACCAAACAATTGCCGTTAAATCCTGCAAAATCCATCGAAATCGATTACGGAACTTACATCAAGAAAAAAAGCAAAACATTTGGTGGAATGCAATTTGTTTTGTACCTTTGCAGTCAAATAAGAATACATCAACTATAATGGCAAAAGAAAACATCAGGATCAAAGATATCGCCGAACGTGCTGGCGTTTCTGTAGGAACGGTTGACCGTGTACTTCATAACCGCCCCAATGTTTCAAAGACGGCTCTTGAGAAAGTGAACAAGGCTCTGGAGGAAATGGACTACAAGCCCAACGTCTATGCCTCGGCCCTCGCCTACAATAAGTCGTACACCTTTTATATAGTACTGCCCAAACACGAGCAGGAGGCCTATTGGGACGAGATTGAAGAAGGTGCGCAGGCATGTACTGACTTCCGTCGCGATTTCGGCATCACCCTGAAATTCATCTATTACGAGCGTTTCAACAATACCGCCTTCACCCGTATGGTACGTGAGTTCCTGACGGAGAAATTCGATGGCGTGATTATTGTGCCCACCACATTGGAGCAGACCGCACGTTTTACAGAAAAACTGATAGACCGTCAGATTCCCTATGTACTGCTCGACTCTTACATGCCTGATCTTAAGCCATTGGCATTCTTCGGACAAGACTCCTTTGCCAGTGGCTATTTTGCTGCACGTATGCTGATGCTTATTGCCAACAAGGAGAAAGAGATTGCGCTGATGAAACAGACTCGCGATGGTAAGGTCGGTTCGAAACAGCAAGCTAACCGTGAAACGGGATTCAGACACTATATGGTAGACCACTTCCCAGATGTAAAGATCACTGAGGTTGACCTTCCATTGGACGAAGAGCGCAAGGAATATGACACTATCCTGGAGAAATTCTTCCAAGAACACCCACAAGTACACCACTGCATCACTTTCAACTCGAAAGCTCATCTCGTAGGTGAATTTCTACAGAAGACCAATCGCCGAGGTGTACAGATTATGGGCTATGACATGGTGCATAAAAACGAGGAATGCATTCGTCAGGGGAGCATCTCCTTCCTCATCGCCCAGCATGCCTATCAGCAGGGATATGCCAGTGTCGACGCACTCTTTAATGCCGTCGTACTGAAACGTGCCGTCAACCCCGTAAACTATATGCCGATAGAGATTTTGACGAAAGAAAACGTAGACTTTTATCGCAGAACTGCAATATAAAACTAATGTAACAAATATAACATGGAACAAGCTACTTATTTAAAAATTAATCCGGCTGACAGTGTCGTAGTATGTCTGCAGCCAAAGAAAAAAGGAGAAATCATTGAAGTCGACAATCTGAGTATTGTCCTGAATCAGGACACCCCTGCAGGACACAAGGTACTCATCAAGGACGTAAAGGAAGGTGAGAATATCATCAAATACGGTTATCCCATCGGCCATGCCCGTAAAGACCTGAAGGCCGGAGAGTGGGTAAACGAGAATAACCTGAAGACCAATCTCTCTGGTACGCTCGAATACACCTATAACCCCGTTAACGAGGAGTTGACCATCAAAAAAGAGAACCGCACCTTCATGGCCTACAAACGTAAGAACGGAGATGTTGGTGTACGTAATGAGATATGGATCGTGCCTACTGTAGGCTGTGTGAACGGCATCGCAGAAAAACTTGCAGAGAAACTGCGCAAGGAAACAGGTCTTAGGGATATCGACAGCATATATGCCTGGCATCATAACTACGGTTGCTCACAACTTTCTGAAGACCACGAGAACACCCGTAAGGTGCTCCGCGATATCTGTCTGCATCCCAACGCTGGTGCGGTGCTCGTACTGAGTCTGGGGTGTGAGAACAACCAACCTGAAGACTTTATGGCCATGCTTGGTGACTACGACAAAGACCGTATCAGACTGCTTGTCACGCAGCGTGTAGAAGGCGATGAAGTAGAAGCCGGCATGCAGATACTGCGCGAACTCTATGCCATAGCCAGCAAAGACAAGCGTGAGGAGGTGCCTGTAAGTCAACTGCGTGTAGGACTGAAGTGCGGTGGCTCCGACGGATTCTCAGGCATCACGGCTAATCCTCTCGTGGGAGAGTTCAGCGACTGGCTTGTAGCTCAAGGAGGAACTAGTGTACTCACAGAAGTGCCTGAGATGTTCGGTGCAGAGACGATTCTTATGAACCGTTGCAAGACACCAGAGCTCTTCGAACAGACGGTATCAATGATTAACAACTTCAAGAACTACTTCCTTTCTCATGGAGAGCCTGTGGGCGAGAATCCCTCACCAGGCAACAAGGCTGGAGGCATCTCTACGCTTGAGGACAAGGCGCTGGGATGTACACAGAAGTGTGGCAAGGCACCTGTAAGCGGTGTGATGGAATATGGTGACCGACTTGAGAACAAAGGCCTGAACCTGCTCTCAGCACCAGGCAACGATCTTGTTGCTGCTACAGCCCTAGCTTCTTGCGGATGCCACATCGTGCTCTTCACGACAGGACGAGGTACACCTTTCGGTACGTTCGTTCCTACGATGAAGATCGCCACCAATCCCACTCTCGCAAAGAACAAGCCTAACTGGGTGGATTTCTCTGCAGGACAACTCGTTGAAGGCCGCACAATGAATGAGCTTGTACCAGAGTTCATTGACAAGGTTCTCTCCGTTGCCAGTGGTCAGAAAGCCCGTAATGAGGAGAATGACTATCGTGAAATATCCATTTTCAAGAACGGCGTGACTCTTTAGTGAAGAGTGAAGAGTGAAGAATAAAGGTCTAATAGCATTATCACCCCTTGGGGTGTTCATCGTACTCTATTTAGTCACCAGCATCATTGCTGGTGACTTCTACAAGATGCCCATCACTGTGGCATTCATGGTGTCGAGTATCTATGCGGTGATCATTCACGGGGGAAGACCGCTTCGCGAGAGGATAGACATTTACAGTCGCGGAGCCGCTACAGGTCAGATGATGCTGATGATCTGGATTTTCGTACTTGCAGGAGCCTTTGCCAACTCTGCAAAGGTGATGGGAAGCATCGATGCAACGGTAAATCTCACACTCTCTCTCCTACCGCCACAGATGCTGCTTGCAGGACTGTTTGTGGCAGCATGTTTCATATCATTATCGATAGGTACGAGCGTTGGTACCATTGTTGCCCTCACACCTATTGCCGCAGGAGTAGCCCACCAGACAGGTACAGACATTGCATTGATGACTGCCGTAGTCGTTGGAGGTTCTTTCTTTGGTGACAATCTTTCTTTTATCTCTGATACGACCATCGTAGCCACTTCGACACAAGGCTGCAAACTGTCGGACAAATTCCGGGTGAACTCATTTATAGTTCTTCCTGCAGCTATCATTATCTTCGCCATCTATGTCTTCATGGGATTCAGCACACAGGCACCACAAGAGGTCGAGCATGTGGAATGGGTGAAAGTCATACCTTATCTCGTGGTATTAGTTACAGCCATCTTTGGCATGAATGTTATGGCTGTGTTGACGATAGGCATCATCCTTACGGGTCTGATAGGATTATTGACAGGTACCTTCGATGTCTTCGGATGGATGAAAGCCATGGGCGATGGCATTATCGGTATGGGGGAGTTGATTATAATCACCATGATGGCAGGAGGTATGCTGGAACTCATTAAACAACAAGGTGGCATAGACTTTATTATTGAGCGCATGACGCGTCGCATTCACGGAAAACGCGGTGCGGAATTGTCGATAGGTACATTGGTGGCCCTTGTAGATATCTGTACAGCCAACAACACCGTTGCCATTATCACTGTAGGAGGCATAGCCAAAAAGATTGATGACAGGTACGGTGTGGATAACAAGAAAGCTGCTTCGATACTCGACACTTTCTCATGTTTCATACAAGGGCTGATTCCATATGGGGCTCAACTGTTGATGGCCGCAGGACTTGCGACACTCAACCCTGTGAAGATCATTCCATATCTTTATTATCCCTTCGCCATAGGTATAGCAGCACTTCTATCAATACTGCTACGTTATCCTAAGCGTTATTCATAACTTTAGACATCATGGACATTATCCAGCGTAACATCTTCAAACTCATTCGTTGCGGTGCTTTCAACACAAAAGAACAGATAGAGCCCATGTCTGCTTTCAAATGGGCGAAGCTATTTCAATTAGCGATCATCCATGATGTTGCCTGTGACGTCTACGAGGGTCTACAGCAATGCAAAGACCAGTTTTTCCTCCGCATGACAGAAGCCCAATGGGAACTATGGGAGAAGACCATCAACGACATCCGTCAGGCGCCTCCGTCAGAAGATCAGGAAGAAAATGAGTTTCTTAAGGCAGACCATCTGACCAACCCTATACTAAACCATAAGTTACAGAACATCCTCGATGATGAGAGTTCTGATACCAGGACACGCCAGTTATTGCTGACCATCATCCGCACCGCGAGACATATTTTGAACGAGGGCTTACCCATCAAAGAACTCATTCTCCTTGGAAAAGAACTTCGCCATGAGAGCAATCGTATAGACTTTAACACCCTTGAAAAATGGCTCAGGAGTCTCACATTCCAACAAGCCGCCCATCTGGAAGGGGCTTTGCTGGTAGAACTATTGGGATTTGAAAAAGAAGAGATTTCCTTTATCAGCATGACAGATGACTCGCATATCAAGCAAGTTGCTCAAGAGTTGATTGAGTTTACTCATTCACGACCTAAGAACTACTACTTCACACAAGGTGACGACAATATCTTCATACATACCAACAACGGAAGTGCCATACTGGGACATGTACGTCGCTCAGCACGATACTTCCGTTATTTTCCTTCAGAGACCTTGACGAACTTTTTTGCAACGTTCGCCCATTCTCTTTCACATATCGAGGAATAGATTCTATTCAACAGAACTTTCCAATACCGCTTCCTCCTGGGCTTTCAGGATGGAGTCTTGCTCAGCCTGACGGCGTCTTGCTTCAGCTTCCTCCTTCAAACGATCATAAGCATTGGCAGCTTCATCATAGTAATTACCCTGCTGATGACTATCCATATACTTCTGATAGGACTCCATGGTATCCTCCAGCTTGGCTGCATCGAAATCAAGAGAATCAATAATCAGACGGGCTTCAGGCAGATGGATATTTCCTGGATTACGATCGATAAACAACTGCAAGGCTGCTTTCGACTTGCTGGCAACGGCATTTTCCCAATCACGGTCAATCTTCTTAAAGGCTTCCAGATGTGCAATAATAGAATCACGATGAGCCTTCTTAGCATCGGCATACATATCCAAAAAGTTCTGAAGAACGGCTGGTTCGGTGCTCATCATCGCATTCTCATAAGCACGCTGCTCATTCTCCTCCTGCGTCTTCTGATAGAAATAAATGCCAAGGAAAACAATAATCAATGCTATAACAAAGCCTACGATGATTGAAGACCATAAAACCTTATGTCCACCTTTCTTCTCCTTCTTAGGAGTAGCCGGCTGAGGACTCTCCGGAATCTCTGGAGCGATATCATACTGGGGAGAGGCAACTGGTACTGTCTCTTCTACCACAGGCGCAGAGGCGTTGATACTACAATGACAGTTAGGACACTCCTGTTGATCTTTGAAAAGATATTCTCCACAGTCAGGACAACGAGTGATCATTCCTGCTATCTCTATACCACACGAAGGACATATCTTTGCGCGGTCGCTAACCTGATGACCGCATTCTGGACATTTGATGATCATATTGATACTTACAATTTAGAGATTTACATTTTTCGATTTATTACCAATGGCGGAAACGGATCTCTCGAAGTCCGTGACGTCCCATAAAACGTGATTTGTCAACATAACCGTTCACACCGACGATACGACCTTTACCCGTATACTGCCACATTGTGATGTCGCGTTCATCAGCTAAAACGGGTTCTTCTTCAGTATACATGGCTATCATCAACTGATAATTATCTAGTTTACCCACCAGATGCTTGTTATAGAAGTTTCGGAACGTATAGACCAGCGGCTTCTGACGATAGGTCCTCTCAATCATACTGAGGAAAGTCAGCAGCGAATCACAGAACTGTTCTGTGGGCATATTGCCCGTGGTCTCCACATCGATCATCGGAATCAGATCTTGTTCACCTGGACGACACTGCGTCATGAAGTTCTGCAGTTGCAAATGTAGTTCGGTCTTTGGACGGAAGAAATGGTAGGATCCCACTTTCAGACCATAGCGATGCGCCAATTCGATATTACGTTCGTATTTCGCATCAATTCTGTCTCCACCCTCTGTGGCTTTCAGATAGACATAAGCCATCTTTGTATTCTCACCGACAGTTTCCCAGAACACCTCTCCCTGATAGTGTGACAGGTCGATACCATGAACATGACCACAGGTATCCTCACACATCAGATAGGGATTGTAGTCGCTGTCCTGAAGATTCACAATAGGAGCAGGTTTTACCACATACGTCTTCTTAGAAGACTTTTTCTTCTTGCTTCTCACCACCTTGTGTGTCTTCTGTCGAGTACGCCGTTTACTTCTTTTCGAACGCTGGGCATAAGCATCTCCAACAGCCATCAGCACAATACATATTATAAATAATATAGAGAGTTTCTTCATTATTATCTTTTTTTAAGCTGCAAAGATACAAATAATAATCAATTATGGAGGAAGAATTAAGAGTTTTTTGTATCTTTGCACCAAATTTTTGAGATATATGAAGAAATTATTGATAGCAATATGCGCAGTAGCCATGCTAGCTGCCTGCCATAAGGATGATACAGAGGAGAATGAAGTGAAAGCAGACCGTACAGTGTTGGTCTATATTTCTGGTGAATGCAGTCTTTGGGACTTTATCGATGATGACCTGAAAGAGATGAAAGCAGGCTCGCAGAGCATCGGCGATAATAATCTGCTGGTATATGTAGACAATGCCACTACTGGTGAAATTCCCTGGCTAGCAAGAATCAATAAAGGCCAGATTACGGACTCTGTTTCTTTCACAGAGATTGCAAAGGTCATGAATCTTGATCCTGCAGAATCTCTTGTCAAAGGTGATCCCTATTCCAGCGAAGCCCAAGTCATGGAAGGCGTTCTCAGATATGCTTTTCAAAAGTTTCCTTCAAAGAATAATGACTATGGTCTTGTACTTTGGGGACATGGTTCTGGTTGGCTGATTAAGGACTCCATACCATATACGGCTATGGCTCGCCAGAAGGCATACGGTATCGACAATGGCAGAAACGACAAGCAATATGGTTCCGCCGATAACGGAAAATGGTTAAACATCCCATCGATGGCAAAATTGCTTTCAAAGCTACCACATCTGTCATTTATCTTCTGTGACTGCTGTAACATGATGTGCTTGGAGGTCGCTTATGAATTGCGCAACGTTACTGACTATCTTATTGGTACTCCTGCGGAAATACCCGGTGTTGGAGCCCCATATAACACTGTTGTCCCTGCCATGTTTGAAAAGACTACATTCTGGAAGTCTATCGTAGACTACTATTTCAAGCAACGTGCAGGTGGCTTTGACGTTCCACTTTCCGTCATACAGACCAATGGTATGGAAAATCTGGCAAATGCCACCAAAACAGTGTTGAAGAATAGTGCCTCGAAAATCGGAGAGGGATATCCCAATACAAGTGGATTAATCTATTATTATTATGACTCTAGTAGTCATCAAGTGTTCTTCGATGCCAATGATTTCATTTTAAAGTATGCCGATACAAACGAATACAACAGCTGGAAACAAGTACTTGACAAGACTGTCATCTATAAGAAGATGGCGACATCATGGATGATTAACAAGAACTCATGGCCAAACTATTATGGCAATTACTTCACGGTGACCGAAGAAAAATATGGAGGTGTTAGCATGTTTGTTCCTACATACATCCAGCAGACAACTGATAACAAATACATTCAGCAAATGCAATGGTACAAGGCAGCAGGATACAATGAAATCGGCTGGTAATCATTGCTAAGATACTACAAGAGGCTGGTGATTATTCACCAGCCTCTTCCTTTTTCCCATGGATCACGACTTTGATTTTCGAGATGCGATGCTCATCGAGTTCTGTCACCTCGAAGGTGAAACTATCGTATTCTATCCGTTCATGCAATTCTGGAAAATCACCTTTAATCTCCAACAGCAAACCTGCCAGTGAATCAGCATCTCCTTCGACATCTTCGAAAATATCATCATCAAGGTCAAGGATCTTAAAGAAATCACTCAATAAAGTCTTACCCTCGAAGATGTAGGTGTTCGCATTCACACGAACGTATGTTTTCTCTTCTACATCATATTCATCGTTGATTTCACCCACAATCTCCTCAAGAATATCCTCTAGTGTGATGATGCCACTGGTACCACCAAACTCATCTACCACGATGGCGATATGCACCTTGTTCTCTTGGAATTCACGCAGCAGATCATCAATCTTCTTTGTCTCCGGAACGAAATATGGCGGACGAATAAGAGACTGCCACCGGAAGTTAGCTGGCTTCGAAAGGTGCGGAAGGAGGTCCTTAATATATAAGATACCACGCACATTATCGATAGAATCCTGGTATACAGGAATACGGGAATAATTGTTTTCTACAATACACTTGATGACATCAGGGAACTTACTGCGAAAGTCAAGATCTACAACATCTTGTCTTGAGGTCATCACCTCCTTGGCAGTCTCATCGCCAAAACGCACGATGCCTTCCAACATATTCTTCTCTTCTTTCAATTCTTCTTCATCAGTAAGTTCCAAGGCCTGTTCCAAATCGTCGACACTCAGCACATGACTCTCTTTCTGCACCACCTTCGATGCCCAAATACCTGAACGAATCAAAACTGATGCGACAGGATAGAACACCTTCCGCAGAAAGGTAATACCACCACAGAATCTACGACACATAGCCAAAGCATGTTGTCCGCAATAAACCTTCGGAATAATCTCACCGAAAAGCAAAAGCAAAAAGGTCAGCAAAACCGTGATGACCACGAACTCCAACCACACTGCATTTCCGAAATCAATAAGATGGGCGAAGAAATAAGTACTAAGCATAATAATAGCCACATTCACCAAATTATTTGTAATCAGGATAGTGGCTAATGTCCGTTCAGAATCTTCTCCTAAAGCAAGAATCTGTTTGTCACGCTCGTTGTTACTTTCTTCCAATTCGTTCAAATCATTGGGTGACAATGAGAAAAAAGCGATTTCGGAACCAGAAGCAAAACCCGAAAAAAATAGGAGTATAACGGCTAAGATGGCCGCAAAGATGGCTCCCGTAGAGGGAGCCATGATTGTTACTTCATTGAATATCGATTGAAAATAGTCCATTTTCAATAATTAAAATGGAAGCTGTCCACTCTGTTCTGCTTCACTCTGAGACTGTTGAGCAGAAACCTCCGGAGAAGCTACAGACTGTTCAACTGATGAAGTCGACTTCGGAGAAAGCAACTCCAGATTATCTGCCCAAATCTCTGTGGCATACCTCCGCTGTCCCTGCTTATCATCATAGGTCGTATAACGAATACGGCCCTCAATGTAGAGCTTGTCACCTTTATGGACATACTTCTCAACAATCTCTGCTAATTTTCTCCACAAGATAACATTGTGCCAATCTGTGTGATCAGGTACTTGAGTACCATTTTGAAGTGTATAACCACGTTCGGTTGTAGCAAGACGAACACGAGCTACAGCAACACCTTGATCAACATAACGTACTTCAGGATCTTGTCCTACGTTACCAATTAACATGACTTTGTTCATAGTTATTAATAATTTAAAAGGTTTATAATATACTATTTGGCTTGACCCAAATAGCGGAACTTAAAGTTCTTTCCTTTAGCTGATGGGAATTGGCTTCTATCATCAACACGTTCCCTCAGATGTTCAACAATACGATTATAGCAATCCATACCGGACTCAGCCTTCACGTTAGCAATAAACTGAGTGTCACGATACTGAAACTTACCAGTACCAGGTACCATCAGTACACGCTTAAAGTCTATCATGCCCTCATACCATCCTGGACGAATCTCGTTCAGACGAACAAGGGCTGGTGCAGCGGGTTTCGTCATAGGCGGTGTACCTACATGAACAGCCTTCTTTTCCTTAAAATCCTGCATACTCTGTGCTTCTGTCTTTATAATGATAAAATAGACTCGTGGACGAACTTTATAGCGTTTGGGATAAAACACATCACTAGATGCGTACTCTCGGATATCAGCCTCGAGCACAGGATTCATCCCTACTTCTTCTATAGCACTAAGAAAATCTATAGCCTCGTCAACACTGGATACTAGCGTTTCACGGTCAAAATACCTTAAATATAAATTCATTGTTGAGAAAAGTTGTTTTCCTTAATAAGAAGAGCGGAAAACGGGACTCGGACCCGCGACCCCAACCTTGGCAAGGTTGTGCTCTACCAACTGAGCTATTTCCGCATTAAAAAAGATGTGAAGAGGAGGAGACTCGAACTCCCACGTCGCAATTGACACTACCCCCTCAAAGTAGCGCGTCTACCAATTCCGCCACCTCTCCAGCAAAAACATATGCTGAAAAAAAAGAGTGCCCAGAACAGGACTCGAACCTGCACGCCTCGCGGCACACGCACCTGAAACGTGCGCGTCTACCAATTCCGCCACCTGGGCATTTAACATCCGACCCAACGCCGAGATGCCTCTTTTTGTTCAAAATGTTGAGCGGAAAACGGGACTCGGACCCGCGACCCCAACCTTGGCAAGGTTGTGCTCTACCAACTGAGCTATTTCCGCATTTTCAATCCTTTGTAAGGAGCATTCCTCTGAATGCGGATGCAAAGGTAATGCTTTTTTTGGAACTGACAAACTTTTTGGACGTTTTTTTTCTAAAAAAGTACGATTTTATCGAAAAAATGCGGTTTCAGGGGAGTTAATCCATCCGATTTCTGTAATCTTCATAGCTAAAACGACGCAAAATCTCCAATGTGCCATCCTCATGTAACATGCCGATTGAAGGATGCGAAATGCCATTAAATGTATTCGTCTTCACAGTCGTATAATGAATCATATCTTCAAAAATCACTTCATCTCCTTCTTGCAACGCATGGGCAAATCGCCAAGAACCCATAAAATCACCACTAAGACAGCTGTTCCCACCTAAACGATATGTCAATGGTTCCGTTGCCTTCTCCAAATCCACGTGCTCAGCCCCACGGACATCTGGGAAATAGGGCATTTCCAAACAATCTGGCATATGGCAGGTAAAACTGACATCGAGGATGGCGGTCTTTATGCCTTTATCCTCTACGACATCTACGACGTGCGAAACCAACGGTCCTGTCTGCCATGCGAAGGCACTACCCGGCTCAAGAATGACCTTTAGCCAGGGATAGCGCTTGTGGAAGTCCTGCATCATCGAGATCAGAAGATCCACATCGTAATCCTTGCGCGTCATCAGATGACCGCCGCCAAAATTGATCCATTTCAACTGGGGGAACCACTTTGCAAATTTATCCTCAATATGCACAAGCGTACGTTGAAACACATCTGCCCCACTCTCACAATGACAATGACAATGGAAGCCCTCAATATCCTCCGGCAGTCTTTCAGGCAACTTGTCGGCAGTCACTCCAAAGCGTGTGCCAGGCGCACAGGGATTATACAACAAAGTGCCGACCTCGGAATACTCAGGATTGACCCTCAGACCTATAGACAGCCCTGCAGCACGCTGATGATAGCGCTCATACTGCGATAGGGAATTGAAAGTAAGATGGGAAGAGCAGCTTATGATCTCATCTATCTCATCGTCAGTATAAGCCGGAGAGAAAGTATGTGCAGGTGCCCCGAACTCCTCAAAGGCCAGACGCGCCTCTGACAGCGAACTGGCGGTAGTGGCCTTGATATACTCGCGGAAGATAGGAAAAGTCTTCCACAGTGCAAAAGCCTTGAAGGCGAGGATTATCTCTATATCGGCTTTCGCCGCAACATCAGCAATAAGCTTGAGGTTGCGGCGAAGTCTTTTCTCTTCTATAATATAAATAGGTGTAGCCATTAGACTTTCTTGAGTGGAATAAGTACACTAAACGTTGATCCTTCGCCCTCCACAGATTCAACCATACAGTCTCCACCATTTTTACGGGCAAAGTCTTGACAAAGCTGAAGTCCGAGGCCGGAACCTTCCTCACCACCTGTACCATATGTTGTCTCTCCTTTATGGAAGATGGTGTCGATACGGTCTGCAGCAATACCTACGCCGTGGTCTCTGACACTTACCTTAGCATAATCACCATCTCTCGTCATCAGGATCTCAATACTGGAGTCTTCTGGAGAGAATTTGATAGCATTCGACAGGAAGTTACGTATCACCGTCTTCAACATATCATTGTCAGCATTCACCAACATTGGTTCTGCAGGAGCTTGATAATCAAGTTTAATACGCTTTGTCTGAGCTATCATCTCGAAGATTTCAACCACGCCAGGAACGATATCATTCAGGTCAAGATCCTGTAACACCACATTCAGTCGTCCAGTCTGGCTCTTTGTCCACTTTAGGAGATTATCCAACAGATCATGTACTTCTTCCGATTCTCTGTTTGCCTTATCCAGCAGTTCATATAGTTCCGGTCCTACCAGATCAGGCGACGTGGAAGCAACAACGAGATTCAATACCATACGGATACTGGCCATCGGAGAACGAAGGTCATGAGCAATGACAGAATACATCTTATCACGATTATTCAGAGTCGCCTTCAATTCTGCATTCTGCTGTTCAATAATCCGTTTAGCAGCGACAAGAGAAATCTGCTGCATAACACGCATGACGAGTTCTTCCTTATTAAACGGCTTTGTCAAGAAGTCACTAGCACCGACCTGGAATCCATGCACCAGATCTGCAGGTGTGTTAAGAGCTGTCAAGAAAATGATTGGAATGTCTGCCAGCTCCGGATCCTTCTTCATGATTACTGCGGTGTCAAAACCTGAAATATCAGGCATCATCACATCGAGCAGGATCAAGTCCGGATGTTCTTTCTTGGCCTGCTCAATACATGCATTTCCACCATTTGCCGTACAAACCTGAAACTTCTCATTGGTCAACAATATTTTCAGCAACAGGACATTGCTCATCACGTCGTCGACAATAAGAACCTTATAGTCGCTTCGGTTTATCTTTGACTCTAATGTTGCTCCTGCGTCCATTATTTTATGTAGTACTAATATTCTAGTTTGCAAAAATAGTGCAATATTTTGAAATATCCAAATTATTGCACTACTTTTTTACATTTTTCATCAATTCTACCTATATTCTGCCCATGATTTGATGCCTATTTCATCAAGTTTATAGGTACAGAAGGCTTGAATGAACGCTGAAGCCAGACGGCTATTTGTTATCAACGGCACATTTAGATCGATTGCTGCACGACGGATTTTATACCCATTGGTCAACTCATGTGAGGTCAAGTTCTTGGGGATATTCACCACCATGTCAATCTTGTGCTGATGCAACAAATCGAGTGCCTGAGGCTGTGCTGTATCAGAAGGCCAATGAACTAGTATGTTTTTAATGCCGTTATCCGTGAGATACTTCGACGTACCCCCAGTGGCATAAAGTTCATAACCGTGTTCCACGAGCATACGTGCTGCATCCAGCATCTCTGCCTTCTGTTTAGCTGAACCTGTGGAGAGCAAGACCGTCTTCTTCGGAATACGATGGCCAACACTGAGCATGGCCTTTAATAATGCTGTATTCGTATTATCACCAATACAGCCCACCTCACCAGTAGAAGCCATATCCACACCAAGCACAGGATCAGCCTTCTGCAGACGGTTGAAACTGAATTGCGAGGCCTTGATACCAACATAGTCAAGATCGAAGAGGTTCTTATGAGGTTTCTCTACCGGCAGTCCAAGCATCACCTTGGTGGCAAGATCTATAAGATTCAATTTCAACACTTTGCTCACAAAGGGGAACGAACGCGAGGCACGGAGATTACACTCAATGACGAGGATATCGTTGTCGCGAGCCATATACTGGATGTTAAATGGACCGTTGATATGCAACGCCTTGGCAATCTGACGGGATATACGCTTGATACGGCGCACAGTTTCCACATACAATTTCTGAGGTGGGAACTGAATGGTGGCATCACCCGAGTGAACACCAGCAAACTCAATATGCTCGGAGATGGCATATGCCAAGATCTCACCTTCCTTCGCTACGGCGTCCATCTCTATCTCCTTAGCATGTTCTATGAACTTTGACACTACGACAGGGTGATCTTCGGATACATTCGCAGCCAACTGCAGGAACTTTTCCAGTTCCTCCTTATTAGAGCAGACATTCATGGCAGCGCCAGACAACACATACGACGGACGCACAAGGACAGGGAACCCTACCCTTTCAACAAACTTATCAATATCCGCCATCGTTGTAAGTGCGCTCCATTCCGGTTGGTTCACACCTATCTCATTCAACATCTGCGAGAACTTTGCACGATCTTCAGCACCATCAATATCCACAGCCTGAGTACCCAGAATATTCACATGCTGTTCATCAAGATAGACTGCAAGATTATTGGGGATCTGACCACCCGTAGAGACAATCACGCCATACGGCTGTTCCATATCAATGATATCGAGTACGCGTTCGAAAGTGAGTTCATCGAAATACAGGCGGTCACACATATCATAGTCCGTGCTGACAGTCTCAGGATTATAATTGATCATCACTGAGCGCCAACCTTCTTTGCGGATAGTATTCAAAGCCTGAACGCCACACCAGTCGAACTCGACGGAAGAGCCTATACGATAGGCACCGGAACCAAGAACAATAATACTTTTCTTATCGTTCTCGTACTGAATATCACTAGCCACTCCAGAATAGGTCACATAAAGGTAATTCGTCTGAGCTGGATACTCTGCAGCCAATGTATCAATCTGCTTGACCACAGGCAGGATATTGAGTTGCTTACGACGATTTCTCACCAGTAACGATGCATCATGCATCGTGTTGATTTCACCTTCCAATCCAATGGCACGAGCAATCTGGAAATCTGTGAATCCATAGATTTTCGCCTCACGAAGCAGAGCCTCCTCCAATGTATTGATATTCTGTTTCTTCAGGCGCTCGTCAATATCAATGATATGCTTCAGTTTCTGCAGGAACCACTTATCAATCTTGGTCAGTTCATGAATCTTGTCGATATCATATTCTGGCAGATGCATCGCCTTCGAAATCACAAAAATACGCTTGTCCGTCGGTTCACGCAGAGCAGCATCGATATCTGCTATTTTCAGTTCCTTATTCTCCACAAAGCCGTGCATGCCTTGTCCGATCATACGCAGACCTTTCTGAATGGCTTCCTCAAATGTCCGTCCGATAGCCATCACTTCGCCTACAGACTTCATCGATGAACCAAGTTCTTTGTCAACCCCGCGGAACTTACTCAGATCCCAACGAGGTATCTTACATACCACATAGTCAAGAGCTGGCTCAAAGAAAGCACTCGTGGTCTTTGTCACAGAGTTTTTGAGTTCAAAGAGTCCGTAACCCATACCCAACTTGGCGGCAACAAAAGCCAGAGGATAGCCTGTAGCCTTAGACGCCAGAGCCGACGAACGGGAAAGACGGGCATTTACCTCGATGACACGATAGTCTTCTGAGGTGGGGTCAAAAGCATACTGTACATTACACTCACCCACAATACCAATATGACGGATAATCTTTATCGCCAGCGAACGGAGTTTATGATACTCGGAATTCGTTAGTGTCTGTGAAGGCGCTATCACTATTGACTCTCCTGTATGAATACCCAGTGGGTCGAAGTTTTCCATATTACAAACGGTAATACAGTTGTCATAACGGTCACGCACCACCTCGTATTCTATCTCCTTCCATCCCTTCAAGGATTTCTCTACCAGCACTTGTGGTGAGAACGAGAAAGCTTTCTCTGCAAGTTTGTTCAGTTCCTCCTCATTATCGCAAAAGCCAGAACCCAGGCCACCCAGCGCATAAGCAGCACGCAGAATGACAGGATAGCCCAACTCTGCAGCAGCCTTGCGGGCATCATCAATATTGTCGCAAGCCTGACTCTTGATGGTCTTCACGCCTATCTCATCGAGTTTCTTCACAAAGAGTTCGCGATCCTCTGTATCCATGATGGCCTGAACGGGCGTACCCATCACTTTCACACCATACTTCTCGAGCACACCACTCTGGTATAGTTCCACGCCGCAATTCAGGGCCGTCTGTCCGCCAAAAGCCAAAAGGATACCGTCAGGACGTTCTTTTTCGATGACCCTTTCAACGAAATAAGGCTGTACAGGCAAGAAATATATCTCATCGGCTACACCCTCTGAGGTCTGTACTGTGGCGATATTCGGATTGATCAACACAGTCTTGATACCTTCTTCTCTCAAGGCTTTCAAAGCCTGGGAGCCACTATAGTCAAACTCTCCAGCCTCACCAATTTTCAACGCGCCGCTACCCAGCAGCAATACTTTCTTTATATTATTGTCTCTCATAACGTCTCAATAAAACGGTCAAACATAAATTCTGTGTCTACGGGTCCAGAACAGGCCTCAGGATGGAACTGGCTTGAGAACCAAGGATACGACAGATGACGGATGCCCTCATTTGAGCCATCATTCATATTCACGAAAAGTTCGCGCCAGTCATTACCCAATGTCGCAGCATCCACTGCATAGCCATGATTCTGTGAAGTCACATAGCAACGGTTAGTTCCCACCTCGCGTACAGGCTGGTTATGCGAACGATGACCGTACTTCAGTTTATAGATGGTAGCACCTCCGGCCTTCGCCAGCAACTGATTACCCATACAGATACCACAGATGGGTTTACGTGAGCGTGACATCTGTTTCTTCAACACCTCCACAGCATCCACACACATGTCAGGATCGCCAGGACCATTGGCCAGGAAAAGACCGTCAAACGCCATGTCAGTATAGTCGAAGTTCCATGGCACTCGGATAACCTCAACATTACGATTGACTAGACATCTGATAATATTGTTCTTTACGCCACAGTCTACAAGTACCACCTTACGTCCGGCTCCTTCATTGTATCGTATAACATCCTTACACGACACACGCGCCACCCAGTTGATGCTGCCGTAGTCCGCTACCTCCTGATCATCCAAAGAATCCTGATGATCCGGATACACCAGTTTACCCATCATCACACCATGCTCGCGAAGAACTTTCGTCAGCTGTCGTGTGTCAATGCCTGTCACTCCTGGCACCTTCTCTCTCTTGAGCCATTCATCAAGGCTTTCGCACGCATTCCAGTGAGAATACTCCATGCTATAATCACTCACAATGATGGCCGAGGCGTATATCCTGTCGCTCTCCATAAAAGTGGCAATGCCGTTCTGCTCAATGGAGAACGGGGGAACACCATAGTTACCCACCAACGGATAGGTCAACGTCATCAACTGTCCCGCATAACTTGGGTCTGTCAACGACTCTGGATAACCCATCATTGCCGTATTAAAAACGACTTCACCCGCCACAGGTTTCTCATACCCGAAGCTCTTTCCTTTGAATGTTGTTCCGTCTTGCAGAACAAGTGTTACATCTTTCATCATATATTATTTATCTCATCTTCAAAAAAAAAGGCGAAACGTTTAACAACGAATCGCCCTTAACTTTATTCAACAGTAACGCTCTTAGCGAGGTTTCTTGGTTGGTCGACATTCTTTCCTTTGCAGACAGCCACGTGATAGGCCAACAACTGAAGTGGTATCGTTGCCACCAGTGGTTCCAGACATTCCAACACGTCGGGCAGTTCTATGACCTCGTCGGCAATCTTCGAGATGACGTCGTCGCCTTTCGATACAAGGGCGATCACCCTACCCTGACGAGCCTTGATCTCTTGTATGTTCGACAGCACCTTCTCATACATGGCATTATGCGTAGCAATAACCACCACAGGCATATCCGAGTCAATCAGTGCAATAGGACCGTGTTTCATTTCTGCAGCAGGATAGCCCTCTGCGTGGATATATGATATCTCCTTCAGCTTCAATGCTCCTTCCAGAGCTACAGGATAGGAGTAGCCACGACCCAGATAAAGGAAGTTATGCGCATAAGTAAAGGTACGCGCGAGGTCGGCCACCTTGTCGTTGGTCTGCAGCACCTCACGGATCTTTACGGGAATCTCACTCAGTCCCTTAACGATCTTCAGATACTCATCACGGTCGATGGTACCCTTAGCCTCACCCATCGCCAACGCGATCATCGTCAGCACCGTCACCTGTCCGGTGAAGGCTTTCGTCGAGGCCACACCGATCTCTGGACCTACGTGAATATAGGTACCAGTATCCGTTGCACGGGGAATGCTTGAGCCGATAGCGTTACAGACACCATAGATAAATGCCCCTTTCTCTTTGGCCAGCTGTACGGCGGCCAGTGTATCAGCGGTCTCACCACTCTGCGAGATGGCAATCACCACATCACCCTTACCCACCACAGGATTCCTATAGCGGAATTCTGAGGCATACTCCACCTCTACAGGGATACGGCAGAGCGACTCTATGATCTGCTTACCAATCAGACCTGCATGCCAAGATGTACCGCAAGCCACGATCACCACACGTTTGACTTCGAGCATCTGTCGACGATAGTCTATCAGAGCAGACAGGGTCACATGATCGGCTTCGATATTCACACGGCCACGCATGCAGTTCGTCAGACATTCAGGCTGCTCGAAGATCTCCTTCAGCATAAAGTGCGGATAACCGCCCTTCTCAATCTGTCCAAGGTCAAGATCTACCTTCTTCACCTTCAACTCCTGTTCCTCACCGAGGATACTCACTACGTGCAGATCCTGTCCGCGACGGATGACGGCGATATTACCGTCTTCGAGATAGACCACCTTATCCGTATATTCCACGATAGGACTGGCATCAGAGCCAAGGAAGAACTCATCCTCGCCGATACCCACCACCAGCGGACTCTGCTTTCGGGCCGCAATGATCTGGTCTGGGTCACGTTTGTCGAGCACAGCGATGGCATAGGCACCAATCACCTGATAAAGTGCCACCTGAACAGCCTCCAGCAGATTGAGCTGCTTCTTCACCATGATATACTCGATGAGTTGCACAAGCACCTCAGTATCCGTATCGCTCACGAAGTTGACACCCTTAGCAATCAACTTTTCTTTAATCTCGGCATAGTTCTCGATAATACCGTTATGGATAATCGCCAGGTTATGGCTTTGCGAATAGTGAGGATGCGCGTTTCTCGAAGAAGGCTCACCGTGCGTTGCCCAACGGGTATGGGCGATACCCACACAGCCGGTAACGTCCTTATCATTACAGTACTCTGTCAGATTATCAACCTTACCTTTCGACTTGTAGACATTCAAGTCATTATTGCCGTTAATCAGGGCGACACCAGCGCTATCGTAACCACGATATTCCAGTCGGCGCAAGCCCTTAATCAATATCGGATAAGCGTCTTTCTTCCCTATGTATCCAACTATTCCGCACATATCGTTATGTCTGTTTGTGTTATAATCGACTGCAAAAGTACTGCAAATTTTTCGTTTATGCAAAAAAATGAGGGAGTTTTTGATGAACTCCCTCAACTTTATGACTTAATAGAACTTGAAATAACGTCTGGCGTTGTTGTACGAGATGTCTTCAACCATACGTCCGAGGACCTCCATATCGTATGGCAGCAGTCCCTTCTCCACATCGTTGCCCAACAGGTTGCAGAGGATACGACGGAAATATTCGTGACGCGGATAGCTTAAGAAGGAACGCGAGTCAGTGAGCATACCCACAAAACGGCTCAGCAGTCCCAGCACAGAGAGTGCGTTCATCTGCTTGATCATGCCATCCATCTGGTCGTTGAACCACCAGCCACTACCAAACTGGATCTTTCCGGGCTCACCACCCTGGAAGTTTCCAAGCATTGTGGCAATAACCTCATTGGCACATGGATTCAACGTATATAATATGGTACGCGTGAGCTTACCCTTCATATTCAGGTTGTTCAGGAAATGCGACATGGCCTTGGCTGTGGTGAACTCACCGATGCTGTCAAAGCCTGTGTCAGGGCCGAGCTGGTTGTACATCGCAGTATTGTTGTCGCGGATAGCACCGTAGTGGAACTGCTGGGTCCAGCCGGCATCAGCGTCCATCTCTGCCATCACAGTCAGGAAGCAGTTCTTATACTGACGGACCTCGAGGTTCGACAGCTGCTGTCCACGCATGGCTTTCTCAAAAATGGTCTCGATCTGTGAGTCGGTATATTCCTCATCATAGAACTCCTCGATACCATGATCAGAGAGCTTGGAACCCTGCTCGGCAAAGAAGTCGTGACGTTTCTGTAAAGCATCAACCATATCGGCGAACTTACTGATATTCACGCCACTAACGTTCGAGAGCTGTTCTACGTATTTGGCAAAGTCCGGCTTTTCTATGTTCATGGCCTTGTCAGGACGCCAGGCAGGAATCATGAGGGGATCATCCTGAGCCTTGTGCTTGGCATATTCGACGTGATTGTGCAGATCGTCGACAGGATCATCTGTGGTACATACACACTCTACGTTATAATGCTTCATCAGTCCACGAGCAGAGAACTCGGGCTGCTTCAACTTCTCATTACACTCGTCGAAGATCTCACGGGCGGTCTTGGGGTTCAGCTGCTTGGTGATGCCAAAGGCTGTCTTCAACTCCAGATGCGTCCAGTGATACAGGGGGTTACGGAAAGTATAAGGCACGGTCTCGGCCCACTTTTCAAACTTCTCCCAGTCGGAGGTGTCCTTACCAGTACAGTACTTCTCATCGACACCGTTGGTACGCATAGCACGCCATTTGTAGTGGTCACCACCCAGCCAGAGCTCAGTGATGCTCTTAAAACGATGGTCGTTGGCTACCATCTCTGGGATAAGATGACAGTGATAGTCGATAATCGGCATCTTAGCCGCATGATTGTGATACAAGTCCTGTGCCACTTGGGTCTCCAGAACGAAGTTATCATCATTGAATTGCTTCATACTATAAATATGTTTTTAGTTTGTTTTTAAAATTTCTGTGCAAAGATAGCAATTATTTCACAGAAATTGTTTATCTTTGCCCCAAAATATAACGTAAACGTTTTCTGAATGCAACGCAGGATACTGCTCATCTACACTGGCGGCACCATCGGAATGAACCGCAACCCTCAGACAGGAGCCTTGGAGCCGTTTGACTTCGAGCATCTGTTATACAATGTTCCTGAGCTGAAGCAATTCGATACCCAGATTGAGACCTTCCAGTTCTCACCGCCGATTGATTCCAGTGATATGTCACCAGCGCGATGGACAGACATCAGCCATTGCATCGCCGACCACTACAGCCAATACGACGGCTTCGTGGTACTTCACGGCACTGACACGATGGCTTACACCGCCTCTGCCCTCTCCTACATGCTGGAGAACCTCACAAAGCCAGTCATCTTCACCGGTTCGCAGCTACCCATCGGCCAGTTGCGTACTGACGGCAAGGAGAACCTTATATCTTCGATAGAGATTGCTGCCGCCTGCGATGACCAAGGCCGCGCTCTGGTACCCGAAGTGGGCATCTACTTCAACTCGCATCTACTACGCGGCAATCGCACCACGAAGCAGAGCGCCGAGGAGTTCAACGCCTTCGAGTCGTTCAACTATCCGCACCTCGTCGATGCTGGTGTCAACATCACCTACCATCGCGATCGTATCCTGAAGCCCGACTTCTCGAAGCCGATGACGCCCCATTACCGACTGGATAACAACGTCATCATCTTCTCGCTTTTCCCAGGCATCCGCGAAGACCTCATCCGACACATCATCCACACCCCCAATCTGAAAGCCATCGTCATGCGCACCTTCGGCAGCGGCAATGCACCGCAGTCGCCTTGGTTGCTGAATGCCCTGAAGGAGGGCTCGCACAACGGCAAGGTCATCGTCAACATCAGTCAGTGTCTGCAGGGCGCTGTGGAGATGAGTCGTTATGACTGCGGCTACCATCTGCAGGAGGCTGGCGTCATCAGCGGCCGCGATATGACTGTCGAGAGTGCTGTCACGAAACTGATGTTCCTCCAGAGTCACTACCCCGATGCGCCCGACACCGTGCGCCAGCTCATGCAGCAGTCCATACGAGGAGAGATGACCATATAACAACTTGTGAGAATCGCAAATATTCTTCAAAATCCTTGCAAATATCGAGAAAAGTTTCTATCTTTGCAGCAGAAACAAGTGATAACGATATGGATACTGCTACATTAAACCCTACACAAATGCACTTGCTGAAATTGTTCGCATTCAACAACAGCGAGGAGTATGCCCGTGAAATTCAGGCGGTGCTTACAAAGCATTTCCAGTCTCGCCTTGATGCAGAGGCCGACCGCTTGTGGGACGAAGGCATCCTGAATCAGGAAAAACTGGATGAACTTCGTCATAAGGATCTGCATGCCAAATAAAACCCACATGTGATGGCAAGACTTATAACAGAGGGACGGTTCTTTTGTTATAACATATGAACCGTCCCTCTGTTACAAAATTTAAATTAACACATAATATTATGAAACTATTATTATTATTTGTGATGACCTTTCTGCCGATAGTAACGTGGGCAGATCCTGTCGAGATCAATGGAATTTGGTATAATTTAGTCTCAAAAGCTAAGCAGGCCGAAGTGACTAGTAATCCAGATAATCAATCTAAATACACTGGTGATGTTATTTTACCTGAATCGGTAACTTATGAAAATACAAATTACAGTGTGATTAGTATTGGAATTGGTGCATTCAATTCCTGTAATAGCTTGACTTCAGTCACCATACCCAACAGCGTGACAAGCATTGGAAACAATGCGTTCTCTGGATGTGTGGGTCTAATCTCAGTCATCATACCCAACAATGTGACGAGTATTGGAATTGGTGCATTCAGTGGTTGTTCTGGTCTTACCTCGGTCACTATTCCAAATTATTGCTGTCCGATAAAAATCGGAATTGATTAATATTCGTTTGAGAATGCCTAAAAACAGGCGATTCGCTTCACTTTTTCAAAAAGTAAGCCCCCTATGGTGAAAATCGGAGCTCCAATTGCACCGTATTCTGGGCCGTTTCGAGAGAATTCCAGTATTGAAGCCGGTCTGCCCATGCCTGTTTCGGACAGTTCAGCAACGTAACGAAATTGACATAGTTCCCAATCGTCAGTCTTGCCAGCGTGACGATGTTCGAGAATGCGAGTTTGCACTTTGCCTTGTGCTGCATTACTCTCAGGAGAAGATAGGCAATCATGGTCACCCATATCTGGACTTCAATGGCGTTGACGTTGTCGCCAAGGAAGTATTTAAGCGGAAAATTCTGCTTCAGTTTCTTGAAAAGGCACTCAATAGCCCAGCGTCTGCGGTAGGTCTCACAGATCTGTTCTGCAGACATTTCGTCCTGGTCCAGTACATTGGTAATGAATGTAACAGTGTCCTTCCCGTCATCAGTACGGCGGACAATCCTACGACAGCGGTATGTGCCTTTTATATATTCACGTACTTCAACAACGCCAGATTTGGGACGGCGACCACGTCTATGACTCAGTTCTTCCTGTGTCAAGGGACGTTTCACGAGTTTGTTGAAAGACAACTCAATGATCTGGTCTGCAATGATATCCTTCTCTGGACACCTTCTTTTCTCAATGATTTTGAAACGTGCATTGTCCTTCTGGCGAGTGACGAACTTATATCCAGTCTCAGTCAGCTGTTTCCATATCAGATAGTCGCTGTATCCCATGTCAAAGACGACAAATGAGTTTTGGGGCAGGCAGAAGATACGCTCCATCAACTCATGATCGCTCCTGGCAGCTGCAGTAAAATCGACAAATATTGGCAGGTCGATATCCTCTTGGATGATAGTATGAGCCTTGATGCCTCCCTTTTTCCTGCCATTTTCCGAATGACGGCCAGCACCCTTGAGAATCTCAGAGAACAGCGTTATCGTCGTGGAGTCCATGATGAATATCCTGGTTGCAGTCTCATGTTTCGTTCGGCTGTCCGATAAAACCGAGGCATATTTTCTGAGAAGCATGCGATAGATGCTTCCAAAGAAGGATGAGGAGCGGCGTTTATTGGCATCGGACAGCGTACTGCGACAGATCATATGGTCAAGACCGAAATGATTCATACGGGTTGCATTCGCTTCAAAACCAAGACAGACCTCGCGCAGGGAACGCAGATTACACAGCACTGCATACAGCATCACAACGAGATGAGAGTACCCGTCGAGGTGCTTCACGTAGCGATTTGAGCCCGTTTTTGACGCTAAAGTGTTAATTTTTTGCCTGTCCATCAATTTTATTAGCTGACTTAGTACCGGCTGTCCGGAGAAATTTGTACCTTTGCCCATAGATTTGAATTTTGATTGTTGCAGATACAAAATTACAAATCTTTGGGGACTTATCGAAAGGTTTGTCCCCATTTTGTTTGGCTCTGTTTCATTATTTTATCGGACACCACTATTTCAGAATTATTAATTTTGTTGTTTACTTTTCATCATGAATCTACTCTTGGAAATGTACCTTACAAATCGACATCCTACTATTTAGGTCGCGGATGTCGGATAGCAGATTCCAAATACCGTCCTCGGAAAGCACGCCACGTTTGAGGTCAGCAGGCAATCGTCCTGCCTCGTCGTCAGTAAAGTCTTGCTTCCACTCCTCACTGGCATAGTACTTATCGAGGGCCTCGATATCCTCCTGTACGGCCTCATACCTGTCGAGCGCTGCCGAAAGTTCCATCACCGCCGCAGCCGTTCTCTCCAGCCGCAGCTCCATCTGCCTGATGCGTTTTAACTGTTCCATACAGCATTATTTGTTCAGAATCTGCTCAGCGTGCTCCTTGGTCTTCACTTGCTTGCCGGCAAAGATCTGCTCGATAATGCCGTCTTCGTCGATGATAAAGGTGGTGCGGATGGTGCCGAGGGTCTTCTTGCCATACATCACCTTCTCGCCCCAGGCACCCATCGCCTCCATCAGGGTCTTGTCGACGTCGGCAATCAGCGGGAAGGGCAGTTCGTGCTTCTCCTTGAACTTCACGTGCGAGGCTGCAGAATCCTTGCTCACGCCGACCACCTCGTAGCCCGCACCTTGCAACTCGCCGTAATGGTCTCTCAAACTGCAAGCCTCAGCCGTACACCCGCTGGTATTGTCCTTCGGATAGAAGTACAACACCAACTTACGTCCACGATAATCACTCAGACGGATGTCCCGTCCCTGTTCATCCTTGCCCAAAATCTCGGGCGCCTTGTCTCCAATGTTCATAGTCATGATCTGTTAGATAATGCTGCAAAGTTACAACTTTTCCGTCGACAAAACAAATATCTCTAGGCAATTTCTCCATTTCAACGACTGATATTTATCAAAAACTCCTTCATAAAAAGAGAAAAACGGGGGATTAAGACTTTGAATTCTAATACTCCGAATGAAATTTCAAATACTCCAAAAGTTTTTTCGCTTACTCCGATAGTATTGAACAACAATCCCGACCTCCTTCTGGCTAATCACTAAACATTTAGCATGTTTAGATGTTTAGAAGTTTAGTTTTTGTATATATGTAAATATAAAAATAATAATTTTATTTCTTTTATTCTATAAATCCTAAATATCTAAACTCCTAAACTTCGAAACATCTTGGTTTCCAAAGATGAAAAAAGATGGGTCAGAGAAAGCCAGAAGGCGATTTGCGAGACTTCAACCTAAAAAGAACAGGCTGACACCAACGACGGAGATAAAGGCGCCAACAATAGCCTTCCAAGTAATCTTCTCATGGAAGAGCCAATACGAGGGCAGAAGGATGATGATGGGCGTCATAGCCATCAGCGTGGAGGCGATGCCAGCTGCCGTATATTGTACAGCCATCAGCGAGAAACCGACTCCCACAAAAGGACCAAAGATAGTTGTGGCCGTAGCAACAGAAAGTCCCTTTTTATCGCGCATCGCCTCACGCAAATGTCCCATTTCATCGCGATAATGTAACAACAGTAGGAAACCTACGATGCCTGCTATACAACGGTAGAAATTGGCGCTGAAGGGCACCAACCATTCGGGCACGCCCATATCTGCCAAAACCGCCATGTCGTAATGATCCATTCCTATTTTGCTCAACACCAATCCCACGCCTTGACATACGGCTGCACCGATGGCATAAAGCACACCGTTGAGAGGCAGTTTCAGTGACACCTTATGATGTTCGCCTCGCCCGAGTACGGAAATGCTGATACCAAAGAGTGTCACCAACATTGCCACGATGCTCATTGCCGTCATCTGTTGCCCCAGCGTCACCCAAGCCATCAAAGCCGCGGACAATGGAGCCAGCGTCATAAAAAGCTGACCATAACGTGAGCCGATTATTATATAACACTGAAACAAACAGAAATCACCTATGACATAACCTACGAGTCCTGACAGCAGCATCCATCCGCAAGCATCGCCTGATACACCTACAGGCAGCGGATTACCCGTCACCACACCAAAGAGAACCAGCGAGAATACCAACGCCAGTGCCATCCTCAACACGTTTAGCGTAAGATTACCCAGCCGCTTGCTACCGAATTCGCTCAACAATGCTGTCGCTGTCCACGAAAACGCTACGCCTATCGAAATCAGTTCCCCTAAATAAGTCATTGTTCAGTTTTTGGATTGTCCTTTGTTATATTCATTGTGCAAAGGTACAAAATAATTCGTAATTAGTAATTCATAATTCATTTTATTTAATATTTCTTTGAACAAAACAAATTATCTCACAATTATTCATTATCTTTGCACCAAAATATGAAGAAATTAGGATTGTTGCCGCGCATCATCATCGCCATCGTGCTGGGCGTATTGATGGGAAACGTGCTGCCGGAAGGTGTGGTGCGCGTGTTTGTGACATTCAACAATGTGTTCAGCCAGTTCTTGGGCTTTCTCATTCCACTTATCATCATCGGACTGGTGACTCCGGCCATTGCCGACATCGGACGGTCAGCGGGCAAATTGCTGTTGCTGACAGTAGGACTGGCCTATGCAGACACCATTCTTGCGGGACTCTTGGCTTTCTTTACTGGCACAGCCATCTTCCCTGCGCTGATAGATGCAGAACCTTCGATAACGGTAGAAAATGTTCCGAAGCTACAGTCCTATTTCCTTTTGGAGATACCACCCATACTTGACGTCATGGCTGCGCTGGTGAGTTCGTTCGTGATCGGTATCGGCATCGCCTATACCGACTCGCCGACACTGAAGAAAGGCTCTTCTGAGTTCCGCACCATCATCGAAAAGACCATCGCGAAGGCCATTATCCCGCTACTGCCGCTTTATATCTTCGGCATCTTCCTCAGTATGACCTATGTAGGCGAGGCATATCATATCATTGTAGTGTTTGGCAAAATCATCTGCATTATCTTCGTGCTGCACATCGTCATCCTCATCTATGAGTTCTTCATTGCCGGCGGACTGGCCCGCAAGAATCCGCTGCGATTGCTACTGAATATGCTGCCAGCCTATATGACAGCCTTGGGCACCTCGTCGAGTGCTGCCACAATTCCTGTCACGTTAAAGCAGACCAAAAAGAACGGCGTGAGCGATGACATCGCCAGTTTCTGCATTCCTCTCTGCGCCACCATCCATCTCTCGGGCTCGATGATGAAGATCACCTGCTGCGCACTCACCGTCTGTCTCATCGGCGGACTGCCACACAACCTGCCACTCTTCCTCCATTTCATCGTGCTTCTGGCCATTTGTATGGTAGCAGCCCCTGGTGTGCCTGGCGGAGCAGTGATGGCGGCATTGGGGCCGATGGCCGGCATTCTCGGCTTCGATCCAGAGGCTCAGGCGCTGATGATTGCCCTCTACATTGCAATGGACTCCTTCGGCACCGCCTGCAACGTCACTGGCGACGGCGCGCTTGCCATCATCATCAACCGTCTACATAAAAAAAGATGAAACGATTCCTGCCTCATGTTGTTGCGTTTCTGGTGGTAGCCATCTGGGGGACAACGTTTGTTTTTACCAAGTTGCTGCTGCTGGGCGGACTGACGGCAGCTCAGATATTCATCCTGCGCTTCATCATCGCCTACATTTTGCTGTTGAGCTATTGTCTCGCGAGGGGAATCCGCTGGTTAGCAGATAGCTGGCGCGACGAACTGCTGATGGTGGCATTGGGCGTGACAGGAGGCTCGCTCTATTTCCTGACGGAGAACTCTTCCATGAACTACACCACGACCACCAACACCAGCATTATTGTCAGCCTCTGTCCGCTTTTCGCCTCGGCTTTCATCGGGTTCTTCTACAAATCTGAGCGGCTAAGTCGCTTGCAAACCTTTGGCACGCTGATGGCGGCGGCAGGAGTCATTGTGGTTGTCATGAATGGGCATTTCGTATTGCGCCTCTCGCCACTGGGTGATACATTAGCCTTCGCCGCCTGCCTTTGCTGGGCGTTCTACAGCCTGCTCATGATACCCGCCAACAAACGCTACGATACGGTATTTGTCACCCGCAAAGTATTCTTCTACGGTCTGCTGTCGATGATACCATATTTAATAGTACATCCCGAGATGAATATCCATCTGCTGTTCAGCAAGCCCCATTTGGCGTGGAACCTGCTGTTCCTTGGATGCGTAGCTTCCATGCTGTGTTTCCTGGCGTGGAACTGGGCACTGAAGCAGTTAGGCGCCGTTGTCGTCACGAACTATGTTTACCTAAACCCCGTCACCACCATCGTCTTCGCCTGGCTCCTCCTTGCCGAAGAGATCACCCCGTGGTTCATTCTCGGCACCGTGCTCATCCTTCTCGGTATGTACCTTGCGGATCGACATTCTCATATACGTGTTCCTCATTGCCGGCGTACTGGAGTACGTCGCCTACGTAGTGAATAAGACACACAACTTGTAGAATAAGAGCCTCTTGCTCATCGTTAAGTGCCTTTTGATGCGCAATAAGCGCCTCTCCCCAATAAATAGAGAATCTTACTTCTTAAACATCTTGCTCATGCTGTGCAGGTATTCCGTCGGCGTGATACCGAAAGCGAATTTGAAGGCGCTGTTGAATGCTGCTGAATTACTGAACCCACACTTGCTAACCATTTCGTCCATTGAGCAGTCCGAATGCTCCATAAGTATCTTTGCGGCATATTCTGCACGTAAAGAGTCGATATAATCAAGTGTTCGTTCAGGATCCTTATAGCGTGGAACCAACTGGCAGAACGTCTCCACATCGACACCCATAAAATCAGCCAATGCCTGCTGGTCGAAATCTGGATCCGTAAAGGGTTTCTCCTTGTTCACGCGGGCGTCCATCTTCACGTAGAAAGCCTGACTACCGTCCGTCTGTACAGTTTTGGCAGCCTTCGACTTCGGCCGCTGGTTCTTCTTTATTACCTCTTCCTGCTCATCAAACGACAATGCCCCTTCGGCCACAATGGCCCGATAGTCATCCAACGCATTGAGTATTCGGAGAAGCTGCTCGTTTCGCCGACTGACAACCCTATTATAATACAGGCCAAAGCCAACCAACACAAGAAGTATGAAAACAACGATTAACAGTGCCAAAATGATAGCGTCGGCCTGAGCCAACGTCAATACCTGGGCGTGGCAGTATGAAGTTACCAGTAAAAGTAACGGGATGGTTAAGGCGATTCTCTTTCTCATATCTATATGAATTTGGTTGCAAAATTAAGCAAAAATATCCAAACTTCCAAGCCCTGAGTGCTTTTCAGAGCACATTTTGTAAATTTCGGAACATTTTTGTAAATTTTGAAAGTCGTGGGGTCAAATATTCATGTCTCAACAACAAAAAGAGCACCGCAGGAGTATCTGCAGTGCTCTTATAATAGAATAATGTACGAGCGATTAGTCTGCGAGCTTAGCCTTAATCATCTCGCGGTTGAGGCGAGCGATGTTGGCGATAGTCTCGTTCTTCGGACAGACGGCCTCGCAGGCGCGAGTGTTGGTGCAGTTACCGAAGCCGAGCTCGTCCATCTTGGCGATCATGTTCTTCACACGACGGGCAGCCTCTACGCGACCCTGGGGAAGCAGGGCGAGCTGAGAAACCTTAGACGACACGAACAGCATAGCTGAACCGTTCTTACAAGCAGCGACGCAAGCGCCACAGCCGATGCAAGATGCGCAGTCCATAGCCTCGTCGGCATCCTCCTTCGGAATCAGGATAGCGTTGGCATCCTGAGCCTGACCTGTGCGGATGGTGGTGTAACCACCAGCCTGGATGATCTTATCGAAGGCACCGCGGTCAACCATACAGTCCTTAATCACGGGGAAGGCTGCTGAGCGCCAAGGCTCTACGGTGATGACGTCGCCATCATTGAAGCGACGCATGTAGAGCTGACAGGTTGTAGCACCACGCTCGGTGAGTCCGTGAGGCGTACCGTTGATGTAGAGCGAGCACATACCGCAGATACCCTCGCGGCAGTCGTGATCGAATACGAAGGGCTCCTTGCCTTCGTTGATGAGTTCCTCGTTCAGGATGTCAAGCATTTCGAGGAACGAGGTATCATCGGGAATATCGTGCATCTCGTGCGTATCGAAATGTCCCTGGTCCTTGGGGCCGTTCTGGCGCCAGAACTTAATAGTGAAACTTATGTTTTTAGCCATAATTTACTTATTTTTATTAATGATGCGATAAGCTATAATCAGACACAGTAACTGATACAATCCAAATATTATAAAAATTAATGATCGCAAAGGAATAATACTACCATAACTAATAATATCTGAAATTCCAATTACTATGAAACACACAGAAGCAATAGCACAACTTTTCAACAATTGCTTTGGATCTTTCCAGCCTGAGAATAACTCTTTCAGCGTCATTTGTTAATTCTTATAATTTCTGGTTTGAACCTTGATTGCCTCGTACTCCAGCGGCTCCTTGATGAGCTCGGGCTCGTTGCCCTTGCCTTTGTACTCCCAGCAGCCTACGTAGAAGTAGTTCTCGTCGTCGCGCTTAGCCTCGCCTTCCTCGGTCTGATACTCCTCGCGGAAGTGACCACCGCAAGACTCGTTACGAGAGAGAGCGTCGAATGCTACGAGCTGACCCATCGTAAAGAAGTCACGCAGATGGATAGCCTTGTCGAGCTCGATGTTCAGGCCTTCCTTTGTGCCAGGAACGAAGAGGTTCTTGTCGAACTCCTGCTCCAGCTCGTGCATCTTCTTCAGACCAGTCTTCAAGCCCTCAGCGGTGCGACCCATACCAACGTACTCCCACATAATGTGGCCGAGTTCCTTGTGGATAGAGTCGACCGAGCGCTTACCCTTGATGTTGAGCAGACGATCGAGTTCGGCATCCACCTTCTTCTCAGCCTCAGCGAACTCAGGCAGATCGGTAGAAACCTTGGGCCATACAGCCTGATCGGCCAGATAGTTCTGGATGGTGTAAGGCAGAACGAAGTAACCATCGGCCAGACCCTGCATCAGCGCAGAAGCACCCAGACGGTTAGCACCGTGGTCAGAGAAGTTACACTCACCGATAGCAAACAGACCAGGAATAGAAGTCTGCAGCTCGTAGTCAACCCAGATACCACCCATCGTGTAGTGGATAGCGGGATAGATCATCATCGGCTTGTAGTACTTCACACCGTTGATCTCGTTAGCTACATCGCCAGGGAATACGTCGGTGATCTCCTCGTACATCTCGAAGAGGTTGCCATAACGCTGCATGATGATGTCGATACCCAGACGGTTGATAGACTCAGAGAAATCGAGGAACACAGCCAGACCGGTGTTGTTGACACCGAAGCCCTTGTCGCAACGCTCCTTAGCAGCACGGCTGGCAACGTCACGAGGAACGAGGTTACCAAATGCAGGATAACGGCGCTCCAGATAGTAGTCGCGATCCTCCTCAGGAATCTCCCAACCCTGCTTGGTTCCAGCCTGCAGAGCCTTAGCGTCCTCAATCTTCTTGGGAACCCAAATACGGCCATCGTTACGCAGAGACTCTGACATCAGCGTCAACTTAGACTGCTTGTCACCATGAACGGGGATACAAGTGGGGTGAATCTGAACGTATGATGGATTTGCAAAGTAAGCACCCTTGCGATAGCACTGAACGGCAGCGGTACAGTTACATCCCATAGCATTGGTAGAAAGGAAGTAAGTGTTACCGTATCCACCAGTAGCGATTACAACAGCGTTGGCGCTGAAACGCTCCAGCTTACCAGTAACCAGGTTCTTGGCGATGATACCGCGAGCGCGGCCGTCAACGATTACTACATCCTCCATCTCGTAACGGGTATAGAGCTTCACCTTACCGGCGTTTACCTGGCAGCTCAGCGAGCTGTAAGCACCCAGCAGCAGCTGCTGACCGGTCTGACCCTTAGCGTAGAATGTACGGCTAACCTGAGCACCACCGAATGAACGGTTGGCCAGCATACCACCATACTCACGAGCGAAGGGAACGCCCTGAGCTACGCACTGGTCGATAATATTGTTTGAAACCTCAGCCAGACGATAAACGTTGGCCTCGCGAGCACGATAGTCACCACCCTTTACGGTATCATAGAACAGACGATAGACAGAGTCACCATCGTTCTGATAGCACTTGGCAGCGTTGATACCACCCTGAGCAGCGATAGAGTGTGCGCGACGGGGAGAATCCTGAATACACAGGTTGATCACATTGAAGCCCATCTCACCGAGTGAAGCGGCTGCAGAAGCACCAGCCAGACCTGTACCAACTACGATCACATCAAGCTTCAGCTTGTTCTTGGGGTTAACCAAGCGCTGATGAGCCTTATATTCCTTCCATTTCTCAGGTACTGGACCTGCGGGAATCTTAGAATCAATTACTTTTGCCATAATCTTTTCGAATTTAAAAGTTGATAATTAGCAGCTACCGCCACCACAGCAAACACCGTCACACAATGAGGGAGCGCAGCCGAAAGCAAATGCCAATACCACTACCAGGAAGCCGAGCATCAGCAGGGTAACATAAATAAAGCCGATGCACTTCCAGCGCTGGAACCAGATCTTACCGTTCCAACCAAGTGTCTGAAGAGCAGACCAGAAACCATGAGTGAGATGGAACCAGATGGCTACGAGCCAAATGATGTAAAGCACCACGAATACAGGATTAGCAAATGTCTCCATAATCCATGCGAAACCATCAGTAGGACTGATAGCAGGCATAGCACCAATGAGCTCTGCAAACATCATGTTATACCAGAAGTTCCAGAGGTGGAGCAGCAAGCCCACGCAGATGATAAGACCAAGAACAAGCATGTTCTTAGACGCCCACTCTACCTTGCCAGCGTTCACCGTTGTAGCCACCTCATAGCGATTGTCGCCGCGAGCTGTACGGTTTTGCGCAGTCAGAATGAATGCGTAGACGATGTGAATCACTGCCAGGGCAGCCAAACCAAGTGTTGCTACAACAGCATACCAGTTGGCACCCAGGAATTCGCAAATCATGTTGTAACCGTCACCCGAGAATAGCGCGACAATGTTCATGCAACAGTGGAATGTCAAGAACAAAATCAGCGCAATACCCGTAATGGACATTACAACTTTTCTACCAATTGATGAATTGATTAACCACATAAGTTGTTGAATTTAAATTATTTAATAGATAAATGTTACTTATTTTTAGGTACGTGCATACGCGTTGAGGGTACAAAGTTAATGAATATTTATGAGAAATACAAGCCTTTTGCAGAAAATTTTTCGCTTTTCGTGTAGTTTTTCGTAACTTTGCTGCGTCTAACGGGTAAAAAAGGATTCAAAACAGACAAGACAATGAATGGATTAGAAAGACAGTTTGCGCAAACCGTAGCAGAGCACAAGAGCACCATCTACACCGTGTGCTACATGTTCTCACAGGATGCCGACGAGGTGAACGACCTGTTCCAGGAAGTACTAGTCAATCTCTGGAAGGGTTTCGAGAGCTTCGAGCATCGCTCCGACATTCGGACGTGGATCTATCGCGTCGCCCTCAACACCTGTATCTCCATCGACAGAAAGAAGAAGCGCCGCCAATCTGAAGTCCGGCTGACAATGGACATCAACCTCTTCAAAGACAGCGATGAGGATACGAAACAAGTGGATATGCTCCACAAGCGCATCTCCAAGTTGCAGCCTTTCGACAGAGCCATCGTCCTACTCTGGCTTGAGAACCTCAGTTATGAGGAAATCGGACAGATCGTCGGTATCAGCACCAAGAACGTCAGCGTCCGTCTGTTCAGAATCAGAGAGCAATTAAAACAAATGTCAAACGATTAAAAACTTACCCATTATGAACAACGAATTTGAAAACAACACCAACGATATGGAGTTAGAGGCTATGCGCCGTCAGATGAACACGCTGAAAAAGAAACTGGATCAGCAGGAGATTGTGAACGACCGTTTCATCCGCCACTCTATGAAACAGACCGCAGGCAATATCAGCCGCAGATATTACATGATTATGGCTCTCTGTCTGCTGATGCTTCCCTACAGTTATTGGGCTTTCGTGATGCTGAACGGCTTCTCCATTCCTTTCTGGATTTTTACCTGCATCACCATGCTGGTCTGCTGCGGAGGCACCTTCTATAACAGCAGGAAACTGAGCGATTCAAACATGATGACCAACAACCTTCTGGAAGTCCGCCGCCGTATGGCCAGTGCCAAGAAGTTCGATGCCAACTGGCTCTTCTTCGGCATTCCCCTCGCCATCGTCTTCCTGGGCTGGTTTATGTACGAGTCTTATCTGCTCCATCCTAACGCTTTCTTCAACGGCCTCTTCTGGGCAGGATGCATTGGTGGCATTGTCGGAGCTATCTGGGGATTCTCCCTCCACTTCAAGACCCAGCGCCAGTATCAGGAAATTATCAATCAGATAGAAGACATCACGGCAGAATAAAACACCATAATTAACAGAAAATCCCCGAATTCATCGGGGATTTTCTGTTAGTAACCATAGTCTTCGCCAACGAGCACCACCGTATGCTTTCCCTTTGGGGAGTTACGGAGGAAATGAACGTAGTTGCAGATGCTCTCTGGAGAGTTGCAATTGTGGCAGACACCGTCCACCTGACAAGGTGTCTTGATATCGAACCGGGCAGCATTGATAGGCGATGCAGTGCTTCTGGCTCTTGCCAAAGCGGCTTCAACGGTCTGGGCCACTTTATTCAGGCCTATTATAAAAATCACCTTCTTGGGTCCCCATGTAATGGCAGCCACACGGTTGCCATTGCCGTCGATATTCACAATCACGCCATCCTCACTGATGGCATTGGCACTCGACAGATAGACATCCGCAGTAAAGGCCCGCTCATAGATCTTCACCACTTCCTCGCGATCTGTCACCTCATCGCGATCGAGTACTTCGAGCGTACCACGATCCTTCAGGGCTTGAGGAATGCCCATATCGCGAATGGTCATTGATCCACCCCAGGTGACACTGCTGCCATCGGCTATCAATTCCGACACTTTCCTTACCGCCTCCTTTGCCGTAGGACAATAAAAAGCCTCCATATTGCGACGCTTAAGATTCTTGATCATACGCTCCGCCAATCGTTCGTTTCTCTGTTCTTTGGGTGTCATAATACAGTTTTTATAATTATTCGGTGCAAAAATACAAAAATATTTGTATCTTTGCAACCAGAATCAGATTTTTGTGCTTATATGATACTAAAATATGATGTTATCGTTATCGGAGGTGGACATGCGGGTTGTGAGGCAGCTTGTGCTTCAGCCAACATGGGAGCAAAGACTTGTCTAATAACGATGGATATGAATAAGATTGCACAGATGTCGTGTAATCCAGCTATTGGTGGTATTGCTAAAGGTCAGATAGTCAGGGAGATAGACGCTCTTGGCGGTCAAATGGGATTGGTCACTGATGCCACATCCATCCAGTTCCGGATGCTGAACGTGGGTAAGGGTCCTGCCGTATGGAGTCCAAGAGCACAATGCGACAGAGGAAAGTTTATCTGGGAATGGCGCAAGCACCTCGATGAAACTGAGAATTTGGATGTCTGGCAGGATCAGGCCGATGAATTGATCGTAGAGTCTGTTGCTGTGGCACAGCAACACACAAAACGGGCCGTCGGCGTTCGTACGATATGGGGGGCAGAGATCTATGCAAAATGCGTGATTGTAACTGCCGGTACTTTCCTTAACGGACTAATGCATATCGGAAGGAAGATGGTGCCAGGAGGACGTATTGCGGAACCTGCTGTGGCCCATTTCACAGAAAGCATCACCCAACATGGTGTCGTATCGGCGAGAATGAAGACAGGTACTCCTGTACGTATCGACAAACGTTCAATACATTTTGAGGATTTGGAGATCCAGCCTGGTGAGAGCCGTCCTTATCAGTTTAGCTATATGGACAAAGGTGGGGCACTGAAACAGTTGCCATGTTGGACGGTGAATACCAATGCGGAAGTTCATGTGATCCTGAAAAGCGGACTGGCTGATTCACCACTCTATAATGGACAGATACAATCGATAGGGCCACGATATTGTCCTTCGATAGAAACAAAGCTCGTCACCTTCCCTGATCGAGAAAAGCATCCTTTGTTCTTGGAACCTGAAGGTGAAGATACCAACGAGATGTATCTGAATGGTTTCTCTTCTTCCCTGCCGATGGATGTGCAGATAGAAGCCCTGAAACAGATGCCAGCCTTCAGAGATATAAAGGTGTATAGACCTGGTTATGCTATCGAGTATGACTTCTTCGATCCGACACAACTGAATCATTCGTTGGAATCGAAAATAATTGGCAATCTCTTTATGGCAGGACAGGTGAATGGAACGACGGGGTATGAAGAAGCAGGAGGACAAGGAACATTAGCAGGTATCAATGCGGCCCTGAAGGCGGGATGTGAGAATGAAGCAGATTTTGAGCCGTTCATCCTTCATCGCGATGAAGCATATATTGGAGTTTTAATCGATGATTTGGTGACAAAAGGTGTGGATGAGCCTTATCGAATGTTTACCTCTCGAGCTGAGTATCGTATCCTATTACGTCAGGATGACGCCGATGCTCGTCTGACGGAAAAGGCCTATGATCTTGGATTGGCCAAAAGAGACCGTTACGACTGGTGGTTGGAAAAGAAACAACACATCGAAGAAATCGAAACTTTCTGTCAGGAGTTTGCGATTAAACCGCGACTCATCAATTCTGCATTAGAGGCCCTTGGGACTACCCCACTACAGTTTGGTTGCAAGTTGGTTGATCTCGTTAACCGTCCACAACTGAATCTGAAGAATCTTTCTGAGGTTATCCCGCAACTAAAGGAAGTGTTGAATCGTCCGAATAATCGAGAGGAAGAAATAGCAGAGGCAGCCGAGGTTCGTATGAAATATAAAGGTTACATCGAGCGCGAGCGCATGGTTGCTGAAAAAATGCATCGTTTGGAGAACATCAAAATTCGTGGTCATTTCAACTACGAAGAATTACAAGGACTCTCCACAGAGTGTCGTCAGAAACTAATGAAGATACAACCAGAGACATTGGCTCAGGCCAGTCGAATACCCGGTGTCTCCCCCAGCGATATTAATGTGATGTTGGTGCTGATGGGAAGGTAAAAGGACTGTGTTTCCAGCAATGTTCCACGTGAAACAATGATAAGTGTTTAACAATTATAACTCACTGATTATGAACAGCAAACTATTGATTGACAATCTGCGTTGTGTACCAGATTTCCCCAAGAAGGGTATTAACTTCAGGGACGTAACAACCCTCTATAAGAGTGGCAAGTGTATGAAAGAGATGCTCGACGAAATGGAACGCCTATATAAGGACAAGGGCATCACCAAGATTGTTGGCATTGAAAGTAGAGGTTTTGTCATGGCCGCAGCACTAGCTGGCAGGTTAGGTTGTGGTGTAGTACTATCTCGCAAGCCAGGTAAGCTACCCGCAACGGTCATTAAAGAATCGTTCTCGAAAGAATATGGTGTTGATACCATTGAAATGCACCTCGACTCCATCGAACCAGACGATGTTGTATTAATCCATGATGACCTGTTGGCAACAGGAGGCACTGCTAAGGCCGCATACAATCTCGTACAGCATTTCCATCCCAAGAAGGTCTACATGAACTTCATTATCGAAATAACAGACGAAGGACTTCATGGTCGCGACCTCTTTGACGGCATCGAACTCACCACGTTGATTACCGTATAACCAGGTAATCCTTCCCCCTCTTGAGTTGAACCCTCTATATGTTCCACGTGAAACAAAGATGTGCGAAACATGAGTAAATAAAGGGAATGCAGAAGATTGACAAACAAAAAAACAAAATGACGAAGGAAGAAAACGAGAAACGGTTGACCTATCTGAAAGGGATCGTCAGTAGACTGCCAGACAAGCCTGGAAGTTATCAATTCTACGACGAGACCAAGACGATCATATATGTAGGTAAGGCGAAGAACCTCAAGTCGAGGGTTTCGTCTTACTTTCATACAGAGGTGGACCGATTCAAGACAAAAGTCCTGGTGAGTAAGATTCACGACATCAGCTATACTGTTGTGAATACTGAAGAGGATGCCTTACTACTTGAGAACTCTCTCATCAAGAAATATAACCCTCGTTACAATGTCCTTTTGAAGGACGGCAAAACCTACCCCAGCATCTGCATCACCAACGAATTCTTTCCTCGCATCTTCAAAACACGAACCATCAACAAGAAATGGGGTTCGTATTACGGTCCCTATTCTCACGTAGGAACGATGTATGCCATACTCGGTCTCATCAAAGAACTCTATCATCCTCGCACCTGTAGACAACCGATAACGAAAGACGGTGTTGAAACAGGAAAATACAAAGTCTGTCTGGATTATCATATAAAGAAATGTATGGGGCCTTGCGTAGGAAAACAAACCTACGAAGACTATCAGAAAAACATCCTTCAGGCCCGGGAGATCCTGAAAGGCAACACCCGTCAGGTGCTCAAAGACCTGAAGGAAGAGATGCTACGACTCAGCGAGGAATTACGTTTCGAAGAGGCCGAAGAGGTCAAAAAGAAGTACGTCGCTTTAGACAATTTTGTAAGTAAGAGCGAGGTCGTCAGCCACACCATCAACAACGTCGATGTGTTCTCAATAACAAGTGATGAAAAGATGGCCTTCATCAACTACATACATGTGTCAAACGGCAGCATCAACCAGAGTTTTACCATCGAATACAAGAAGAAACTCAACGAAACCGACGACGAACTCCTGCAGCTTGGAATCATTGAGCTAAGAGAGCGTTTCAAGAGCGACGCCAAGGAGATTATCGTACCTCAGGAGGTGGATGTAGAACTCGAAAATGTGACCTTCACCATCCCTCAGCGAGGCGACAAAAAGACCCTTCTCGACCTCTCGATTATGAATGGCAAACAGTATAAGTTCGACCGTCTGAAACAAGCTGAGAAACTCAATCCAGAACAGAAGCAGACTCGTCTGATGAAAGAGCTTCAAGACAAGCTGCATCTGCCCAAGTTGCCCTATCATATCGAGTGCTTCGACAACTCGAATATCTCAGGTACAGATGCCGTTGCCTCATGCGTAGTTTTCAAGGGCATGAAGCCTAGTAAAAAAGACTATAAACGCTTCAATATCAAGACGGTAGAAGGCCCAGATGACTATGCGTCAATGAAGGAAGTTGTGGGTCGCAGATACAGGCGAATGCTCGATGAAGAACAACCCCTACCCGACCTCATTATTGCTGATGGCGGAAAGGGTCAGATGGGCATTATCCGCGAAGTCATTCAAGACGAACTTGGCCTCGATATCCCCATTGCCGGACTCGCTAAAGACGACCGCCATCGCACCAACGAACTGCTCTATGGGTTCCCTCCCATTCATGTCGCGCTGAAGACGGATTCTGAACTCTTTCATGTGCTTTCGCAGTTACAGGATGAGGTACATCGCTTTGCCATCGAATTCCATCGAAACAAGCGTTCTAAGCGCGCTTTGCACTCTGAGCTTGATGACATACCAGGCATCGGCCCCAAGACGCGTGACGGGCTTCTAAACGGCCTTAAAACGGTTAAACAGATTAGGGCCGCATCGCTGGAAGACTTGACAGCAATCATTGGGCCCTCAAAAGCACAGATTATCTACGATTATTTTCACCCAGAAGAGTAATAGCAAAACTCATCGGCGGATTGCTACCATTAATGGTAACAATTGTTCTCTGCCTGGGAAAAATTTGTTCCCTAGGCAGCAAACAAAAAAGTTCCATTTCCTGCGCGGTCATTTGGTCAAGGTCATTTGGTCAAAATCGAAAACTGATTGTCAAAATCCGCCACTATAATATAAATATATTTATATATAGTGAGCAATGACCGCGTTTCCGAAATCGATTTTGACAAATGACCAAATGACCAAATGACCACAATATTTGGAAAAAATTTGGAGGTTACGAAATAAGTTTGTATCTTTGCCGAAAATTCTAAGAATAATGAGAGCCGTCATACAACGAGTAACCCACGCTAGCGTCACCATCGAAGGCTGCATGAAGAGCCAGATAGGTCAGGGATTCCTGATTCTATTGGGCATCTGCAACGAGGACACGATGGAAGACGTAGACTGGCTGGTGAAGAAAATCGCCAACCTGCGGGTGTTTGGTGATGAGAACGATGTGATGAACCGCAGTATCCTCGATGTGGATGGCAACTGCTTGGTTGTCAGTCAGTTCACGCTCTATGCCAGTTACAAGAAAGGCAATCGTCCAAGTTGGTTCCGAGCAGGTTCCCACGAGCACTCTATCCCACTCTACGAAGCTTTCTGCGCCCAGCTCTCTGAGGCCATAGGGAAGCAAGTAGGCACTGGCGAATTCGGAGCTGACATGAAGGTAGAACTGATCAATGACGGACCAGTAACAATATGTATAGATACCAAAAACAAAGAATAGATGGAAAGAATAATTAACTATGTTTATAATGCAGGTCTAGGTATTTTCGCTGTAGGATTTGCTTGGGATTTGACAATAAAAAGTACGGGACAATTAGCTGAATTTAAAACTTCAGCCGAATATTTATGGAAATGCGGAGCATTACTAATTTTGATACAAATATTCTATCGCTTTATACACTGGAAAAAGTACGAGCGCGAAAACAAGTCAAATCTGATTTTATTTGCAATTTTAATAGTCATCGCAATTATAGCATCATATTTAAAAAAATAAAACGACTATGTCAATAAAGAGCATCATCAAACATCCTGCATTCCTGTTCATAATCATTGGGCTATTCACAATCAGTGCACTATTCATTCCTAATTTTTGGAAATTTGCCATCATCGCAATGTTATGCATAGTGCCTTTGGTGGCCCTATGGAATCTCATAAAAAGAAAGAACAATACTACACTCGATGATTTCGAGTGGAGAACACTGTTGGTATTAGAAATCATCGGCTGTGGAGCGATCATGTACTTTGGCAGAAACATTTTATTTTCATTCTAATGAAGAAATATCTGCGTGAAATAGAAGTATCGGGCCTGATTCTGACGGCTGTCGGCATCGGAATATCCTATGTGAAAGGGTATCAATATGGCGTGTGGCCTTGTGGTGTCGGACTCCTTTTGCTGCTCCTTATCTTCCTCTACAAGGCCTTCCACTGGAAGGAATATGAGCGCGAAAACAAGCAGTACATCATCATCATACTCATTGCTATCGCGATATTATTCATTCAAATGTTGAGAGCAAGATGAAATATATACAAATCATAGGTAAAGTCTTGGCACTGAGCGGATTATATATGGCTATATGCACAGATGGGTATCAAGTCATTGGTTTTTGGACGATGATGACAGGTGCTGCCCTATTGGCCATATGGGGATTCTGGTGGTGGAAAAATTGGTATTTTCAAAATGACAATAAGTGAAGCACAGGAATTGGTAGATCGCTGGATACGGGAATACGGCGTGCGCTACTTCTCAGAATTGACGAATATGACGGTTCTGACAGAGGAAGTTGGAGAGTTGGCGAGAATAATCGCAAGACGCTATGGCGACCAGTCGTGGAAGGCAGAGGATCCTCGTAGCGAAGACAACGGCAAACAGGCGCTTGGCGAAGAGATAGCAGATGTGCTCTGGGTACTGCTCTGTCTGGCCAATCAGACAGGCGTAGACCTCACTACGGAGCTCGAAAAGAGCATTGAAAAGAAGACCCAGCGCGACTCATTACGACACATTCATAATAAGAAATTATTAGCATAAGTTTAACTCTAAAACAATTACGATTATGGCTGAACACAACCATGAGCATCATCACGAGATGCCAAAGCAGAGCAAGATCGAAGAGGCTCTGAGTAAGTACAACCTCGAGATTACCGACGAGGAAGTGAAGGAAGCAGTGAAGAAGATCATTGCCGAGAAAGTACCACAGAACGATACAGCCGAAGTGAAGCGCTTCATGTTCGGTAGTATTGAGCTCACCACACTTACCACGCAGGACTCTGCAGAAAGCGTGCTGCAGCTGGTAGAAAAGGTCAACAAGTTCGACAGTGAGTATCCGCAGATGCCACACGTAGCAACCGTTGTCACCTACCCTCGTTTCACAAAGCTCGTAAGCGAGTCACTCGAAGTTGAGGGCGTCATTCCTACCTGCGTCAGCGGTGCATTCCCATCTTCTCAGGCACTGATCGAAGTAAAGACAGTTGAGACTGGCCTGGCCATCCGCGATGGCGCCGACAATGTGGATATCGTCATGCACGTAGGCGAGTTCCTGAGTGGCGACTACGAGACCGTTTGCGACGAAATCCAGCAGCAGAAGGAGACCTGCGGCGAGGTGCCTATGAAGGTGATCCTCGAGACTGGCGACCTCGGCTCTTGCGCAAACATCAAGAAAGCCTCTCTATTGGCTATGTACGCTGGTGCTGACTACATCAAGACCTCTACTGGCAAGGAGAAAATCAGTGCTACTCCAGAAGCTGCCTACGTTATGTGTCAGGCCATCAAGGAGTACTACGATGAAACGGGCATAATGGTCGGTTTTAAGCCCGCTGGCGGCATTAATACCGTTATGGATGCACTTACCTACTACACCATCGTAAAAGAGCTACTGGGCGAAAAATGGCTCACGAATGAACTCTTCCGCTTAGGCACCAGCCGACTGGCTAACCTGCTCCTGAGCGAACTCACAGGCGTAGAGACAAAGTTCTTCTAAAGGTATCCTCTTCCCCTCCTAAGTAGGAGGGGTTAGGGGTGGTCTGATCTGTTATCTGATCTGTTAGAGGTGGTCTGAGCAAGCGGTTATTGCTGACGTTCAGACCCCCTCTAACTCCCCCTACTTAGGGGGAGAAATAAATACTCCCGTTTAGAGGGAAAAATACTATAGTTTCCGCTGGATGATGAACTCAAGATACGCCTTAAAGGCCTCTTTTAATTCGGGTTTCACGCATTCCTTGATATAATCCAGCGCTTCCTGAGCGATCTCATCCATCTTGCGCTCAGCATATTCGATACCACCCTGCTGC